>WNFV01002958.1_pt1 | contig 24471 bp, 25 predicted proteins | sample 5400101 | NCBI WGS metagenome assembly WNFV01 (sample SAMN13153361, study PRJNA577476) | soil metagenome | isolation source: 115 cm soil or saprolite under grassland replicate 1 | place: USA:California | collected 2016-06-15 | reverse complement strand
TGCCACGCGGGTCTGCGCGCCGCAGTCAGTTAAGGCTGCGGCTCCTCGACGGCCGGCACGAGCGGCGGCTTGCGGGTCGGCAGGCGCCACCCGCGCGACTTCGCGACGGCGAGCGCAGTGACCGTGAGCCCCGCCGCGCCGGCGACCGCGAACGCCAGCTCCGTCCCGCCGACGTCGGCGAGCCAGCCGGCGAGCAGGCCGCCCACCGGCGCCAGGCCCGCGAACGCGAATAGGTAGAGACCGAGCACTCGGCCCCGCAGCCGATCGGGCGCCGTCAGCTGGAGGATCGACTGGCTGTTCGCCGTCCAGGTCGAGAAGCAGAACCCGATCACGAACAGGAGCGCCGCGGCGATCGCCGCGTTGCGCACCGGCGAGAGCAGCAGCATCGTCCCGCTGAACCCGGCCGAGCCGAGGATCAGCGCCTTCCAGCTCGGCCGCCCAAGCGCCGCCGCGCCGAGCGCGCCGATCAGCGCCCCGGCGCCGAAGCAGGCGAACAGGACGCCGAAGACCTCGGCTCCCGCCTGCAGCGTCGCGGACGCGAGCACCGGCAGCAGGACGCGGAAGTTGAACCCGGTGGCGCTGACGACGATCGTGATCGCGAGGACGAGCATCACCTGCGGCGTGCGCCGGACGTACGCGAGCCCTTCGCGGATCGCTACACCTGTCTTCGTTCCGACCACGCCGCGGTCGAGCGGGAAGAGGTCTGCCGGCCGCATCAGCAGTAGCCCGGCCAACACTGCGAGGAATGAGCCCGCGTTGATCGCGAAGCACCAGCCGACCCCGAGCGCCGCGATCAGCAGGCCGCCGGCAGCGGGACCGACGACGCGCCCGGCATTGAAGAGGCTCGAGTTCAGCGCAATCGCGTTCGGCAGCTCGTTGCGGCCGACGAGCTGGAAGGTGAGCGCATGCCGGTTCGGCGCGTCGAAGACGAGCGCCGCGCCGCCGAGGAACGCGAGCAGGAAGTAGGGCCAGATCTCGTGGAGACCCGAGAAGGCGAACACCGCCAGCGCTGCCGCGACGAGCATCGAGCTCGCCTGGGTCACGATCACCACCCGGCGGTTGTCGAAGCGGTCCGCGAGCGCGCCCGCAAAGAGGCCGAAGAGCATGAACGGCGCGTAGCGGGCGAAGATGAGCATCCCGACGTAGACCGGCGAGTTTGTGAGGCTCAGTACGAGCCACGGCAGAGCGGTGTCCTGCATCCAGGTCCCACTTACCGAGACGAGTTGACCCGAGAAGAAGAGGCGGTAGTTCCGGTGCTTCCGGAGGCTGGAGAAGGTGCGTGAGTTGAGCGCGAGGAGGGCGGCCGTCACTCGGCCTCGTCCAGCAGCTGCGCCAGCGGCTCTATCGCCGCGTCCACAGCTGCCAGCTCGCGGGCCGAGAGCCCTTCGAGCCGCTCGGCGAGCCAGGCGGTGCGGCGCCGGCGGATCGACCGCAGCGCGCGCACGCCCTTCGGTGTCAGAGCGAGCCGGATCCGGCGCGCATCCTCGGGTGACCGCGCCCTGACAACGAGGTCGGCCCTCTCCATCCGGTCGAGGTAGCGCGTCATCGAAGGAGCGGAGATACCCTCGCGCACGGCCAGGTCGCGAACCCCGACGTCGGGGTCCTTGCGGATCTGCGCGAGGAGCGAGGCCTGGCCGCCGGTGATGCCCTCGGCGTGCGCCTCGCGGCGGAGGTGGCGGCCCAGCTGGAGCAGGACCGGGCGTAGACGGTTCGCAACCTCGACCGAGTCAAGAACCTGTACTCGCATTTCGTTACCTATGGTAACGAATGGCGGGGGCGACCCGCCCGCCATTCGCCACCGGGTGTCGGAGACGCCTACTCGGCGTTCTCCTCCGCCTGCTGCTCCGCAGTCGGGACGACGCGGTTTACCGTCTCGCACCGAATCGTCCGATCACGGGGATCGTTCCCGTTCAGCCACGCGACGTCGGTCCCCGGCCCGCAGTCGAGGACGTCGATGCGGTTGTCGTTCGCCAGGGCGTGCAGGACGTCGTCGCCGGGGCCGCCCAGCTCGCGATCGGCGCCGGCGCTCCCCCAGATCGAGTCGTTCCCCTGCCCGCCGTAGATGAGGTCGTTGCCACGACCGCCGTACAGCCTGTCCGCGCCGGGCCCGCCGTCGACGTAGTCGCTTCCATCGCGGGCCTTGACCGTGTCGTCGCCCGCCCTCGAGTAGATCGCATCCCGGACGGCCGTGCCGCCGAGCGTGTCCGCACCTGGCGTGCCGACGACCAGCTTCGCGGCGGCCGTACCGGCGAGAGCGAGCGCCGCAACTGTCGCGATGAGCAACAGCTTTCCTTGCATTCGAGGCACCTCCTGTAGTGGATCGGTGCTCTCGTTGTCCCCAGCGGCGGTGAAGACCCGATGGGGCCGGCGCAAGGATTTGCGAAAGCTTCTGTTAGGAGGGTGCTCCTAACCGCGGCAGCGCCTGACGGCCTCCGCGTAGGCCGCCTCGTCGCTCGCGCCGCCCCAGACCCTGCCGACCTTGAAGTCGGCCTCGCCGAGCAGCACTCCGTCGGCCTTGTCGTAGAACTCCTTGACGTTGTCGAGACCGATCCCGCTGCCGATCAGCACAGGAAGCTCGACCGCCTGCTTCACCGTGTCGAGCCGCTCCATGGTCGGCGGGATCGGGCTGCGGGGGCCTGAGACGAGCACCGCGTCCACACCGCCGCGCTCGGCAAGATCCTGGGCGGCGAATTCGATCGGGACGTCGAAGAGCGGGTAGGCGTGCTTGACGTGCACGTCGCCGAAGATCAGCACCTCGGAGTCGAGAGACCGGCGCAGCCGGGCGAGCTCCGCGGCGCAGCCCTGGATGATCCCCTGGTCGGTGACGTAGGCCCCGATCATGACGTTGCAGCGGATGAAGTCGGCACCGCAGACGTGGGCGATCGAGAGCGCCTCCTCGCAGGCGTTGCGGAGGATGTTGACGCCGACGTGCATTGACGTCGCTCGGCGTACCTCGGTGACGAGCACCGCCATCGCGGCGACGGTCGCGGGCGGGACGTGATCGCGGAAGAGCGGGACGTCGCCGACGTTCTCGACGATGCACGCGTCGAGCCCGGCCGCCTCGAGCTTGCGTGCCTCCGAGAGGGCGAAGGCGACGAGCTCGTCCATCGTCTTGTCGTTCTGCGGCGCGGCGGGCAGCGCGGGCATGTGGATCATCCCGAGGATCGGCTTGCGGGCGAGCGTCTCGCGCACGCGCTGATCCTACGCGCTACCTCTTCGCCGTCTTGACATACACGGTCGCGGACGCCCGGCTCTCGCTCCATTGGAACTGGACGCGGAACCGAACCCGCCTCGAGGGTGTAGTAGCGCCAAACGAGCGAAGGAGGCGGAGATAATGCGTATCCCGCGTTGGCCGGTTCTGGGCGCAGTCGTGCTGGTCGCGATGGTCGCTTCGGGTGTGGCCCTCGGCGTCGGCCCCTGGCCGGGACTGGCGCCAAGCGTGGCGGCTTCCTCCGGAGACGTCCGCTACACGGCCGCCCGCGCGCACGGCTCGACGACGGTGAAGGCAATCCGTGCCGGGAGCGTGATCGCATCGGCGACGTTCGCAGGTGCGTACGGAATCCCGGCGGTCACGAGCGCCGGCAAGGCCGGCGGCCTGTCTCCGGACGGGCGTCTGCTCGTGCTGGCTGAGCCGCCGAGCTACAAGGGCCTGCGCAGCGAGAGCCGCTTCCTCCTCGTGTCTACCGGTGCCCTGTCCCTCGTCGACACGATCGTCCTCAAGGGCGAGTTCGGGTTCGATGCCGTCTCCCCGGACCGGCGCACGCTCTATCTGATCCAGCACGTCTCGCGCACCGATCTCGTCACATACGTCGTGCGCGCCTACGACCTGCGGGCGAAGCGCCTCCTCGCGCGCGCGATCGTCGACAAGCGCGAGCCGGACGAGACGATGCGCGGCTATCCAGTCGCGCGCGCGACCTCGGCCCGCGGCGAGTGGGTGTACACGCTCTACACCCGGTCGCCCGACGGCGGACGGCCGTTCGTCCATGCGCTGAACGCAGTGGCACGGGCGGCCTTCTGCATCGACCTGCCTCGCTGGCCGAACCGGGACATTTGGGATGCGCGCCTCGAGCTGGCGAGCGACGGCCGGCAGCTGGTCGTGCGCTCGGGTGCAACCGCGGTCGCGAGAATCGATACGGCGTCGCTGACGGTCGTGCGATGATGGAGCGGTGAGCGACGGACGGGTCGAGGCGATTTTCATCAGCGCGGCGCATGGCAACCTGCCGCATCCGGTGGGATCGGTACGCGCGATCGCGGGCAAGGGGCTCGAGGGCAACCGCTACTTCGACACCGGCCGCGCCGAGCAGGAGCTGACGCTGATCGAGGCCGAGGCGCTCGAGGCGGCTCTGGCAGAGGACGAGCTGGACGTCGATGCGGCGGCGACCGGCCGGAATGTGTTGACGCGCGGTGTGCGCCTCAACGATCTGGTCGGCAAGCGGTTCCGGGTCGGCGAGCTCGAGTGCCGCGGCATCGAGCTCTGTGAGCCGTGCACGACGATGGAGGCAAGGACCCAGCCCGGCGTGATCAAGGCCCTCGTGCACCGGGCCGGCCTGAATGCGGAGATCCTGGTCGGCGGCGAGCTACGCCCTGGCGACGCGGTCACGACCCTCTCGTAACGGCGCACTTGACGTCAGCAAGGCAGACGTAACGCCTGGACGGGTCGCAAGGCAGCAAGGGCATGAAGAAACTCATCGCACTCATCAGCATCGTTACCGCCGCCGTGCTCGGTCCGAACGCGATGTCGTCGCATCGCGCCGATCGCGGCACCGTGACCGCCCACTCGTCGAGGTTCGGCCAGATCCTCTTCGACGGTCGCGGCTTCGCCCTTTATGGCTTCACCAGGGATCTCTGCCAGAACGTCTTCGAGTTCGGCGGCCTCTGGCTCGTCGTCCGTCCAACCGGAACGCTCGTCCGGTGATGCTGCGGTTGCAGTAGTGGCGTTCCTGCTTCTCCACGGGCTCGAGGGATCCGGGCCGGAGCACTGGCAGACGTGGGTCGCGGGCCGGCTGCGCGAGCGCGGCCTGGAGGTCGCGTACCCGTCACTGCCGGATGCGGACAACCCCCGGCTCGACCGCTGGCTCGGGGTGCTGGACGACGAGCTCGCCCGGCTCCCAGCGGCCGAGACGACCGTCCTCTGCCACTCGCTCGGGTCGCTCCTCTGGCTCCATCACGCTGCGCGGAGACTGTCGGCGAAGGTCGCGCGGGCGCTGCTCGTCTCCCCGCCGCAGCCCGACGAGGACGATACGCAGAGCCCCGGCTTCCGTCCGGTGCCGCTCGACCGCGAGGGGGTCGCAGCAGTCGCCACCGAGACACGGCTCGTTTGCTCGACGGACGACCCGTGGTGCCCGCCGGCGACCTCGCGACGGATCGGGGAGGCCATCGGCGCGCCGATCGACTGGCTCGAGAACGCCGGTCACGTCAACACGGCGGGCGGCTATGGTCCCTGGCCGGCGCTCGAGGCATGGGCGCTGGGGGAGCGCGAGCGCCTCGTCTACTAGGCCACCAACGGAGCCGGCCGTGGCTGCTTTGACTTCAGCGCTCGACCAGGCGGAGCGGCGTCTCGCGTAGCGCTTTGGTGAGCTCGGTCTCGCCGACGCCATGCTCGTACAGCGCCTGCGCGAAGGAGCGCAACGCCTCGGGCGGCGAAGGATTGTGAGCCTGGCCCGCGTCGCTCGAGACAACGACGGCGTCGCCGCCGAGGCGGGAGAGCGTTTCGGCCGCCTGCTCGACGGTCGACGTTCGCCATAGCGGTGAGACGTTGAGGTAGGTCAGCTCGACGACGGCGCCCTGCTCGACGAGCGGCTCGAGCTCCTCCGCGGAGAGGCCTGGCACTGTGAAGAACGGATGCTGGACGAGGAAGCGCCGCACCCCTGCGTGTCGCGCGGCAGCGAGGAGAGCCGCGATCTCGCGTCCGTCGAGATGGCCGGTCGCTACGAGGGCGTCGTGCTCGGCAGCGAGAGCGAGCACCTCCCGCGCCGCATCCACCAGCTCGCCCTCGTTGTCGAGTACGCGGATCCCGGTCGGCGACTCGATCCCGCCACGCTGGGAGGGATAGGCGCCGGTGCTGCCGAATGCCCGCGCGTGCGCGTCAGCGTCCATCGTCGGAAACCAGATACAGCGACCGCCGAGCCGCAGCGCCGCCTCTGCCGCCGCCGGGTTGATGCCGCCGACGTAACGGTTGAGGACGACACCTCCGAGCACATCGAGCGAAGGGGAGAGGCGGTCGAGCACTGCGGCCGCCGCGACGGTGGAGCCCTCATGCGCCTTCAGCAGGACACCGACCATGCCGGCCTGCTCGCAGGAGCGGGCGAGGTCAAGCCCGTCGCCCCAGCGCGCGAAGAAGCTGGGCGCGCAGTGGACGTGCAGGTCGATTGCCCCCTCAAGCCAGGCGTAACCGGCTTCAGGCTGACGAGACCGAGTCATCCAGACGGTCGGCTGTTCCCCCGAGGGACCGTTGCAAGAAGTCATCGATAAGTCCGATCAGCTGCTGAAAGGTCTCGTGGCCGTCATGCATCCATTCGCTGTGGCCGGCGCCTTCCAGCAGGTGCAGCTCGCGCGGCTCGCCGGCAAGGTCATAGAGGCGCTGAGCTTCCTCGGGGGGATAGAGATCGTTCACGGTTCCATGGGCGAGGAAGAGCGGCCGCGGAGCGATCCGCCCGACCAGATGCTCAATCGAGAAACGAAGCAATTGCTCGCTCGAATGGCAGGTGACCGGGAATCCAAAGCCGGAGTCTTTGTAGAGCTCTGTCTCGACGTAGTCCCGGGTCGAACCTCTGAGAGGGACAAGCTCAAAGGCGGGAATCAGCGCCGAGCGACCATAACGGAGGCGTTCGACGCGGTCGCGCTCGAGCCGCTCAATCAGCGCCGCCCACGAGGTGTCGTCGTGTAGCGCGCGGGTCGTGCGGTAGCAATCTGCGATCGCGTTTAGGGCCACAACCGCGGCTACCCGCGAGTCGTGGGCAGCTTCGGCGATCACCAGCGCCCCACCTAACCCCCAGCCGAGCAAGACGAGCGGGGGCGAGGCGGTGTCGTCGCGGCTGCACAGAAAGTCGACCGCGGCCCGAATGTCCTCGACCTGCTCGCCGGGAACAAGCCGCCCTCGCTCACCATCGCTGAAGCCAAAGCCGCGGTAATCGAAACAGAGGCAGGCATAACCTCGAGGGACGAGCGCTCGCGCGAAGCGGGCGGGCTGGAGGGCCTTCAGTCCCAGATAGCCCGAGCAGGGAACCACGACCGCAGAGGGTGCCGAGGAAGGCGGGTACCAGAGCTCGCCATCCAGCCGCTGCCCGTCGCTGAAAAAGCGGATCGACTCGCGATCGCTCACCCCGCTACTCGCGCTGGGTCGCGTTGGCGGGGTGTGTATCCGAGCACGCTCGAGAGTTGAGTTGCGACCTCTGTGAGACGCGGTCCGGCGGCTGCCAGGGCTTTCCCGGCACGGAACTTCGGGGCGGAGAGGTTAAGCGCGGCGATGACGCGGCCGTCGAAATTGAAGACCGGTGCTGCGATACCGACTAAGCCGGGCTCAAACTCTTCGTCGACGTAGACCCAACCCTTTTTCCGCTCGCGCGCAAGCCGTGCGGCGAAATCGGCGAAGCTGGTTGGCCCGTTCGGCCCCGGTGGACGGAACTCGAGATCGCCCAAGAGCGCGCTGAGTTCTTCCTCGCTATGGCCGAATAGAAGGGCACGACCGGCCGATGTGCAGTACAGGTATGGATGGCTGCGGCCGACCCAGGCCGCCGCCTGAATCGTATGCGCCGGCGACTCGGAGATGATCGTTAGCACCTCGCGGCCGTCGAGGACAGAGAGGTAAGCGCGTTCCTCGAACTCGTCGGTCAGCAGCCGCACGAACCCCCCAGCCGCATTCCGGAGCTGCGGCTCGCCGGCTCGCCCCGCCAGCGCGAAGAACCGCCACCCAAGACGGTAGGCGCGGCTTTCCGGATCGCGATCGACGAGTCGCGATTCGGAGAGCACCTCGAGCGTGCGGGAGACACGGCTGATCTCGTTTCCCGTCAGCTCGGACAAGCGCTTGACACCAAGACCGCCTGCTTCCAACGCCTCATCGCCGCCAAGCGTCAGTAGGAGCGCCACAGCGCGACGTACCGCGACGGCCGGCTCTCGCTCCATCGTGCGATCGTAACAAGCTGCGGCCGAATCGCAAAGCGAGTTCACCATCTCCGCAACTTCACTTGCGCAGCCTGGGCGAAGGTGAGAAGATGGCAGCACGATGCGGATCGAGTCGATCGAAGCGCACGCCGTTCTTGTCCCGCTCGCAACGCCCACCGCCTTCTCAACCCGAAGCATCAAAGGCCGCGAATACGTCATCGTCCGAATCGTCGACGAGAGTGGTGCCAGCGGAATCGGCTACACGTACGCGGGCGACTCGGGTGGCCTCTGGCTGCAAATCGGCATCGAGCAACTGCTCGCACCACGGCTGCGAGGCCGAAGCGCCTTCGCAATCGAAGAGAGTTGGGAACAGATCTTCCGGGATTTGCTGCTCCTTGGCCGCCGAGGCGCGCTCCTGCGAATGCTCAGCGCGGTCGACATCGCCCTCTGGGACCTCCTCGCCAAGAGAGCCCGCCTGCCGCTTCGTTCCTTGCTCGGCGGATCGCTGGACGCTGTCGCCGCCTATGCAAGCGGCGGGTACTATCGGCCCGGGGATCCCTGCGACAACGTTACCGCCGAGCTCGAACGGTACAGCGAGCTCGGCTTCACCGACTTCAAGCTGAAGTTTGGCGGCCTCCCTCTCCGGGAGGATCTCGAACGAGTCGCGACCGCCAGACGAACGCTCGAGCCGGACAATCGCTTGGCCCTCGACATCAACAACGGCTGGCGGACCCTCGAGCAAGCGATGGAGGCCATCGAAGCTCTCCGCCAATTCGACATCTGGTGGATCGAGGAGCCCTTCCAACCCGACGACATCGCCAATCACGCTCGGCTTGCGGCACGCTCGTCCATCCCGATCGCAACCGGTGAGATCGAAGCCACTCGCTGGGGCTTCGCGCAACTCGTCAACCAACACGCAGCCCACATCCTGCAACCCGACGCCTGCGTCGCCGGGGGCATCAGCGAATGGCGGCGAATCGCCGCCCTCGCAGCCGGACACGACATCCCGGTCATCCCGCACTGGCATGCGAACCTCCACGCCCAACTCGCGGCCGCAACCCCAAACTGCCCGACCGTCGAATACTTCGCGCTCAGCGAAGGGATCTACAACTTCGAGCGGCTTGTAGCCAACCCCCTGACCGTCGACGACGGCCAGATCACACTCGATCAGACACCCGGAATCGGCATCGAGCTCGACTGGGTCGCCGTCAGGAACCACGCGATCGCCGAGGCAACCCCTGGCAGCTTGATGAAAAGTGTCGACGTACCCCCAGAGGAGTGGACAATCGAGGATCGGAGGATGTCGCTCGTGGCGTCGCCGGCCGACGCGCGATTGACGGCGCCTCACTCGACGACAGGTCCTCGCGATGGATAGGAGGGCACGGATGGACCGCCAGACCCGAAGGTCGGTCGAGGAGTACCGCCGCAGCACGGCGGGCCCGATCGAAAACAATCTCATCGACGAGCTCGTGGACGGGGAGCTCGATCGTGCGGAGTTCTTGCGCAGGGGCGCGATGTTCGGCCTTTCCGCCGGTGTGATTGGCAGCCTGCTCGGCTTCGCTGGCGAGGCCGGAGCCGTGCACACCGGGCCGTCCTACGCTGCGGTCAAGCGCGGGGGCACGCTCCGGGTCGGCATGACCCACTATGCGGGCTCGAACGAGCCGTACAAGCTGGGCGGAGGGGGCTCCCTCGCGTTCGCGGCCATCCCGGGTGAGTTCCTGACCTTCTCCAACAATCAGCTGCAGGTGAAGCCGTGGCTCGCGACCAGCTGGAAGCCGAATGCCGACGCCACGGTGTGGACGTTCCAGCTGCGCCGCGGGGTCAAGTTCCACAACGGCAGGACGATGACCGCCGACGACGTCGTGGCGAGCTTCAAGCAGTACACGGGCAACAAGCAGTCGCAGGCGCTGTCGGTCTTCAAGGGGATCCTCGAGCCCGGCGGCGTGATCAAGCGCGGCCCCTACACGGTCGAGTTCCGGCTCGACCAGCCGACGGGCGCCTTCCCCCAACTCGTCAGCCAGACGACCTACCAGGCGATCATCCAGCCGAGATCGTTCGCTGAGCAGCCGGACTCCTGGGTACCGGGCGGGATGATCGGTAGCGGGGCGTTCCGGCTCGTGCGCTTCGCGGACCAGAAGAGCGCCGAGCTCGTCCGGTTCGCGCAGTATTGGGGTGGTCCTGCGCCGCTCGACCGCGTGTTGCTGACGTTCTACGAAAGCTCGGCGGCACAGGTCCTGGGACTGCGGGGCGGCCAGGTCGACCTCGTGCAGCAGCTCTCCCCGCAGGCGGCTGCGCCGTTCCGCAACAACCGCCGTTACGCGATCTTCAGCGCCCCGACCGCATCGCATCGCCAGTTCTGCCTGCGGGTCGACCGTGACCCGTTCAAGGATCCGAGGACGCGCCGGGCGATCGCGCTCGTGCTCGACCGGCCCGACCTGATCCGGAAGCTGTTGGTCGGGGCCGGTACGCTCGGCAACGACTCGCCGTTCTGGTCGCACTATCCATCGACGGACCCGTCGATCAAGCAGCGCCAGCAGGACGTTGCGCTGGCGCGCAGACTGCTCGAGGCAGCAGGCCAGAAGGACGTCAAGTTCACGATCACGACGCACCCCACCCTCGAGCTCCCCGAGTACGCCGCCGCGATCCAGGCGGCGGGCCGCGCAGCCGGTATGGACATCTCGCTCGAGGTGCAGTCGACCGCCGAGTACTTCGGCGGCAGCAACGCGACGACGCCGTGGCTGAACAAGCCGGCCACAATCACGCAATGGGGCGCCCGCGGCGTGCCCAACGTGTACCTCGTCGCGGCGTACCTCTCGGACGGCGTCTGGAACGCGGCGCACTACAAGAACGCGCAGCTCGACTCGGCCGCCAAATCGTTCCTCTCGGCAGTCGACCTGCAGACGCAGAGGAGGTACACGAAGACAATGGCCGGTCTGCTGCTCCGCGACACGCCGGTCGTGACCTCGTTCCACGCCGACTATGTGACTGCCGGCCTGGCCAAGGTCAAGGGCTACCAGGCGGAAGGGCTGACGCACGTCCGTCTCGCGAAGACCTTCCTAGCGTGACAGGGTAACCGACGTGGTTGCCGGCGCACGTGCGCCGGCAACCACACACTGACGACTCGAGGCCGACTCTCCCATCGCACGCTACGTCTCAAAGCGTCTCGGTTTCGCGCTTCTCACGCTGCTGGTGCTGAGCGCGATCATCTTCGCGATCGCACAACTCCTCCCCAGCAATGTGGGCCGCTCGGTCCTGGGGCAGTACGCGTCGGAGGAGGCGGTCGCCGAGTACAACCACGAGCACGGCACCGACCGGCCCGCCGTCGTCCAGTACGTCGACTGGCTCGGCGGCGCCGTTCGGGGCGACCTGGGCGAGTCGCTCGCGCAGGAGCGACCCGTTTGGGACATCCTCGAGCCGGCGCTGGTCAACTCGATGAAGCTCGGCGTGCTCGCGTTCTTGCTCGTCGTCCCGTTCGGGATCCTCGGCGGCGTCTTCGCCGCGCTCCGCGTGGGAAGGCCGACGGATCGCACGATCACCGTCGTCGGGCTGTCGCTCGCGGTCGTGCCCGAGTTCGTCACCGGGCTCGTGCTGATTCTCGTCTTCTCCATCTGGTTGGGCTGGCTGCCGGTCACGGCACAGTGGGAGGAGGGGGCCGGCGTCCTCACCCAGGTCAGGTACCTGACGTTGCCTGCGATCGCGCTCGCCATCGTGCTGTTCGGGTACATCGCCCGCATGGTGCGGGCGGGCGTCGTCGAGGCGCTCGACGCCGACTACACGCGGACGGCGTATCTGTTGGGCCTGCCGCACAAGAGCGTGATCCGGCGCCATGTGCTCCGGAACGCGCTCATGCCGACGATCGCCGTCGTCGCCACGCAGGTCGGCTACCTCGTCGGAGGCCTCGTGGCGATCGAGTTCCTGTTCAATTACCAGGGACTCGGCCTGCTGGTGCTGCACGCCGCGGAGCTGAAGGACTTCACGCTGCTCACCGCGGGTGTTCTTGTGGTGGGCGTCGTCTACCTGCTGGTGACGCTCGTCGCCGACATCCTGTTCGCGGTGCTCAACCCGCGCATCCGCTACGGGGTGGCCGAGTGAGCACGATCGCCGCGGCGCCGCCGCGGTCGGAGGCGAGGGCGGCACGGCGGGAGCGTATGTGGCTGCTGCTGCGCAGTCCGAGCTTTGTGATCGGGTTGCTTGTGATCGTGTTCTGGGTTTTCTGCGCGATCCTCGGCTCGCGGATCACGCCGTTCCATCCGCTCTTCGACCAGACCTCGGACGTGAGCCAGCCTCCCTCGAGCGAGCACTTCTTCGGCACCGACCGCCTCGGCCGCGACGTCTTCTCGCGGGTGCTCGCCGGCTCCCGCGACATCCTCATCGTGGCGCCTCTCGCGACGCTGCTGTCGACGATCCTCGGCACCGCGCTGGGGCTGATTACCGGCTACTTCCGCGGCATCGCGGACGACATGATCAGCCGAGTCATCGACGCGGTACTGGCGCTCCCCACGATCGTGCTGGCGGTCACCGTCGTCGCAGCGCTCGGGAGCCGATCGACGTGGGCGGTGACGGTGATCATCGCGATCGTGTTTGCGCCGATCATCGCACGGACGGTGCGGGCCGCCGTGCTGGGCGAGGCGCAGCTCGACTACGTCGAGGCGGCAGGGCTGCGCGGCGAGCGGGCGTACTACGTGATGTTCGCGGAGGTCCTGCCCAACGTGATGCCGCCGATTCTCGTGGAGGCCACGATCCGCCTCGGCTACGCGATCTTTGCCGTCGCGACCCTGACCTTCATCGGGTTCGGGCTGCAGCCGCCGTCGGCCGACTGGGCGGTGCAGATCGCGGACAACTACGCGTACATCGATCAGCACTGGTGGACGGTGCTCTTCCCGGCGACGGCGATCGCGTCGCTGGTGGTGGCGGTCAACCTCGTCTCGGACACCGTGCAGCAGGTGCTCGAGCGATGAGCGAGCCTGTGCTTCGCCTCCGCGGCCTGGACGTCCACTACCGCGTGCGCGGCCGTGACCGCCCAGTCCTCCGGGGTGTGACGTTCCAGATCGATCCGGGACGATCCTACGGCCTCGTCGGAGAGTCTGGCTGCGGGAAGTCGACCGCCGCTCTGGCGATCGTCAGGTATCTGCCGCGGAACGGCGGCGTCTCGTCCGGCTCGATCGCGGTCGCCGGAAGAGACGTTCTCGCCTTGCGGGGGGGCGGGCTTCGCGAGTACCGGGCTCGGATCGTCTCCATGGTGTACCAGAACCCGGGCGCCGCCCTGAACCCGTCGCTTCGAGTGGGCTCGCAGGTCGCCCAGGCTTTCACCGTGCTCGGCGTCCCGGCGGAGGAAGCCGCGGAGCGAGCGCGGGCCTCGCTTGCGCGCGTGCAGATCGCCGATCCGGGATCGGTCATGCGCCGCTACCCGCACCAGCTCTCGGGCGGCATGCAGCAGCGCGCGCTCATCGCGATGGCACTGGCCAAGGATCCTGCGCTCCTGATCCTCGACGAGCCGACGACCGGGCTGGACGCGACGGTGGAGGCGGAGGTGCTCGATCTCGTGGCGCAACTGCAGGCCGAGCTTCAGACCTCGGTCCTCTTCATCAGCCACAACCTCGGCGTCATCGCGAAGATGTGCTCGCGCGTCGGTGTCCTCTATGCGGGAAGGCTCGTCGAGGAGGGCCCCGTCGACACCGTGCTCCATGATCCGCGCCACCCGTACACGGTCGGGCTGCTTCGGTGCGTCCCGCGCGGAGGCGTCCGTAAGGATCACGGCCGGCTCGACACGATCCCCGGCTTTCTCCCTAGCCTCGGCGAGGCGCTGCCGGGGTGTGTCTTTGCCGACCGCTGTGCGCTCGCCGACGAGCGCTGCCACGCGGAAGAGCCGCCGCTCATGACTGTGAGCTCGGGACACGAGAGCCGGTGTTGGTACCAGGAGCGCGCGGCCGGCCTTCCGCGCGAGGAGGCGGCGGACATCGAGCTGCCGCGCGTGAACCGCGCCGGCCAGCCGCTCATCGAGGTCGCCGAGCTCACGAAGGTGTTTCGGCAGCGAGGCCACGACGTGCACGCGCTGACGGACATCAGCGTCGCAATCTGGTCGGGTGAGACGCTCGGACTCGTGGGCGAGTCCGGGAGCGGGAAGACCACGCTCGCGCGGACGCTGCTCGGAATCGTCCCGCCGACGGCGGGGACCGCCAAGCTCGAAGGGAAGCTTCTCCCAGCGCGCTACCAGAAGCGCTCGCAGGCGGAGCTGCGTGCGCTGCAGATCGTCTTCCAGAACCCGGACTCGGCGCTCAACCGCCGGCATTCGGTTCGTCGGATTCTGCTGCGCTCCCTCAAGAAGCTCGCCGGGATCGGAGGCGAGACGGCCGCACAGCGGCTCCTCGAGGTCGCCGACCGGGTACGGCTCAGCGAGCGCACCTTGACGCAGAAGCCGGCGCAGCTCTCCGGCGGGCTGAAGCAACGGGTCGCGATCGCACGTGCGTTCGCGGGCGATCCCAAGCTTGTCGTGTGCGACGAGCCGACGTCCGCGCTCGACGTCTCCGTGCAGGCGGCGATCCTGAATCTGCTCGTGAAGCTCCAGGCGGAGCAGCGGGTCTCGTACCTCTTCATCTCCCACGACCTCGGCGTTGTCCGCTACATCTCGGACCGCATCGCCGTCCTCTACCTCGGCCGGCTCCAGGAGCTCGGACCCGCGGACGTTGTCTTCGACGGGCCGCACCACCCCTACACCGAAGCGCTTCTCTCCGCCGTACCGACGATCGACGGAGATGGGCGTGAGCGGATCCGGCTCGAGGGCGAGATCCCGAGCGCGGCGTTGCCGCCGTCGGGCTGCGTTTTCCATACCCGCTGCCCGCGCAAGCTCGGGCCGATCTGCGAGCAGATCGAGCCCCCGCTCGTCGAGGTCGGGGATGGGCATCTCATGCGCTGCCACATCCCGATCGATCAGCTCCGCCGGCTTCAGGCGAAGGAGGCTGTATTGGAACTCACAACTGCCTGTCACTCGAGCAAGGAGACGGAATGATCGCAAACGCACGTTCCCACCGTGTACACGTTGAGACCAACGCTCCGGTGGTCATGCGTGATGGCACGACACTTAGAGCCGATGTCTATGCGCCCGCTGCGGGCGGGCCTCATCCGTGCGTGCTGTACCGAACGCCGTATGGGAAAACCGGCAGGTTCGGGCCGGGCCCGCTTGCCGAGAGCATCGCCGCCCGCGGCTACATCGTCGTGATCCAGGACATTCGCGGCCGCTGGGCCTCCGATGGCGACTTCACCCCGCTGTACATCCGCGAGGGCCGCTCGGACGCCGAGGACGGGTTCGACACGGTCCAGTGGGCGTCGACACTCGCCGACTGCACCGGCCAGGTGGGTGTGCTCGGCAGCTCGTACCCGGCTGGGCTCGCGTGGGAGCTTGCGCCCACGCGGCCACCGGCGCTCGCGGCGATGTGCGTTCACGGCATGGTTGGCGATTCGCGTTCGGTCTCGCGGGGCGTGACTCGCCTCAGCACGTCACTTCCCTGGCACATGTTGGACTTCGCCACCGACTCGCATGCACGGAGCGGCGGGCATGAAGGCCCATCCGATCTCGACGGCGCCTATCGACTCTGGGAGTTCGAGCACGGCAAGTGGCTCTGGTACCTCCCGACTGCGCAGATCCCGGACAGTCGTCTCAGCGGCATCGCGCCGTACTGGCGACACTGGCTTGCCCACCAGCAGTACGACGGGTTCGGTCACCACGCGGGATGCCGCTCGATCGAAGTGCCGATCTACCACCTCGGTGGCTGGTACGACCCGCTTGTCCCCGGGATCGACCTGTTTACGACGATGGTCGAGCACGCTCCGACGGAGAAGGCCCGTCGAAGCCAGAAGCTGCTCGTCGGCCCGTGGACGCACGACGGCATTGGCGCTTCGATGGTCGGGGATCTCGATTTCGGACTGGAGGCGGAGACCACGTTCGCCGATGAGGCCAGCCGCTGGTTCGACCATTGGCTGAAGGGCAGGGGCAACGTGGTCGACGACGAGCCGCCAGTGAAGCTGTTCGTCATGGGCGCCAACCGCTGGCGTACCGAGCGGGAGTGGCCGCTAGCGCGTGTCGCGCTAACCACACTCTTCCTGCGCTCGGGAGGGAAGGCGAACACGCCCGCCGGCGACGGGCGCCTGGCACGAGAGGCGCCGGCGGAGGAGCCTGCCGACAGCTTCGTTTACGACCCTCGTGACCCTGTGCCGACGCTCTTTTCCGGGCCGTACGCGTACGGCGCGCCGTTCGATCAACATGTTCTCGACCATCGCCGCGATGTGCTGGTCTACCAGTCGGAACCGCTTGAACAGGGTGTTGAAGTAACGGGCAGCGTCGAGGTCGTGCTCTTCGCAGCTTCGTCCGCCGTCGACACGGACTGGACGGCGAAGCTCGTGGACGTACAACCGGACGGACGCGCCTTCAACATTTCCTACGGCCTGATACGCGCCCGTTACCGCGATTCGTTCGAGGCGCCTAGCCTGCTCGAGCCCGATCGTGTGTACGAGTACCGATTTCGCCTCCACCCGACAAGCAACTTCTTCCGACCGGGCCATCGCATCCGGGTTGACATCACGAGCAGCGACTTTCCCAACTACGACCGTAACCACAACACCGGCGGCGACGATTGGCAGGAAGACGAACTACGCATTGCTCGACAGCGCGTCTTCCACGACGCGAACCGCGCATCCCACCTCCTGTTGCCGGTTGCCCGCTCGTAGGTCGAACGGCGAACGAGGAAGATGATTCGCAGCCAGATTTCGGCAAGCCGGACGGAGGTCGTCAGCGACCGCGGGGTCCTCTCGTGCGGTCACATCCAGGAAGCCGAGGCTGGGGCACGGATCCTCGAGCACGGCGGGAACGCAGTTGACGCCGTCGTAGCTGCCGCATTCACGGGCTATGTCGTCGAACCGGGCAACTGCGGCCTCGGTGGCTACGGTCACATGGCGCTCTTCCTGGCAGAGACGCGGCAGCTCGTCTCTGTCGACCACTATGTCCGGGCACCTGCCGCAGCCAGGCGCGACATGTTCGAGCTCGACCTGAGCCAGCCGACGACGTACTACGGCTGGCCGCACACCGTCGACCGGCAAAACGAATGGGGGGCGATCTCAGTGGCCGTCCCTGGCGCGGTCTCGGGTCTGTGTGCCGCCCATGAACGCTGGGGCAGGCTGTCACTTGGGCAGGTGCTCGAGCCCGCGATCGAAGCGGCCGAGGCCGGAGTGCTCGTCACCTGGGATCTCGTCCTCGGCATCGTCGGGCGGCTGAAGGAGATCGAGGCGCTTCCCAACGCCGCTGCCTTGCTGCTCCGCGACGGTCGGCCACCGAAGCTCCCCGAAGACGGCGGTCTTTGCGATGGGTCCGACGACCGAGTCGATACCTCACGGCTTGCAACGACCCTGGGCGAGATCGCCCGCCACGGAGCCGCCGGCTTCTACAGCGGCTGGGTCGCTGAAGCAATCGAGCGAGAAATCAAGGCAGGCGGCGGCATCCTCACAACCGACGACCTCACCTCCTACCGGCCGAAGATCACCGTCGAGCCGGGAGCCTGGTACCGCGGCATCCGCTACTCCACGGCCAGCGATCCCGTCGGCTACGAGGCGCTCAACATCATTGGCCATTTCGACCTTGCCGCCTACGGGCCTGAAAGTAGCGAGTACCGGCACCTGATGGCAGAGGCGATCGGCCACGCCTTCGCCGACAACATGCACCACTACGCCGACCCCGACTTCGGCCCGAGCCCAGTGAACGGACTCGCGAGTCCTGAGTTCGCCGCGTCCCGCGCGGCATGCATCCGCCTCGACCGAGCTGCGCCCCGACCGATCGCGCCCGGCAATCCATGGCCCCAGGAGCAGGAGCTGCCTGTCGCCGAGGTCGTCGCGACACGGCCGTCTGCGTCCGGTCTATCCGGTACCAGCCAGATGGTCGCCGCGGACGCCGACGGCAACGTCGTGGCGCTCATCACCTCGATCACCTCCGACTTTGGCTCCCTCGTCCTCGTTCCCGACGGCGGCTTCTTCCTCAACAACGCGATGCGCAACTTCGACCCGCGACCCGACCGCGCGAACTGCATCGCCCCCGGGAAGATGCCGATCTTCGCCGTGCCGGCCATCGCGGCCGAGCAAGACGGCGTCGGCGTTTTTGGCGCCGGGGGCTCAGGCGGCTACCGGATCACGAGCGGCGTCCTCCACGCCCTCGTCAACCACCTCGACTTTGGCATGCGTATCCAGCATGCCGTCGACAGCCCCCGTGTCCACTGCCAGGGGGAGGAGACGTTCGTCGACAGCCGCATCCCGCTGGCGGTGCAGGAGCGACTCGCCGAGCTCGGGCACGTCGTTGTTCAGCAGGATGAGACGCCGGCCCCGATGAACTTCTCCCGCGTCAGCGCCGTCGCCCGTGACCCGGCAACAGGCGAGCTGTCGGCCGGCTCTAATCCGCCCTGGAACACAGCAGCCGTAGGTGTGTGCGACGTGCAGCCATGACGATCCGCGGATTCGAGAAGCTACTTGTTTGCGGTTCGCGCTTTGGGGGCCGCCTCCGATCGCCCGCGCGTGACAGGCTGTGCCCCGCCGCCGGGACAGCAGACGGGCTGGGTGCCCCAGCGATTTTCGCCGCCGCAACTGGCATCGCAGCAGGCTTTTTCAGTGCGCTTTTTGGTGTCGGCGGCGCAGTCATGATCGTGCCTTTTCTCATACTCGTCTGCAAGTTGCCGGTCAGGCTCGCGATGGGGACCGCGCTCGCGGCGATCCTCCTCACCGCAATCTTCGGAACCGTCGTCTTCGCTCGAGCGGGCGTCGTCGACTGGGCGCACGCACCAATCGTAGGCCTCCCCGCCGTTGCAGGCGTCATCATCGGAACTTGGCTTCAGCGCCGCATCCAACCCGCGGCGCTGCTCCTGCTGTACGCGAGTCTGGCCGTCGGAATCTCGATAAAGCTGCTCCTCGGATGATGGACGTGGCCATACTTCTCCTGCTCGGCCTCTGCGCCGGCGTCTTCTCCGGGCTGCTCGGCATCGGAGGAGGAGCTCTCTTTGTACCTGCGCTCGCCCTCGGTGTCGGCCTGTCGCAGCTCAGCGCCCAGGCGACGTCGCTGGCTGCCATGATCCCAGTCCTCGCCGTCGGCGCCTGGAGACACACCTCCAAAGGCAACGTTCTTTGGAAGCCGGCGCTACTGATAGGTGGCGCCTCGATTGCCGGCGTCGCTAGTGGCGCCGTCCTAGCCCAGGCTCTATCTGACGTAGTGCTGCGTCAGCTTTTCGCTGTTTTCCTCCTGTGCATGGCCGGCCGGCTCGCTTGGCTCTCGCGGAAAGTCAACGCGGCCTGATATCTCAGCGGAGCGCGAGCGCCTCGGGCGCGGATCCGACTGATCGCTCCGGTGGTCCGGTTTGTGGTGTCGCGGTGGGGGATAGGAGCGAGCAAGACGCTTCCAGGAGGGAAACGCGATGACGGAGCACGCGGGCGGCTACACGAAAAGGAACCTCGGTGAGGTCGAGAACCAGGCACCGAACTTCGGAATGCCGGCAGAGCTCGATGCCCGCTTCGCACGCACGGCGCTCGGCGGCAAGACGTTGGGCCTGAGTCTGATGAAGCTCGATCCGGGCTTTCGCATCCCCTTCGGTCACAAGCACGAGGGGCAAGAGGAGGTCTACGTCGTCGTTCGCGGCTCCGGCCGGGTCAAGGTCGGTGACGAGATCGTCGAGCTCGGCGAGTGGGACGCGATCCGATTCGAGAAGAACACGATGCGGAACGTGGAGGCAGGCCCCGAGGGCATCGAGTACCTCGCGTTCGGCGCCGGCGACGACCCACGCGACGCCGAGATGGTCGAGGGCTGGTGGAGTGAGTAGGAGGGCTTGGTGAAACGTTGCTCGTCGCCGGGGTGCGATGGACGTCGTGATGCAAGGACGCAGGGAGCCCCGATAGTTATTCACTATCGGGGCGACTGAGGACGCGGCAGCGCGGCGTCCAGCGCGGCCCGGCGGCACAGACCATGTTTCGCCAAGCCCTCCTGGCCCCCACACATGATCTGACGCGGGCAGGCGCATTCCCGGAGGGATCTCCCAGGAGGAAGAATCTCCGCTTCGTCCCCGTTGACGTTCGATAGATGCGTGAGATCCTCGGACGCTGAACGGTGCGGGACCGGCGATGAATCCGCTTGCCCGTCGCGTCCAGCGCGTCTATCTGACTCTTCTGCTCGGCAACACGCTCGCGGCATCGTTCATCTGGGGCATCAACACGCTCTTCCTCCTCGACGCGGGGCTGAGCAACCTGGAGGCGTTTGCCGCCAATGCCTTCTTCACCGCCGGCATGGTCGTGTTCGAGGTGCCGACAGGTGTGGTCGCCGATACGTGGGGTCGACGCGTCTCGTACCTCCTGGGCACGATCACGCTGTCCGGGTCGACGCTTCTCTACTACCTGCTGTGGGAGACGAAGGCGCCGTTCTGGCAGTGGGCGGTTGTCTCGATGCTGATCGGGCTCGGGTTCACCTTCTTCTCGGGCGCGGTCGAAGCCTGGCTCGTCGACGCGCTCGCGTTCGCCGGGTACGAAGGTAGCCTCGAGGCGGTCTTCGGTCGCGGACAGGTCATCGGGGGCGTCGCCATGCTCGGCGGCTCCGTGGCCGGAGGGGTGATCGCGCAGGTCTCGTCGCTGGGCGTGCCGTTCCTGATGCGGGTCGGCGTGCTGCTTGTCATGTTCGTCGTCGCCGCGCGCCTGATGAGAGATCTCGGCTTCGAGCCGGACCCGCGCGGGCAGCCTCTGCGGGCGATGCGCAACGTGTTCGTCACCTCGCTCGACTACGGCTTGAAGAAACCGCCCGTGCGCTGGGTGATGGTGGCCGCGCCCTTTGGTTCCGGCGTGGGCATCTACACCTTCTATGCCTTGCAGCCGTATCTGCTCGAGCTCTACGGGGACAGCAGCGCCTATTCGGTCGCGGGGCTGGCGGCGGCGGTCGTCGCCGGCTCGCAGATTCTCGGCGGCTATGCGGCGCCGAAGATCCGTGCCCTGTTCGAGAAGCGCACGACCGCGTTGATCCTCGCAACCGTGGCGAGTGCGGCGATTCTCGCCCTGCTCGGCGTGACGGAGATGTTCTGGCTCGCGCTCGTCCTGCTCGTCGTCTGGGGCCTGATCTTCGCCGCCGGCATGCCGATCCGGCAGGCGTACCTGAACGGCATGATCCCGTCGAAGCAGCGGGCGACGGTGCTGTCGTTCGACTCGCTGATGGGCAGCTCGGGCGGCGTCGTCATCCAGCCGGTGCTCGGCAAGAGCGCGGACGTGTACAGCTACGGGACGTCCTACGTCTTCGGCGCCGTGATCGAGCTGGTTGCCGTGCCGTTCCTGTTCCTCAGCCGTCGGGAGCGGTCGCCCTCCGACACGGTGCTCGCCGCCCCGACCGCAGCGACTCCCTCCTAGCCGCCGAGCTCGAGCGTCACGAGCCCGCGCAGGTCGACGCAGTAGATGCCGCGCACGTCCGCGAGCACCATCAGCACCCACGTGCAGCTGCGGCAGCGGACGACGGTGCCCGGCGCCCGGTTGTAGACCATCTGCTCGGCGAGAAGTCCGCTTGCGCCGCAGTGCGCGCAGACGCCGGTGGCGGTCGTCATCTCCGCGCCGAAGACGTCGAGCAGCAAGCCGGCTATTGCGTTTCCGTCGAGCGCCTCCATCATTTGCCCCCTGTCGCTCCGAATCGCTCTGTCTTGATCCGCTCAGGCGAGTAACCGAGCTCGACCAGTCCATCGGCGACGGTCTCGACGAAGCTCGTCGGCCCGCAGACGAACGCGAGCGGACTCTCGCCGACGGGCCATGCGACCTCGCCCAGCAGCTAGTAGAGCAGACGCGCCGGAACCTCGCTCCCGCTGCGGACACGGTGCCTGAGCATCGCCCGTAGGGGGACGATCCCCGAGCCGCCGGCGACGAGCAGCAGCGGGCCGCCGTCCTCAGGGCCCCAGACGAAGTAGCCGCCGACCGGCCCCCGGAGCTCGAGCGCGTCTCCCGTGTGTAGCTCCTCTGTGAGGTAGGGCGATACCTCTCCGTCGTCCAGCCGCTCGACCGTGATCGCGACCGGCTCCCCGGGCGCCGAGGCGATCGAGTACTCGCGCTCCGCGCGGTAGCCGTCCTCGGCGGTCAGCCGGATGTCGAGATGCTGGCCCGCGCGATGGCCAGGCCATTCGGGAACGTCGAGCATGATTGTGCGCACTCGAGGCGTCTCGTCGACGACGTCCTCGACGGCGGCAAGTTGCCAGCTCAGTCGCCCGCGTATCGCTGCTCCAGCCACGGATCGCCGTAGAGGTGGTAGCCGTTTGTCTCCCAGAAGCCGGGCTCGTTCTCGTCGCGCAGAGCAAGGCCTCGCACCCACTTGGCGCTCTTCCAGAAATAGAGGTGGGGGACGAGCAACCGTGCCGGGCCGCCGTGCTCGGGCTCGAGCATCTCTCCGTCGTAGCCGAAGGCGATCCAGGCCTTCCCGTCGGTCACGTCCTCGATGGGGAGGTTTGTCGTGTAGCCGCCGTCGGAGGACGCGAGCACGTAGGGAGCATCGTGGTCGACCTGCTCGAGCAGCGTATCGACGGAGACGCCGTCCCAGATCGTGTCGAGCTTCGACCAACGGGTGACGCAGTGGATGTCGACCGTGACGGTCTCGTGCGGGAGCGCGCGGAACTCCTCCCACGTCCAGGTCTTCCGCTCGTCCCCGGCGACGATCGAGAAGGTCCACTCCTCGATCGGCGTGTGTGGTGTCGGGCCTGCGGAGAGAACCGGGAAGTCGTCAGTGACGTACTGGCCGGGCGGGACGCGGCTCGGGTCGACTTCGGAGTCACGCCGGCGGCCGCGGAACCCTCGGGAGATAAAGCTCATCGTTGCTTCCCTCCTTTCATGCTGAACCGTAGCGGCTGGTTGCCCGCTGCCCTAGCGCCCGGGCTTGCGAGGGGGGCGTCGGTCGTGTCACGCTCGTGCGGCATGGCTGACTTGCCGAGCGGCGCGATCACGTTCCTCTTCACCGATATCGAGGGTTCGACGCGGCTTCTCAAGCAGCTCCGTGAGCGCTATTCGGAGGTGCTCACCGAGCATCAGCGTCTGCTCCGGGCCGCGTTCGCCGCTCACGGCGGCTACGAAGTAGATACCCAGGGCGACTCTTTCTTCGTCGCCTTTGCGAGCGCGCGTGAGGCGCTCCTCGCCGCCGTGGAGGGCCAGCGGGCACTTCTCTCCCACTCTTGGTCGGACGGTGTGGAGGTCAAGGTGCGGATGGGCCTGCACACGGGCCAAGCGGTGGCGGCGGAGGGACGCTACACCGGGCTTGCCGTTCACCGTGCGGCTCGGATCGGGGCCGCCGGCCACGGTGGGCAGGTGCTCGTGTCGCAGGCGACGCAGACGCTGCTCGAAGACGAGGAGGAAGACCTCGACATTTCCCTCCGCGACCTCGGCGAGCAACGGCTCAAGGACCTAGATCGGCCGGTCCGTCTGTACCAGGCGGTGGCCGAACGGCTATCGGAATCGTTCCCGCCGCTGCGGGGAGAGGCGGAGCTTCCCGCCGTAGCGGAGGCGGTGCTTCGCCCGCCGTTGTGGCGCCGTCCAGCCACACTGGCCGCGGCTGTAATCGCGCTCGCCGCGGTGGTCGTCGCGGTCGCGTTGCTGGCGACCCGCGATTCGAGCGGTGGCCTGAGCAGCGTTCGCGCCAACCATCTCGGGCTCATCGATCCCGAGACGAACGAGATCGTGGCCGAGGTACCGGTCGGGATCAGGCCGGGGCCGATCGCCGCCGGCGCCGGGTCGGTCTGGGTCGGGAACCTCGAGGATCGGACGCTGACGCGGGTCGATTCGGTGCAGCGGGCGGCGACGGCGACGATCTCTCTCGACAGGCGCACGCCTACCGGAGTCGCTGTCGGCGAGGGCGCCGTGTGGGTCGCTCACGGCCGGCTTGGCCAGCTCTCGCGCGTGGATCCGCAGTTCGGCCAGCTTGCAGAAACGATTGACGTGGCCCCCGCTGGGGCAGCACCGCAGGGGGCCGTCGCCGTTGGCGGCGGCTCGGTCTGGGCGGCGTACGGTGAGTCGACGTTGGCCCGGATCGACCCGGCGCAGGTGCACGTCGTCGCTTCCTTCTCCGCCGGCGCCGTGCCGGCCGCGCTCGTCGTGGCCCGGGGGTCCGTCTGGGTCGCCAACTCCGGGGACTCCACCGTCTCCCGTTTCGATCCGACGACGCTCGAGGAGGGCCCGCTCAGGACGATCAGCGTCGGAAGGCGCCCTACCGGGATCGCGTACGGAGCCGACGCGATCTGGGTCGCGAACGCCGGCGATGACACGGTCACCCGGATCGACCCGAGCTCGTACGCGACGACGACGATTCCCGTCGGTTCCGAGCCGGTCGCCGTCGCCGTCGGTGCGGGCGCTGTC
>WNFV01002484.1_pt1 | contig 24486 bp, 22 predicted proteins | sample 5400101 | NCBI WGS metagenome assembly WNFV01 (sample SAMN13153361, study PRJNA577476) | soil metagenome | isolation source: 115 cm soil or saprolite under grassland replicate 1 | place: USA:California | collected 2016-06-15 | reverse complement strand
ACCAACCCAGCTACCTTCAACCATGACCGGCGCCTCCCGTAATTGCGGCTCTACCGCCGGGCCGATCCCGACGGCAACCCGCGCCCAACTTACGAGAGAGGCGCCGGCAACTCCATACGGTCTAGAGCAGGCAAAGCCGAACTAACCGCAGGCCGAACTGACGGCGATGGCGACGCTTCAGCGCCGCCGCCGCCGCGGTTGAGCGCCATCGCCCCCGCCAGAACCCAAACTGGAGTGCGCGGGCTCCGCCCGCGCACGTTCCGCCGCGGAGCGGCCGAACCCAGACCCGGGCGAAAGCGCAGCTTTCGCCCGGATAAGGCGGCGTCCGCGCTCCCCGCTAGTTTTCCTGCTGCGTGAACCTACGCGCCATCAAGCTGCGCGGCTTCAAGTCGTTCCCTGAACCGGTCGAGATTCGCCTCGAGCCGGGCGTTGCCGTGGTCGTCGGACCGAACGGCTCCGGGAAATCCAACGTCTCCGACGCCATCGTGTGGGCGGCCGGGTCGATGGCTCCCTCGGAGCTTCGCGCCGAGAAGCCTGACGACGTTCTCTTCGCCGGCGGCAGCGGCCGTTCCGCCGAGGACTTCTGTGAGGTCGAGTTGCTCTTCGACAATCCCGACGGCGAGGGCCCACTGCCGTACTCCGAGCTCTCCGTCGCCCGCCGTCTGCACCGCGGGGGCGAGGGCCAGTACATGCTCAACCGCACGGCCGTCCGCCGCATCGATCTCGTCGAGCTGCTCGCCGATCTCGGGCTCGGCGGTGGAATGCACTCGATCATCGGCCAGGGGCGGGTCGAGGAGATTCTCGGCTCGAAGCCGGAGGAGCGGCGCACGCTGCTGGAGGAAGCCGCAGGGCTCGGACGCTTCAAGCGTCGCAAGCATCGCGCCGAGCTCAAGCTCGCGCGTGTCGGGATCCAGGTTGAGCGCGCACGTGACGTCGAGGCCGAAGTGAAGAAGCGGCTGCGGCCGCTGGCGCTCCAGGCGACTGCCGCCGAGCGCGCCGAGAAGCTGCGCGGTGAGCTCGCGTCGCTGCGAGCGCGAGTCGCGGAGCTCGATCTGTCAGAGCTGCGCGAGCGGCTCGAAGACGGCGAGGGTAGGCGCACCGCTTCGGTGCTGGCCCGCAGGCATGCCGACGAGCGGCTCGACTCGCTGCTCGAGGAACGGCGCCGCGCGGAAGAGGAGCTTGCGGACGCTGCCGGCCGGCGTGAAGAGGCGACAGCCACGCTGTACCGCCTGCGCAGCGCGCGTGAACGGCTGGAGCTTCGCCGTGAGAGCGCGGAGGCGCTGCTCGAACGCTTGCGCGCGGAGCTGTCGCGGCCGCGGCGTGTGCTCGACGCCCGCGTTCGGGCCGAGCGCGAAGCGCTCAGGGAGCAGGCGCGGGTTGGACGAGAGCGTCTGCAGACACTCGAGCGCGCCCTCGCCGAACGGGAAGGACTGCCGCCGGCTGCGCGTGCGCTCGCGGAGGAGGGAGAGCGGCTCGCGCTTTCGCTGCTCGACGTCGAGCCGGGACGCGAGCGAGCGGTCGCCGCGGCGCTAGGGCACCGTGCTCCTGCACTCGTGACCACCGACGCACGCGCCGCGCTTGCCCTGGCGGAGCGCGCGAGGGCCGCAGGGCTCGGCAGCGTCGTGGTCCTCACGCGCGACCCGCGCGAGCTCGTCCGCGAGCTGCCGGTCGTGTCGAAGGAAGAGCTGCTCCACTCCCAGGTTCCGGCCGTCACTCCCGAGGGCTTCGGTTACGACCCGCAGCGCGGAGAGATCTGGTTTGCCGGTGAGACCGCCGAAGCTGTCTGGCTCGAGCTCGAGGCGCGCCGCCGTGCACTTGCCGCCGAAGTGGACGAGCTCGAAGCACGGGTCGAAGCTCCGATTCCCGAAGGCGCTTACTCCGCGTCGCGCGATCCACTCACGGTGGCGCTCGCGCGACTCGCGGCGCAGCTCGTCGAGACGCTCGAGGGAGTCGGGGACGATCGCTTCGAGGCGCCGCTGCGCGCTCGCGCCGATGCAGGCTCTTCGCGAACCGGAGCGCTGGCGGAAGAGCTGCGCCGCCTCGGTGCCGAAGAGGTCGATGCACGCCGTGCTGCCGCCGAGGCAGGTGAGCGGCTGACCGCGGTCGACGTCGAGCGAGCTCGGATCGAAGCGGAGGCCGACGAGGCGCGTCGCCGCCTCGAGGCCACCGACGCGGAGCCGGCGGAAGGAGACGACCGCGGAGAGCTTGCCGATCGCATCGAGCGGCTCGAGCGCCGCCGCGAATCGCTTGGCCAAGTCAACCCGCTCGCGAAGCAGGAGTACGACGAGGAGAAGGAGCGCCTCGTCGAGCTCTCGACGCAGCGCGCGGACCTGGAGGAGAGCCTGAAGGAGCTCGAGAAGCTGCGCGACGATCTCGCGCGTACCGTCGAGCAGCGGTTTGCAGAGACGTTCACGGCCGTGCAGGAGAACTTCACCGAGGTGGCCGCGACGCTCTTCCCGGGCGGCGAAGGGCGACTCCGCCTCACCGAGCCCGAGGACGAAGACGAGCAGCCCGGCATCGAGGTCGAGCTGCGGCCGGCCGGTAAGAAAGTGACTCGCCTGTCACTGCTTTCGGGCGGCGAGAAAGCACTCGGCGCGATCTCGTTCCTGTTCGCGCTCTTCCTCGCGAGGCCGTGCCCGTTCTATCTGCTCGACGAAGTCGAGGCCGCACTCGACGACACGAACATCGGCCGTTTCGTAGAGTTGCTTCGCCGCTACTCAGATCGCGCGCAGTTCATCGTCATCACGCACCAGAAGAGGACGATGGAGGCCGCGGATATCCTCTACGGCGTGACGATGGGCGCCGACGGGGTCTCGCAGATCGTTTCCCGGCGCCTGCCACGCGAGCAGGCCGCCGCGATTGCCTCGTAGCTGGGCCCAGTTACTCGGAGACGAGAACGCGCAACCGGAGCCCGAGGCCGAGCGAGCGGGCCTCTTCTCCCGGCTGCGCGAATCGCTCTCGAAGAGCCGCACGGCTCTCACTGCAGAACTCGCATCGGCAGCGTTCGATCCAGGTGACGCCGCCGCCTGGGAGCGACTCGAGGAAGCACTGATCCGCGCCGATGTCGGCGTGCCCGCAACGGCCGAGCTCGTCCAGCGGCTGGAAGCGCGCCCCGACCTGACCGATCTCAACGCGGCGCTGGCGGAAGAGATCTCGAGGCTGTTCGGCGAGCCGCCGACGCTCCACGTTCTCGCCGACCCGAGCGTCCTGCTCGTCGTCGGCGTCAACGGCACTGGCAAGACGACGACGATCGGCAAGCTCGCGGAGCGGCTGCGCCAGCACGGGCACTCGGTCGTCCTCGGCGCGGCCGACACCTTTCGTGCCGCGGCCGAGGAACAGCTGGAGATCTGGGCCGACCGCGCAAACGCCGAGTTCGTCGGCGCAGAGCGCGGAGCGGATCCGGCGTCGGTTGCCTACGACGCCATCGAGTCGGCGACGCGCAACGGTCGTGACGTCGTGATCGTCGATACCGCCGGTCGCCTGCACACCCAGTCGAACCTGATGCAGGAGCTGGCCAAGGTGCGGCGCGTGATCGAAGGCAAGCTCGAAGGAGCGCCACACGAGACGCTCCTCGTCGTGGACGCGACCACGGGACAGAATGGATTGCAGCAGGCCCGGCTCTTCGGCGAGGCGGTCGGAGTCACCGGCGTCGCGCTGACGAAGCTCGACGGCAGCGCCAAAGGCGGGATCACCGTCGCCATCGCGCACGAGCTTGGCCTGCCGGTCAAGCTGATCGGCGTCGGGGAAAAGCTCGAAGACCTACGGCCGTTTGATGCAGATGACTTTGCGCGGGCTCTCGTCTCGGGCTAGTGCCCCTTCCAGTAATGCTGCCGAGTTTCTGGGTCGCGAGCACCAAGCCAGAAGCCGGCAAGTCTTGCTGGGAGGGGCACTAACTGCGCTCGATCCCGAAAGCGATGTTCACGGTCGTCCGGTACATGCTGATTCGATCACCCTCGACTTCTGCGCTCATCGAGACGACCTGCGCGCCGGTGATGCCGCGCACCGTCTTCGCTGCTTCTTGAACAGCCACGTCTGCCGCCTTCGCGAAGCTCTCAGGTGACGAACCGATGATCGTGACGACCTTGGCTACATCTGCCATGTCCGTCCTCCTTCTCTTCTCCGGGGCCTAGCCAACCGGGGTGAGGATTACCCGGTACCCGCTGATCGGATTTTCCCCCCAGACCAGGATTTCCTGGACGCGATAGACCCTATGACCTGATTGCGCCTTGCCGTTCTCCCAGGCGTTTGCGATTGCCGTCGGCAGGTCACGGCCGTCGCCGGGAATGCCCGCCTGCCGGAGGATCTCCTCGGGCGGGCTCACGTCGGAATCGGATCCGTTCTTCACCGCAGCCTCCTTCTTTCGCTGACCCGCCGAGCCTAACGCGCAAAGGCTAAAACTGCGAGTACGGGTTCAGCCGACGCGGTCGCCCAGGGCCGCCACTGCTTTTGCCGCAGCGGCCGTGTTCCCCTTGCTTTCGAATGCTCGCCGGGCTCGCTCCACGAGTGGCGGCACTCTTTCGGACTGCCCTGTCAGGTCAAGCACGTTGGCAAGGCCGAGAAGCGTGTTCCCTTGCAGATCGAGGAAATCAGTCCCCTCGGCGAGCTCGACCGCCTCGGCGGCCAGCAGTTCGGCCGCGGCCGAATCACCGGCCTGCGCCAACGCCGCCGCGCGTGCGGTTCGCCAGACGGCTTGAGTCACGACGTCCGCTGCGGCGCCGGTCTCCTCGCTGATCTTCGAGAACTCGATCGCGTCGGAATACAGGCCCTCCTCCACGAGGGCCTGGGCGAGGAACGCGGCGAGAGTTGACCGCGTTCCCCGTTCGCCCATCTTCTCGAGCTCGTCGTAGCCCCAGCGCAGTTCCCGCACTGCCGCAGCCGGGTCACCGGCGAGCAGCTCGATCGAGCCGGATGCCAGCGAACGCGCAGCACGCATGTAGCGGAGGCCGAGCTCCTCGTAAACCACACGTCCTTCCTCTGCGAGCACACGTGCTTCGTCGAAGTGGCCCTGCATCGCATGCAGCCCTGCGAGTGTGCTGGCAATCGCCGCTCGCACCTCTGCATCCTCGTGCACGCTCTCACGCAGTTCTTCGCAGCGCCGAATCGCTTCCGGCACAGGCGTCGGTCCGTACTCCAGCGCCTGGGCAAGCAGCGCAATGATCGTCGAGATCTCTCGGGGGTCGGAAGCGCTCTTTGCATGGTGCAACGCCTGCTCGAGTGCCTCGGCGCGCGCGGCCCACCGGCCCGCGATCACGTCCGCCTCGCTTCGAAGCCACCAGGCCTTTGCAAGTCCGAGCTCATCGTGCAGCTCTTCCAGCAAAGGGATCGCCATTTCGGCGATCCGGACGATCTCTTCGGTCGAGCTTTCCGGATTCGTGAACGTCCGGAAGAACTCCCGCTCGATGAGCGTGCGGAGCTCGAGCCTCTTGTCGCCCGCAGCGGCTGCCCCTGCGAGGGCCTCACCGAGCACCGTGTCTGCCTGAGTGAAATCCCCGGTCTTCATCAGCGCGCTTCCGAGTTGCGGCAAGGCCTGAAGTCGAATCGCGTGCTCCTCGCGAAGCAACGTAATCGCGCGAGCCAAGAGGTTCACCGCAGCGGGCATGTCGTGTCGTGCGAAGGCGCGCTCACCTGCCTGGCCGAGCAATTCACCTGCCCGGTCCGCGAGCGCGCGAGCGCGCTCGTCGAGGGGACCCAGCTCTTCTCGATAGCGAAACGCCTGCTCGTAGTGGTAGCCGACGATCTCGTCGAGCTCTCCTGCCCGCCCTGCCGTTGTGCGGATCGCCCAGTCGGCGAAGCCTTCATGCAGTTGGCCTCTGAGCTCCTTTGGGATCCCTGCATACGCGGCATCGCGAATCAGCGCGTGGCGGAACCGGTACGCATCTTCCCGGCCGGGCCATGCGGCAAGCAGATCCTTGCGCGCGAGGCTGAGCAGCCGCGCATCCACTTCCTCGCGCTCGGTCTCATCCGACAGTTGCAGCACCGCGCTGCGCACGAATTCCTTCCCTGCGACGGCTGCGCGCTCGAGCACGGCGCGTTCGTCGGCCGGCAGGCGATCGAGACGCGCGGCGAGCAACGCGTGAATCGAGGGTGGAATCGAGTCCGCAGGCCCGCCCTCGGCGAGCATCGCCGCCATTTGCTCGACGTACAGCGGATTGCCTTCCGCCGCCCCCTTGATCTGCGCGCGGGCTTCCGCGTCCAACGGCCACTCCTGACCGATCTCGTCGAGCAGGACGTCCGCTTCGGCGTCGGTGAGCGGCGAGAGCACGATCCCGGTCGCGTTCGGTGACGTCAACCAGCCCTGGCGTTCCTCGAACAACTCGGGGCGCGAGAGGCAAAGGAGCAATACCGGCGCGTCGTGAGTCCAGCCCGCGAGATACTCGAGCAGGTCGAGCAACGTCGGCGCGGCCCAGTGGATGTCTTCCACCATCACGACGAGCGGCTGCTCGCGCGCGGCCTCTTCGAGCAGGCGGCGCACGGCCCAGAAAAGCTCGCCGCTCGGGGCCGCGGAATGCGTGGGCCCGACCGCGCCAAGGACGCGCTCCGCGACGAGCTCTCCATCGTCGGCGTCGGCGAGCAGCTCGCGAACTCCGTCGTCGCTGCCGAGCGCGCCGACGATCTGCACCAGCGGCCAGAACGTGATCCCGTCGCCGTAAGGAAGGCAACGCCCGCTGACCGTGCGCGCCTCCTGGCGGACGCTGCGACAGAGCTCAGCGGCGAGTCTCGACTTGCCGATTCCCGCCGGACCGACGACGGTCACGAGCCGACACGCTCGATCGGCTACTGCGCTCGCGAAACGTTCGCGGAGCAGGCGGAGCTCGTCGATGCGACCAACGAGCGGCGCGTCGAGACGTCGCGCATAGGCGGGCGCGCCTTCGATCACGCCGAGGACGTTCCAGGCGATGACAGGGCCGCTCTTTCCTTTGACGGTCAGCTCATCGCGTGGCTCGAGCAACGCCGCGTTCTCGACTAGTCGACGTGTCCCGTCGCCAAGGAGAATCTCGCCGGTTCGGGCAGCTTCCTCGAGCCGCTTCGCAACGTTGACGGGGTCGCCCGTTACGAGCATCTGCCCGCCGCTGCCGTCGCCGGCGACGACCTCGCCCGTGTTCACGCCGACCCGGATGCCGATGCGCACGCCGAACTCGCGCTCGAGCTCCTCATTGAGGTTGGCGAGCGCGGCTCGCAGTTCGGTGGCCGCACGGACCGCACGCAATGCGTCGTCCTCGTGCAGCTCTGGAATCCCGAAGACCGCCATTACCGCGTCGCCGATGAACTTCTCCACCGTGCCGCCGTGCCGCACGAGCACCTCGGACATCCGCTCGAACCACCGCGACATGACCTGTCGCAGCGTCTCGGGGTCGAGCCGCTCTCCGAGCGGGGTCGAGTCGGCCACGTCTGCGAAGAGGACGGTGACCGTTCTTCGGCTTACGGCCATGTCCTGAGTGTAGGACTCGGTTCTGAAAGTGCCTAACCGAGCGCTGCCCGGAGTCTCAGAGCAATACGCGAGTTTGGGCGGCGTGCCAGTCGAGACGCATCACTTCAAAGCGGTCGAGCGCCAGCCTGATCAGATCGTCGTCCTCACGCACGATCCCGAGCGCCCGCAGCGCGAACGGCTCCATGTACATCCCCGGACGCATGAACCGCGGGGCCTCACGCTCGAGCTTGTCGCGGTCGCGCGCGGCGGCCAGAGCGTCGAGCCGCGCGGTCGCAATCGGTAACGCGAACCATGTCTGGAGCTGGTACTCGTCGAACGCCGGCACGAGCGCCATGGCAACGTCGATCTCGCCTCGGGCCAGCGCCAGGTGGGCGCGAGGTGCTGCGAGAACGTCCTCATAGCCCTCGGTCGTAAGCTCGTACGCGCGCTCTTCGAAGTACTTGGCGGTCTCTGCGTCACCCGTATGCTCGGCCGCCAGGGCCGTCACGAGGAGCGAGCGCGCGTTACGGATGCAGGGGGTGGATACGTTCTCCTCCACCGCCGTCTCCGTGCGCTGGGCGAGACCGGCGATGCCTTCCCACGCGCCGCACAACTCCTCTACCTCGAGCGAGACGGAGACCCCGTGAACGCGGTGGTGCGTCGACAGTGGCTCGACCACCTCATCGTGAACTGCGGCGAGCCGTCGTGCCTCTGTGAACCTTCCGAAGGCGCAACACGCCGGGATCGCGATTTCATAGACGTCCGCAACGTGGTCGGGATCGCTGATCTCATCGACGAGCTCCAGCCGGCGCTGTGCCCAGCTCAGGGACTCGTGATAGTCGCCGTCGGCGAAGGCCGTGACCGCGCGAGCGCCTAACGCGTGAGAGCGGAGCTCGAGATCGTCGAGCCGCTCCGCGAGCGCGCTCGCCTCCCGAGCCGATTCGCCTGCGCCCTTTCGGTCCCAGAAGCTTCGGGCGATGAGCGCCTTCGCGCGTGCTGCGCTCTCCGGGGGCGCCAGCGCCAGCGCTTGCTCGATCCATCCTCCAACGAGCTCTGGATCGGGCCGTTTCCACCACATTGAAGAGCGGATCGCCGTCTGCAGCGAGAGGTCGGCATACGAGGTGGCGCACCTCTCGCGGTCGTGACACACCGCAAGCGATCGCTGCATCGCCGTCCAGAATTCCTCGCCGTCGAACTTGAGCGCATTTGCAAGCCCGACCTTTCTCCAGAGTTCCGACTGTCCGACCTCGTCCGGCTCGAGCTCGAGCGCGCGGTGGAGCAGTACTAGTGCCTCGTCGATCTCGTAACGACCGACGGCGAGGTCGGCGGCGCGCTCGACCCACACGACCGCTTGCGCGCGAAGTCGTTCCAACTCATCCGGCGCATCGGCCCAGGCGATGTCGACGTCCTCCGGTCGAACGGACTCGGCGTAGTGGTGGGCCAGGAGCGGGGCGTGCTCGTCGCGCCCCTCGCCGAAGCGCTCGATCCACTCCGCGAAGCCCGCGTGCAGCCGGGCGCGGCGGACCTTCGTAAGACCGCCGTACGCGACCTCTCTCGTGAGCGCGTGCTTGAACACGTACTCGACCTCACCCTCGAGCGAGGACCCCTGGCGCCGGCGGATCAAGTCACGGCTCTCGAGGACGCGCAGGTCTGGCTCCAGCCCCTCGACCAGCTCGTACACGGGTCCCGTCCAGAAGACGCGCCCGATCACCGCGGCCGCCTGCAACGCAGCCTTCTCGGCTTCCCCGAGCAGGTCGATGCGCGCAGCGAGCACGGCCTGGACTGAGTCAGGGATCTCGAAGCCCGGTGGAAGCTGGCCGGCGTGCCAACCACCGTCGAGGCGCCGGAGAACACCTGCGTCGATGAGCCCGCCGAGCACTTCCTCGACGAAGAAGGGGTTGCCTTCGGCGCGCTGCACGACAAGGTCGCGCACCTCAGGCGGCAGGTCGCCCGCGAGTAGCGAATCGATGAGAGTAGCCGCCGTCTCTGCCGGCAGCGGCTCGAGCCAGATGGTCTCTGCGTCGATTCGCCCGTTCCAGCCGGGCGCGAAGTCCGGACGCGCTGTGGCAAGTAGCAAGAGCGGTCCGCGGACGTCGCGCGCAGCTCGCTCGATCAGGTCGAGCAGCGGCTGCTCCGCCCAGTGGACGTCCTCGACCAGCACGACGAGCGGCCGCTCGCTCGCGAGGTCGGTGAGGAACTCGACCCATGCCGCATGCAGGCGATCGCGCGCTGCGAGTGGGTGGAGGTCGCCGGCGACGTCGAGACCAAGCGTGAGCCCGAGAATCTCCCGCGCGCCGAGGCGGCGACGTACCTCTTCCGGCGGGTCGTTCTCCAGGATGCCGAGGTGCTCCTTCAGCACCTCCGCCAGCGGCCAGAACGTGACGCCCTCGCCGTAGGCGAGGCAGCGGCCTGTCCGGCGCAGTGGCTCGGGCTCCTCGTCGGCGAGCTGTTCCCACAGCTCGCGCATGAGCCGTGTCTTGCCGACGCCAGGGTCGCCGAGGACGGTGACGAGCACGGGCTGTGTGCTTTCGGCGGCTCTCTTGAAGGCTGCGTAGAGGCGTTCGAGCTCGGCATCTCGACCGACAAACGTGCGCGCAAGCCCACCGACACCCCGCGTGCGCATGAGCGACAAGGCGCGGATGACACGTCTGCAGCGAACGCCGTCGGGCTTTCCTTTCGCCTCGATGGTCGTGGTTTCTCCGAACTCGAATGCGCCTCGCGCGGCGGAAACCGTGCGCTCTCCTGCAAGCACTTCGCCCGGTTCGGCGGCTTGCTCGAGGCGGGCGGCCACGTTCACCGCATCCCCGCTGACGAATGAGCTGCCTTCGCGCGCGGTTCCGGCGACCACCTCACCCGTGTTCACGCCGACGCGTAGGGCGAGCCCACTCTCGACCTTGCGCTGCATCGCGAGCGCGGCGTGCAAGGCGCGCTCCGCGTGATCTTCGACCGCTTCCGGTGCCCCGAAGGCGGCCATCACGGCGTCGCCGGCAAACTTCTCCAGCGTCCCTCCGGCTGCCTCGATTTCGGCGGACATCGCGTCGTAGAAGCGCTCGAGCCGAGCCCTCGTGCGTTCCGGATCCTGCTCGTCGGCGAGGGCGGTCGAACCGGCAAGATCGGCGAAGAGGACAGTCGCCAATTTGCGCTCTGAGCGGCCGCCTTCGATCACGGCCCAAGTCTGGCCCAGAAACGGCCGTAAGTACACTTCCGGGCCGTGTTCGACACCCTCTCAGACAGGCTCCAGGGCGCTCTCGGCGACCTTCGCGGGCGCGGAAAGCTCGACGAGGAGGCGATCTCGCGTGCCATGCGCGAGATCCGTCTCGCCCTGCTCGAGGCCGACGTCAACTTCGAGGTCGTCAAGCAGTTCGTCGCCCAGGTACGCGAGCGCGCCCTCGGCCAGGAGATTCTGAAGAGCCTGCAGCCGGGTCAGCAGGTCGTGAAGGCCGTCCACGACGAGCTGACCGCCCTGATGGGCACCGGGAGCTCTCAGCTCGCGTTCACGGGTCGGCCGCCGACGGTGATCCTCCTTGCCGGTCTGCAGGGCTCGGGCAAGACGACGGCCGCGGCGAAGCTCGCGCTGTTGCTACGGAAGGAGGGCCGCAGCCCGGGTCTCGTCGCTGCCGACTTGCAGCGGCCCGCGGCGATCGACCAGCTCGAGCAGCTCGGCAAGCAGATCCAGGTTCCCGTCTATCGCGGCGAAGGCACGGATCCGGTCGCGGTCGTGCGCGACGGCCTCCGGCAGCTTTCCGAAGACGGGGTCGACACGATCATCCTCGACACGGCGGGACGCCTGCACGTGGACGAAGAGCTCATGCAGGAGCTGGAGCGAGTCCGGGACGAGGCAAAGCCGGCGAACGTGCTGCTCGTCGTCGACGCGATGACGGGGCAGGAGGCTGTCAACGTCGCGCTGGCGTTCCAGGAGCGGATCGCGTTCGACGGCGTCGTGATGACGAAGCTGGACGGGGACGCCCGCGGCGGTGCGGCGCTGTCGGTGAAGGCGGTCACCGGCCGTCCGATCAAGTTGATCTCGGTCGGCGAGAAGCTCGACCAGCTCGAGTACTTCCATCCGGACCGAATGGCGTCGCGCATCCTCGGGATGGGCGATGTCCTGACGCTCATCGAGCGCGCCGAGGAGGCGGTCGAGGAAGACGAGCAGAAGGACATGGAAGCCCGGATGATGAAGGGCCAATTCACTTTCGACGACTTCCTCAAGAGCTACAAGATGCTGCGTCGCATGGGACCGATCCAGGGTGTGCTGAAGATGATCCCCGGCCTCGGGAAGCAGCTCGAGGGGATGGATCAGGTCGACGAGAAGCAACTGGGCCGGGTGGAAGCGATCATCCTCTCGATGACTCCGCAGGAGCGAGGGCTGCCGAAGGTGATCGACGGCTCGCGGCGGCAGCGCATCGCGCAGGGATCGGGCACGACGGTGGAGGAAGTGAACCGCCTGATGGACGCGCGTAAGCAGATGGAGAAGCTCATGAAGGGTATGAGCAAGGGCCAGATGCCGGATCTCGGGGCCCTGACGGGGCAGGTGCCGGCAGCTGCTCCGCAGCCGGGACAGCGAAAGGCGACAAAATCCAACAAGAAGAAAAAACGTCAGAAGACGCGTCGATGATCACGAGAGTTCTTGCACTGACACACCCAAAACATCGGCTGGCGGAGCCGGGCTTCGCCCGGCGTAGCATTAGGGACGCGCTTTGTACTACAACCGGAAGGAGGGGGCTCATGGGGGAACCATGGGTTCCCCCATGTTTGAGGAGGTAATCGTTTGGCCGTACGCATGAGGTTGACGCGAGTCGGATCGAAGAAAAATCCGGTCTACCGCGTCGTCGTCGCCGACTCGCGCTCACCGCGCGACGGCAAGTTCATCGACATCGTCGGGCGCTACAACCCGCAGCACGATCCCTCGCTGATCGAGTTCGACGAGGACAAGGTGAAGGACTGGCTCGGCAAGGGAGCGTTGCCGTCGGAGGCCGTGAGCAAGCTGCTCAAGATCAGGAACCTCTAGTGGCTGAGCTCCTGGAGTACCTGGCGCGGCAGCTTGTCGACGAGCCCGACGCAGTGCGCGTCGAGCGCGTCGACGAGGCCGACGCGGTCGTGCTTCGTCTCCATGTCGCGCAGGACGATCTCGGCAAGGTGATCGGCAAGCAAGGGCGCATCGCGCGCGCGTTGCGCACGATCGTCCGTGCGAGCAGCGCGCGTGAGCATCGCCGCGTGCAGCTCGAGATCGTCGACTAGTCGAGCTGCGGTCCGTGGACACGTCTGAGACCGTCGTCGTCGGGCGTGTCGGCAAGTCCCATGGTCTCGATGGTTCCTTCGTCGTCGAAAACGCGAGCGAGGCGCCCGAACGCTTCGAGGTAGGGGCTGAGCTGATCGTCGAAGGCGAGCCCGCGAAGGTCGTGGCGCGAAGACACGCGCGCGGGCGTCCGGTGATCCGGCTCGACCGTCGCGTGTCGCGCGGAGCGCAGCTCGAGGTGCCGCGCGAATCGCTGGCACCGGCCGGCGAGGACGAGTACTACGTCTTCCAGCTGATCGGCCTCCACGTCGAAGAGGAGGGTGGCGACGAGCTCGGGACTGTGACGGACGTGGTGCCGGGCGTGGCGAACGACGTGCTGCAGCTCGACTCGGGCCTTGCTCTTCCGATGGTCGAGGACTGCGTCCGCGTGGTCGATCTCGTTGCCGGGCGAATCATCGTCGCGCCCGGGTTCTCAGGCAGCTAGCTAACCTGGGTCGCTCGCCCGTGCAGCTCGATGTCTTCACTCTCGTTCCGCATGCCTTCGCGTGGTTGACGGAGCAGCGCCCGGTCGCCACCGTGCTCGGGACCGAGCTCGACCTGCGGCTTTTCTCGTACCGCGACAGCACGCCGCTGCGCGCGGCGCAGGTCGACGACGAGCCCTACGGCGGTGGCGCAGGCATGGTGTTGCGGGTCGACGTCGTCGCGGCTGCGCTCGACGCGGTGTACGACGGCGTGCCCGATCAGCGTGTCATCGCACTGACACCGCAGGGCCGGCAGTTGACGCAGGACGTCGTCGAGGAGCTCGCCGACGAGGAGCGGCTCACTCTGCTCTCCGCCCGCTTCGAAGGGTTCGACGAGCGCGTCGTGCAGCATCTCGCATCCGACGCGATCTCGATCGGCCCGTACGTCCTCTCGAACGGCGACCTCCCCGCGATGGTTCTCGTCGACGCGATCGCGCGCAGGTTGCCCGGAGCGATCAAGGAGGAGTCGGCAGTGTTCGAGAGTTTCTCCTCCGAGCTCGACGGCGGTCTGGAGTATCCCCACTACACGCGCCCCCCCGACTTTCGCGGCTGGCGCGTTCCGGAGATCCTCCTGTCGGGCGACCACGCAAAGATCGAGGAATGGCGACGGGAACAGAGCCGGCGGCGGACCGTCACGTGAGCGATCACTACGCGTTGCTCGGCGTGCGGCCCGACGCGTCGCCGCAAGAGATCGAGGCCGCCTATCGTCGCGGCGCACTCGAGCTCGGGTATCAGGACGGCGCCTGGCGTGAGCTGAGAGACGCCTACGACGTCCTCCGCGATCCGGAAGAACGCGCGAGGTACGACACCGATCGGGACGGATTCGGCCCGCCCAAGCCGCCGCAGAAGAAGACGCACAATCCGGTCGACCGCCTCTTCCCGAATCTCCCGCACGGGTGGCGGGTCGCGATCGACTGGGTCGTGACGATCGCAGGCGCCGTTGCGATCGTCCTGGCGATCAAGGCGTGGGTCGTGAATCCGTACCGCATCCCGTCCTCGTCGATGGAACCGACGCTGCACTGTGCCCGGCCCGCCGTGGGCTGCGAGGCGCGCACCTCCGACCGGGTGCTCGCCAACCGCTTCATCTACCACTTCCGCGAGCCCGGGCGGGGCGAGATCGTCGTCTTTGTCACGCCGAAGCTGGCGCTACAAGAGTGCGGTTCCCAGGGGACCTTCGTGAAGCGGCTGATCGGCTTGCCGGGCGACGTCTGGGAGGAGCGGAGCGGCGTCGTCTACATCAACGGGAAGAAGCTGAACGAGCCGTACGTCAAGGCCAGCCGGCGCGATTCCCAGACCCTCACCCTGCGCGACATTCCGCCCACCAACACCTACACCCGGATCCCGAAGGACTACTACCTGATGATGGGAGACAACCGCAGTTCGTCCTGCGACTCCCGCCGCTGGGGCCTCGTCCCTCGGAAGAACCTGATCGGCAAGGTCTTCGCGACCTACTGGCCGCCGAAGCGGATCTCCTTCCACTGACGGCTTAGTGGCTCTGAGCCACTAAGTCCCTCTTTCGCTAGGATTCCGCCCCGGCCTTCGGGTCCCCCTCTTATGAGCAAGGTGATCGAGACACTCGAGCGCGCCCAGTTGCGCGACAACATCCCGAAATTCAAGGCGGGGGACACGGTTCGCGTCCACTTCAAGGTGATCGAGGGCCAGCGGCAGCGCATCCAGGTCTTCGAGGGGGTCGTGATCAAGCGCCAGGGCTCGGGTGCCCGCGAGACGTTCACCGTCCGCAAGCAGTCCTTCGGCGTCGGCGTCGAGCGCACGTTCCCGCTCCACACGCCGAAGATCGAGAAGATCGAGGTCGCCGCGGTCGGCGACGTCAACCGCGCGAAGCTGTACTACCTCCGCGGGAAGGTGGGCAAGAAGGCCCGCATCCGCGAGTTGCGCCAGGACGTCGTCCGCGCACCAAAGGGCGCAGAGCCCGCGGAGCCGGAAGTCGCTGAAACCCAGGACGAGCCCGGGGAGACGACGGAAGGGGCCTCGGAGCCAGCGGGTTAAGACGGAGGCGCGGGCAAAGCCCGCACCTCCTTTATGGAGGCATCGCAAGCGATGCCTCGGCGACGTTTCGGCAGAGACGCCCGAAGAGCCCGCCGAGTAGACAGCTATCCTCGGCGCCGTGGCGCGCACCCGAACCGGTCAGAAGCTCCTGAAGTTCGACCGGCTGCTCGGGGCTCGGCTGGTTGCGGGTACCGACGAGGCTGGTCGTGGCTGCCTGGCCGGGCCGCTGGTGGTGGCCGGGGTGCTGCTCGACTACGGCTGTCTCCGCGACCACAAGGTGCGTCCGCTCGGGTTCCTCAACGACTCGAAACAGTGCTCGCCGGAGCGGCGGGAGGAGTTGTTTTACGCGGTGCTGGGATGCGCCGAGCAGGTGGTCGTGCGGGTGATCCCGCACGGGGCGATCGACCGCAACGGGCTACACAAATCGAATCTCGCCGCGATGCGAGAGATCCTGCATGCACTGTCCCCGCCGGCCGAAGCGTGTCTCGTCGACGGCTTCCGCCTCGGGCCGACCGCACCTCCGCACAGGGCCGTCGTCGACGGAGACGAGAAGAGCGCCGCGATCGCGGCGGCCTCGATCGTCGCCAAGGTGACGCGTGACCGGCTGATGCGGAGGATGGACGCGCTCTTCCCGCATTACGGCTTCTCCTCGCACGTCGGCTACATCACGCCAGGTCACTCGAAGATCGTCCGCGAGCGCGGGCCCTCGAGCATTCACCGCCGCTCGTTTCAGGCGATGTGCTACTTGAAAGAGGAGGAGCTGGCGGCTTTGTCCGCCTAACGGACCCGAACCTCGGCCGCAGGCGTATCACCGTCATAGACCGACGACGGGAGGCCGAGATGGCTAGACGCTTGCTCGCGACGATCGCGATCTGCACGGGCTGTGCCGTGACAGCGGCGAACGCTGGTGGGGCCGGCGGGCCGGGCGCCGGGGTTCAACAGGGGTGGGACGGGCTCGCCAGCGGCGTTGTCCGGTACGTCGCCGTGCCTGCGGGCAATTCGACGACGGTACAAGTCATCCGTCGTCGGGACGGCCGGGTGCTCAAGTTCATGGCTCTCGACGGGGCGTGGGGGATACCTATGGTTGCCTTCGACGGTACGACCGACGGCCTGATGGCGGACGGCCGCACCCTTCTTCTCGGCGATGCGACTGGGGGGCCGGGGCTCCGGAAGCACAGCACGTTCGCGCTGGTCGACCTGAAGAAGATGAGAGTTGTGCGGAAGCTACGTCTTCCGGGCCACCATGTCTTCGACGCGCTCTCGCCCGATGGGCGCTACCTCTACTTCATCCAGTACGTCTCGGCTCAGGACTTCAATCGGTATCGCGTGCGGGCCTACGACCTGCGTGCCGGCCGTCTCCTCGCCAACCCGGTGGTCGACAAGCGAGAGTCGGCGGACGCGATGCAAGGCGCACCGATCTCACGGGTGACATCCCAAGACGGGAGCTGGGCCTACACGCTGTACGGCGGCCCGCATGAGACGTTCATCCACGCTCTCGACACGTTGAACGCGGGAGCGGTCTGCATCGATCTTCCTTGGAAGACACAACCAAAACGACTCTACGAGTTCCGAATCCGCCGCGCCGGCGACGGTCGCCTGATCGTCCGTGGTCCTCGTGGCCGCACGTTGGCGGTCGTCAACCAGGACAACCTGCACGTGGTGAGTGCCGTTCGCGATCCGTGACAGACATGTGTGTCTGCGGGGCATAGCCTCGCGGCATGTCTCCGCGTAGTGGGAAGCGCGCCGAGCAGCGTGCCGTATGGTGGTACCGCCTGCGGGGTTACCGGATCCTGGCGACGAACGCCTGGGTTGCCGGCTACGAGCTCGACATCGTGGTCCGGCGTGGACGCAGGCTCGTGTTTTGCGAGGTGAAGGAGAAGCGCGGCGGGCGGTTCGGCGATCCGCTCGAGATGGTGGACGAGGAGAAGCAGCGGCGGCTCCGGTGGGCGGCGGACGCCTGGCTGGAACGGCATCCGGAGACGGAGGGTCTCCAGATCTCCTTCGACGTCATGGCCTTCCGCGATGGCCGATTGGAGCGGGTGGCCGAGGCTTTCTGAGCTCCGCGTCGAACTGGCGCGAGTGGCCCCGACCCAAGACGCTCTCCACGCGGACATCGATCTCGCCCTCTCCTGGTCTGAGCGCGACCTCCCCGAGCGGGAGCGGACGAGGGATGTTCACGAACTCCCCCGGCAAGTCAACCGCCGCGCCCAAAGCGGCGAGTTCACGCCGCCGTAGGACCAACTGGCCATCCGAGCCGCTTCATAGACTCCCTGCCGTGGCCGGAAGGACTCAGGAGGCGCTGTACGCCGAGATCGCACTTGACCTCTCGTGGTCGGAAGATGCCCTCCCGCAGGTTCAGCGGACGAAGCACGTCCATTCTCTCCACCCTTACCTTGGGAAGTTCATCCCGCAAATCGTCGAGGTTTTCCTACAGCGTTACTTCAAACCCGGACAAACCGTCTACGACCCGTTCGTTGGCTCGGGAACGACCCTCGTTGAGGCTAACGCGTACGGCGCGTCCGCTGTCGGCTGCGATATCTCAGCCTTTAACTGCCTTCTAGCGCAAGTCAAGACGAGACCCTATGCCCTCGGCAGCCTTGAAATGGGACTTCGAAGTGTCCTAGAACAGGCGCGTCAAACCGCAGAGGTCGTGACTACGGAAGATGCGAGTCCATGGCTTCGTTCCTGGTATGCGCCACAAGCCCTTCGGGAGCTGCTCGCATATGAGTGCGTGGCTGCAGAGTCTCTCGATGATCCAGCGTGGGACGTTGCACGAATCATCCTCAGCCGGTCGGCACGCTCAGCTCGTCGGACGACCCATTTCGACCTCGACTTTCCGCGGAAGCCGGTGAAGAAGCCCTACTGGTGCTATAAGCATCGCCGCAACTGTTCACCAGTCAAGGAGTCGGCGAAGTTCCTTCGACGCTACACGGAGGACACGGTCCGGCGTATTCGAGCTTTCGCGACTCTGCGAAGTGATGCAACCGTCAAGGTCTTTCACGCAGACTCACGGCACATCGATGTATCTGCGGAGATCAGCGGCATCATCACCTCGCCTCCTTACCCTGGCCTAATCGATTACCACGAGCAGCATCGCTACGCATACGAGCTGCTGGATCTTCCAGATCTACGCGAACTGGAAATCGGCCCAGCCGATTGGGGCGTGAGTCGAAGCGCGCTTGATAGTTATGTCGACGGGATCGCGGCGACCTTTAGAAACGCCGCCAGATTCATGAAGCCGGGAGCGCCTGTCGTGATCGTCGTCAATGACAGTCGGAGTCTCTACCCGAGGATCCTCGAAGAATCGGGCCTCATCCTTGAAGAGCGCCAAAGGCGGCACGTCAACCGCAGAACTGGACGGCGCGCGGGAGAGTTTTTCGAAGACGTCCTTGTTTGTCGAACGCGCTGAACCGTCCGACCCGCGATGATTGGCGAAGAGGCGCAGGGGAGGGTCACGAACCTTCTTCGCGAGTTCATGGATGGATGGATCGCCAAGCAATACGAAGAACTCCGCCGGATCGAAGAAGAGGGCGCCTCGCCGAGCGGGATCCTGGCGCCGTTCCACGACGCCCTTGTCCCCGGTATACGTGGCCTTGGCGAGAGAGGCTTTTCGACTGCGCTTGGGAACCTTCATGAGCGCATCGCGCTAGAGATCGCCGGCGACGCTCATGCAGAAGCCGAGCGCGCGCACGATCTGGCAGGGAGCCTGCCAGTACTAGCCCGCGAGTTCATTACGCAACGGATCGATCAACTCGAAGACGGGGGCGCCGGACCCGATCACGCCTACGAGCGTGAACAGCTACTAGGTGCCTTTGGGGCAGAGGTTCCCGAGGGAACACGTATTGATCTTTATGTCAAGACGCACGATGAGACCGAGCACTACTTCGAAATGAAGAGTGCGAAACCAAACAAAGGGCAATGCAAGGAGATGAAGCACCGCCTACTGACTGCACTCGGGATCCGGCGCGCTGAGTCAGTTCGCGTCTGGTGGGGCGTCCCATATAACCCCTATGGAACAGCTGCGGCGTATTCGCATCCCTATCCGGCTCGCTTCTTCGACTTCGCGAACGAGGTCAAGCTCGGCGCCGAATTTTGGAACTTTGTTGGCGATGATGCAGGAACGTTCGAACTCCTTCTCGGCCTGTATCGCAATGTAGGTGAGGAATACACAGATCAATTGGATGAACTCCGCGCGGCGCTTGCCGGGCGGGCTGTCTAACTACCGATGGCTCATTCGGACGACTGAGCCGGATACCCGTCTCTAGGGCCGGCCGATCGTGTCATTGAATCGCAGCCGTGCAATGGGGCGCGGCACGCCTCCCGCAGCGGCGCGGATCCAGATCGACGTGACACCGGTCTCGCGACGGACGCATGGCCGTTCCTGTCCAGGTGGGGGGCAGTCCACTCGGGTGGATGTCACGCGGTCAGAAGCCCAAGCGATCTGTCGACCGTCGAAGTCGAAACGGCCACGGAGTCTCACCGGTGGAGCGAAGCCTGCAACCGGCCGTGCTCGACCGGCGAGGTCCGCTACGACAAGGACGCTTCTGCTCGGACTGAGGAAGCGCTCGGCCGCGATGCGGTCGCCGGCTATCCGGATACGCGTGTCGCTAGCGCGGAGACGAAGCAAGTGGACACGGGGGGCTGAAGGCGAGAGCCAGGCGATCGTCGTCGGGCCCGTTCTCGCGAATTCGACGAGTCGGTACGAGACGGCGACCTTTCCGTCTCGCTGAAGATCGAAGCCGAGATCGACGTCGATCCCTGCCTCGGGTCCGATGCGCGCGCGGTACGCGAGGCGGCGGGCGAGCCGGTTATATACGACGACGTCGTGCCTGTCGATCCAGGCGACGAATCGACCTGCGATCGCAACGTCGCGACAGCAGCCGCTCGAGAGCGCGGCGTCTCGGACGATGAACGGTCTCCCCGAACGTCCAACGTCGCGCACGACGACCCTGACCCGTTGGCCCTCGCAGTCGACTTCGAGATATGCGGCCATGCCACCGTCGAGCGCGAGGGTATTGCCCAACGTGGGCATGGAGCACTTCCGCGGCCGAACCAGCGTCCGGAAGGGGCCTTGCGGTGGACCGACGAGAGCGTCCTCTGCCTGTGGGCAGACGAAGTTCGGCTGCGGCTTGCAGCTGGGATATGTGCGCTCGAACGCGAGGAGCGTGGGGGAGGCCGCGAGCGGTCGACCAAGGGCAAGCGTGTCGCTGCGATAGAGAACGCGCTCTCCGCGGCGCTGCGTCCACTGGTGAAGCGAGCCCGTTGCGCCTGCCGCTTCCGCCCAGACGACCGCGTCGCCGGCGAGGGCCGGGCCCTGCCACAACACCCGCGACTGATCCGCACCGAGCCCGGTCAGGACCGAAAGCGCCGCAACGAGGATCGCACCTATCACCATCACCTAGTAGATACGTCGCCGGGGCCGTCCGGTTAGGTCACGGATTCGGCGCTGACCAGGCACAGACGCGTTACACGTCGTGTCGTAGCGTCGAAGCGTGCTCGCGCGCGCGGTGACCTTTGCCCTCGTAGGCCTCGAGCCGCGACGCGTCGAGGTGGAGGCGCACATCCAGGGCAGCAAGACGCCGTCCCTGACGATCGTCGGGCTCGCCGACCGCGCCTGTCAGGAAGCGAAGCAGCGAGTGCGCAGTGGGATCCTCTCCGCCGAGCTCGAGTTCCCCGGCAGTCGCATCACCGTCAACCTGGCGCCCGCAGAGCTGAAGAAGGAGGGGTCGGGATTCGACCTGCCGATCGCCCTCGCGTTGCTCGCGGCGTCGCACCAGCTTCCACGCGCCCGTCTCGCTGAGCACGCGTCCTGCGGAGAGCTTGCGCTCGACGGACGCCTGCGTCGTGTCGGCGGTGTGCTTGCCGTCGGCGAAGGCGCGCGTCGCGCCGAGCTCGAGCGCATCATCTGTCCGTACGAAGCGTGCGCGGAGGCCGCGTTGGCGGGCGTCGAGCCCGTCGGTGTGCGCCACCTTGCGGACGCCGTGGCCTATCTCCGCGGCGAGCTCGAGCCGCCCGAGTTCGTCGTCGGTAACGGCAAACCGCGGCGGCGTCCGCTCGATCTCGCCGACGTCCGCGGACAGGAGCGTGGTCGACGCGCGCTCGAGTTGGCGGCGGCCGGCCGCCACAACCTGCTGCTCGGAGGGCCGCCGGGCACCGGCAAGACGATGCTCGCCCGACGGCTGCCGGGGATCCTGCCGCCGCTCGAGGAAGAGCAGGCGCTCGAAGTCACGCGCATCCACTCGGTCGCAGGGCTCGTCGATCCGGATCATCCGCTGATCGGCTACGCGCCGTTTCGCGCGCCTCATCACAGCGCGTCGACAGCGGCGATCGTCGGCGGCGGGCCGAGATTGCGGCCGGGCGAGGCGAGCCTTGCGCATCGAGGCGTGCTCCTGCTCGACGAGCTTGCGGAGTTCCAGCGTCCGGCACTCGAAGCGCTACGCCAGCCGCTGGAGGACGGAGAGCTCGTCGTCGCGCGCGCGGCCGGCAGCGTGCGGTTTCCGGCCCGGTTCCAACTGATTGGAACGATGAATTTATGCCCGTGCGGAGCCCGGGGTGATCCAGGTGCACAGTGCAGCTGCTCTGCGCAGAGGCTCGCCCGCTATCGCGACAAGCTGTCGCGCGCACTGCTGGACCGGTTCGACCTGGTCGTGACGGTTCCGCGAGCTCGCGCGCTCGAGCTCCAGGCCGGCCCAGGGGAGAGGTCGGATCCAGTGCGTTCCCGCGTCGTCGCTGCACGGCTGCGTCTCGCGGAGACTCTGCCGAAGCGAACCTCCGCTGCTGACGAGCTGCTGACAAGGGCTGTCGAGCGTCTGCCGCTCTCAGGACGCGGTCGTGCGAAGGTCGCCGGCGTCTCGCGCACCATCGCCGCGCTAGCGGCCTCCGACGCCGTCCTGCCCGAGCACGTTGCCGAGGCGCTCGCGTACCGCGCCCCTACCGAGCTCGCGACACCGTGATCGTCTTGCGGAGGCGCGAGCTGCCGCTGCTACTGCGTGCGATTCACGATCCACCGGCGCGGCTCTACCTCAGAGGCAACGGCGACGTGGCAATGCTCGCGCAGACGGCGGTCGCGATCGTCGGTGCGCGCGCGTGCTCGCCGTATGGGGCCCAGGTTGCGCGCATGCTCGGGCGCGAGCTGGCCGCGGCCGGCGTCGTGATCGTGAGCGGTCTGGCGCGGGGGATCGACAGTGAAGCGCATCGTGGTGCGCTCGAGACGGACGGCCATACGGTCGCGGTGCTCGGCTGCGGCATCGATCGCGACTACCCGGCGGCGCACGCCAGCTTGGCGCAATCGATCGCCGAGCGGTCGTTGATCGTGTCGGAGTATGAGCCCGGTGTGGAACCCGCACCGTGGCGCTTTCCGGCGCGCAACCGAATCATCGCCGGTCTTTGCGCCGCGACGATCGTCGTCGAGGCGCGTGAGCGAAGCGGCGCGTTGATCACCGCCGACTTCGCGCTCGAGGAGGGGAGAGAGGTGTTCGCGGTGCCGGGCGAGATCACGTCCGCCCTGTCGGCGGGAGCGAACGCACTCTTGAGGCTCGGCGCGACACCGCTGACTGCTGCGGCCGACGTCCTCGAATCGCTCGGGATCGAATCGCTACCCGATGATCGGGCAGCCACAGACAATCCACTCCTCGACCTCTTGCCGGCGACGGCGGACGAGCTCGCGCGCAAGACCGGACTCGCAGTCGGCGAGGTGGTCGCCACACTCGCCGAGCTCGACGTCGCCGGCCTGGTGGCGGAAGGAGACGGGATCTACCGCCGGCTCGCATAGCCGAAGATAATTCGGCGTGAGTGAATGCGCGACCTGACCCGCGAGCTCGGCGTATCGCGTTCAGGGTTTGGGCTGCGGTTCTCGTGGTCGGGTTCGGGCTCGGTTCCTTCGGCCTCATCACCCTCGTCCTCGGATGGTTCGAGTCTGTCGATCGGGTTGCCGGCCCTGTTACCGATCTTGGCTACGGCGCCCTGGTTGGAATCATCCTCACCATGGGGCTGCTGGTGCAGCTCCGTGCTCCCGAGGGGAAGATCGCGGGGGTGCAACAGGCCGCTCTGGTGATCCCGGCCCTGCTGATCGGGTCGGCGTTGGCCTCCGATTCCCAGAATGTCGTCGTGGCGCTGCTGTTGGTGCCTGCGCTTGGGATCCTGTTGGCCCTGCATCCGGCTCGAAGGGAGTTCCTCACGAGGCGCGCAGGGCTGAGCCCGAAGCTCCTCGTGATCGCGGTTCTCGGTGCGATCCCTCTCGTCGCGTACGCGCTGGACATGGGTGCCGAGGCCCGGGATCTCGTCGGGCCTCCACATCATGTGCAGCGGTTGTCGACGATGGCCGCGATGGCAATCGCCATCGTGCTGGCTGGTGGGCTCGCCGCGCTCCGGACGCAGGGTTGGAGGATCCCTGCTTGGAGCGCCGGGACGGCGGCGGTGGTGTTTGGGCTTGCGTCGTTTGTCTTTCCGGACCAGCGGGGCACTGAGGGGCGTGGCTGGGGAGGCGTTGCGATCGCCGGCGGTGTCCTGTTCATCACCGTGGCCGAATTGGAAAGCAGGAGGGGCAAGCCCAGCGTGAGGTGAACTGCGTACGGGGTCTACGGTCGACTCGCGTAGCATCGGCTTCGTGGACACGCCATTCTGGCTCGACGAGCCGACGCGCCACGTCGACGCGGGCTCGCAGGGGGAAGTGGACGTAGCGGTCATCGGCGCCGGGATCACCGGCGTGTCGTGCGCGCTCGCGCTAGCGCGCGACGGTCTGCGTGTGCGCGTGCACGACGCGCGCGGAATCGCCGAGGGCGCAAGCGGGCGCAACGGCGGCTTCGCGCTCCGCGGTGGGGCGGCGCGTTACGATGTCGCGCGTGAGACGTACGGCGCCGAGGCGGCGAAGCAGCTGTGGCAGCGCACCGAAGAGGCTCTCGATCGGCTCGAGGCAGTTGCCGGAAATGCCTTCCGCCGCACAGGCAGCCTTCGACTTGCGGCCGACGACGAGGAACGTGACGAGATCCGCCTGGAGTACGAAGCGCTGCACGAGGACGGATTCGCCGCTCAGTGGCGCGGCGAACTAGCGCATCTGCCCGAATTCTGCGGCGCGATCTTCCATCCGCGGGACGGCTCCCTGCAGCCGGGCCGACTCGTCCGTCACCTTGCAGAGCTGGCCGCCGCGGAAGGCGTCGCATTCCAACAGCACCAGCGCGTGGCGTCGCTCGACGAGTTGGACGCCGAGCAGATCGTGATCGCGACCGACGGGTCGGGGCGAGGCCTGCTGCCGGAGCTCGACGACGCGCTCTGGCCGGCGCGCGGCCAGGTGGTCACAACCGAGCCGTTGAAGGAAC
>WNFV01011844.1_pt1 | contig 24487 bp, 20 predicted proteins | sample 5400101 | NCBI WGS metagenome assembly WNFV01 (sample SAMN13153361, study PRJNA577476) | soil metagenome | isolation source: 115 cm soil or saprolite under grassland replicate 1 | place: USA:California | collected 2016-06-15 | reverse complement strand
CGAGCGTGCCAAGCAATTCTTTCACCTTTTCCTTGTAGTGAAAACCGGCGTGGTCCGTGCCGAGCGAGATCTTCATGCAGGGAATTTGTTAATCGAGACGCGTGACCATTGTCGAGGACAACTACCCGCCGTGCAGTTTCGCCAGTTCGCGCCAGATCTCCCGCTCGCGCTCGGTTATCTTCTTTGGCACGTTGATCTGAACGTCGACATAAAGATTGCCGCGCGTCCCCGAACTACTCGGTAGCCCCCGTCCGCGCAGCCGAAATCGCTGTCCGCCCTGGGTACCTGGAGGAATTTTCAGCCGGACATTACCTTCGAGAGTTGGGACGAGTAATTCGCTGCCAAGCACTGCGCGCCACGGCTCAATCTTCGCTTCATAAATCAGATCGCTGCCGTCGACCGAGAAATCGGGATGCTTTGCCAAACGCACGCGCAAAAAGAGATCGCCGCTTTTCCCGCCGCGAACGCCCACTTCGCCCTGGCCGGCCAAGCGGATTCGCTGCCCCTCGTGAACGCCACGTGGAATCTTGACCTGATATTTTTCCACCTTGTTCGAACCAGCCCGGCGCAGGGAAACGGTTCTCGTCGAGCCGTGGAGAGCTTCTTCCAGAGTGACCATGATATCGGCTTCGACGTCGGCCCCACGTTCAGCAGTTGCCTGACGTCCGCCGAATCCGCCGAAAGCAGATCGGCCGCGACCGCCGCCGAAAAACGCTTCGAAGAAGTCGCTGAATCCAGTTCCGTCAAATTCGAACTGGACCCCGCCGTCGCCGCCACCGTATTGATAAAACTTGCCTCCAGGTTGTTGCGCTCCCCATCCCGGAGGCGGCTGAAATCCACCCGGCTGATTCCAATCCGCGCCAAGCTGGTCGTATTTCTTTCGTTTTTCCGGATCACTTAATACCTCGTAGGCTTCATTGATCTCTTTGAATTTCTCTTCCGCCGCCTTTTTATCCTTGGCGACATCGGGATGATGTTTCCGCGCAAGCTTGCGAAAGGCGGTGCGGATTTCCTCCTCGGTCGCCGTTTTCGGAACACCGAGCGTTTCGTAATAATCTCTAAACTGCACCGCCATCGGCTCTCAACCTTGTGCCTCCGCGCAATTCGCGCAACCTTCTCTGTATTGTGCGCGAACTAGGAAAATTCGTGGTCGTCATCGGCGTCATCATAACGTTGGTGGGTTTGCTAGTGTGGAGCGGCTTCGCGCCGAAATGGCTGGGACGATTGCCGGGCGACATCCGCATCGAACGCGCGCATTCCGCATTTTATTTTCCCATCGTCACCTGCATCATTCTCAGCATCGTGTTGAGTTTGCTCTTGTCGATTTTTCGGCGCTGACCATTTCCAATCCCGATATGCCGGGATCACGCATCCAAACCCGGCTCGATGACCATGTCGCTGGTCTTCTGCGATGCCGGCGTTGTCCCCGCATGGAATCGACGCCTGTCTCAGGCGGCGCGATGGTGAGCGATGTGATACTCGTTGGACAAGCACCGGGCCCTCGAGAACCCGTTTTGCAAAGGCCCTTTGCGCACACTGCCGGCAAAACGCTATTCCGCTGGTTCGAAGAATCTTGCGGAATGAATGAAGCCACCGTTCGCTCGACGATTTATTTCGCGGCGGTCTGTCGATGTTTTCCCGGAAAAAATTCGAGCGGCGGCGATCGTGTTCCGGCGCCGGATGAGATTCGCAATTGCTCTTCCTGGATGAATGATGAAATCCAAATCCTAAAACCACGTCTCGTAATTCCGGTCGGCCGTCTGGCCATCGCGCAGTTTATCGATTGCAGGAAGCTGGAAGATGTGATCGGTCGCAGATTTCCTGTCGAGCGCACGGGTCACCGCTTCGATCTAATTCCTCTGCCGCATCCCTCTGGCGCATCACCCTGGCACAAAATTCTGCCAGGAAAACAGTTGCTCGAACGCGCGCTCAAGTTGATCGCGCGCCATTCCGCGATTGTCGATCTTCGATCGCACCGGCCTATGGGCGAAGATTAATCATGCGCCCGTCTTTAAAGATCAGGAGCGGCATGTTTCAAGCGGCGATGAGATTCTGGGGAGCACAGGCCGCTGGCCTGTAGTTGCCGGCAGCTTGCCGGCAACAGTCTAACAGACGTCTTCGCACAATGGATGATGCATCTCGGCAAGCTGCCGAGATGAACAGGCTGGCAGCCTGTGCTCCCCAGAAAGCAGCGAGCCATCCACGGTTTTATTCTTTATCTGTGTCAATCTGTGTTTATCTGTGGCTGAAATGACGGCTGAACACGTCCTAACACGCTCTGAAATTCCCGAAGCCGATAAATGGGACCTGACGCATCTCTTTACCGACGCCGGCAAATGGCAGGAGGATTTTGCCTGGCTTCAGCGGGCATATCCGAAACTTGAGGAGTGGAAGGGTAGAGTGGGGGAATCGGCGCAAACGTTGGCCGACGTGCTCGAATTCGAGAAGTCGCTCGAGCTGAAAATGGAGCGCGTCTATCACTTCGCCTCGCTCCAACTGGCGGAGGACAGTACGAATAACGAGTATCTCACGCGGATCGGCCGGGTTCAGAACTTGCTCACAAAGATTGGTGAAGCGGCGGCATTCGTTGTTCCAGAAATTCAGGCCATCAACGATGAAGAGTTCGCGAAGTTCATTCTCGATCCAGCGCTGGCTGATTGGCGAATCAAGTTGCACAAAATTCGCAGGATGAAGCCGCATGTGCTTTCCGTGGCGGAGGAACGGCTTCTCGCGCTGGGCAGTGTCGCACTCAGCGGTTACGACGACACCTTTTCGCAACTTACCGACGTGGACATGAAGTTTGGTGTCTTGACCGACGCGACCGGTCGCGAAGCACCCCTTACGCAAAGTTCGTTCGGCTCATTCCTGGTGAAGCGCGATCATGAACTGCGCAAACGCGCCTTCCATCAGTTTTACACGGAATTTCGGGACCATCAGTATACGCTGGCCGCATCGCTTGCCTATTCGGTCAAGGCGGATGTCTTTCATGGGCGCGCCCGGCATTATCCATCTGCGCTGGAGGCTGCGCTCTTTCCGGATGATGTGCCGGTTGCGGTTTACGACGGGTTGATTAGATCGGTCCGCGCGAATTTGAAGCCGCTCTTTCGCTATTTCGACTTGCGTCGTCGCGCGCTCGGTTTGCGCGAGCTGCATCACTACGACACTTACGTTCCGCTGGTTCCGGAAATTGAAACGCGGACCAGCTTCGGTCAGGCAGTTGAGATGGTCCTGGCTGCGCTGGCTCCGCTTGGAAAAGAATATGTCGACGTTCTGCGGGAAGGTTTGCGCGGGCGCTGGATCGATCGTTACGAGAGCAAAGGCAAACGCAGCGGCGCGTTTTCATCCGGAAGCTACCGCGCGCCGCCCTATATTCTGATGAATTACAAGGAGGATGTCTTCGCCGATGTTTACACGCTGGCGCACGAGGCTGGTCACTCAATGCATAGCTGGTTCGCGCAAGAATCCCAACTGTTTCAGGACTACGAGTACCCAATTTTCCTGGCTGAGGTCGCATCGACATTCAATGAAGAGCTGCTCACGCATCATCTGCTCCAGCAAACGAGCGATCCGAAGATGCGGGCTTACATCATCAATCGGCAGATCGACGATCTGCGCGGCACACTTTTCCGTCAGACGATGTTCGCTGAATTCGAGAAAATCATTCATTCGATTGAGGAAAGCGGCGACGCGCTTACGCTCGATGCTTTCAAATCGGAATATCACAAGCTCCTCGAAACCTATTTTGCTGAGAATTTCGTGCTCGACGCCGAGCTTGATCTGGAATGCCTGCGAATCCCGCATTTTTATCACGCGTTCTATGTCTACAAATATGCGACAGGAATTTCCGCTGCGGTCGCACTTTCAGAGCGCGTGCTTTCCGGCGCATCGGGAAGCGTGGACGCGTACCTTAATTTCCTGCGTTCCGGCGGTTCACAATTTCCGCTCGAAACGCTGAAAACCGCAGGTGTGGACATGACAACCCCTGCGCCGATCGAGAGCACATTACGCTTGTTCGAACAGCGGTTGGAGGAACTGGAAGCGCTTTTGTTGTAGAAAAGATCGGACGACACCCAAGTCGTCCTCGTTTCTGTAGCGGCAGCCGTGTCGGCTGAACCTTAAATATTGCAGGCGGCACGCCTGCCACTACAGATTCCATCGATGCAACTGGACCCACGCGAACTTCGCGAGCGCTTGGAACCGCTGTTCCGGGGGAATTTCGAGAGGCTCGGCGAGCTCGGAGCCGCCGCTTCCGTTTGGCAAAATGGCAAACCGATTCTCGATCTTTACGGCGGATTTCGCGACGCGCGTCGCCAAAAACCGTGGGCGAGCGACACACCCGCCCTGGTATGGTCGGCGACAAAAGGAATCGGCAGCGCCTGTGTTCTGCATGTGTTGCAAGAACACAACATTGACATCAACCAGCGGGTCGCGGAGGTCTGGCCCGAGTTTGCCCAGGCGGGCAAAGAAAAGATCACCCTTGCGCAGTTGCTTTCGCATCAAGCCGGACTTTGCGCCTTGGATCGACGCGTCGACGTAGTCGACTACAGCGCAGTTATTCAAGCGCTTGAAGCGCAACAGCCGTTGTGGCCGCCGGGAACTGCGCATGGCTATCATGCCCGCACGTTCGGCTTTCTTCTCGACGAACTCGTGCGTCGCATCGCTCGAAAGACGTTATCGGATTATTGGCGACAAAATTTTGCCCAACCCCTCAATCTCGATCTTTGGATCGGCTTGCCGGAAAAGGAAAATCCGCGGGTAGCGACGATTTACGCTGCGAAAAGCGGAAAACCGCCGGAAACAAAGCAATTCTACCTCGATCTTGTCACGCCGGGCACGCTGGCGCGGAAAACGTTCACGTCACCGTATGGATTGCAGACGATCAGCGCGATGAACACTCCTGCGATGCGCGCGAAGTCGATTGTTTCTTTCGGTGGAATCGGGAGCGCCGCGTCGCTGGCGAAGTTCTATTCCATGCTCGCAAACGGTGGAAAATACGATGGCCAGACTTTCTTTTCGGAAGGAACTATCGCATGGATGACGACGACACTCGTTGATGGTCTGGACCGCGTTTTTCAAATACCGACAGCCTTTTCCGCCGGCTTTATGAAAGATTCACGGAAGGCAGCGCGAAGAATTTTCGGTCCGTCACGGAATGCCTTCGGACATCCTGGCGCCGGTGGCAGTCATGCCTTTGCCGATCTGGAAAACCAACTCAGTTTCGCGTACGTGATGAACCGAATGGAACAAAAGATCCTCCCTAACGAAAAATCATTGCGGCTCGTGGACGCGCTTTATCAGCTGTAGTGGCAGGCGTGTCGCCTGCGAAATTTAGAGAATGCAGCCGGCACTGCTGCCGCCACAGGCTATTCATTCGCCGATAATGGCAACGAGAATTTTTCGCCGATGTGGGGCGCGCCGGTGCTCGAACAGGAAAATGCCCTGCCAGGTTCCAAGCTGCATTTTGCCGTCGACAATCGGGACTGTCTCGCTTGTCCGCGTTAAGGCCATGCGAATGTGCGACGGCATGTCATCGCTGCCTTCCGAACCGTGAGTAAAGTAATCAGCATCTTCCGGCACCAAACGATCGAAAAATTCCTCCAAGTCATGTCGCGCCGTCGGATCGGCATTCTCCATGAGAATGACGCTGCAACTCGTGTGCTGAATAAACAGCGTGACTGTCCCATTGCGCAGACCGCGCTTGTCGATCTTCGCCTGGACATCGTCGGTGATTTCGTAGGTCCCTTTGCCAGTAGTGCGAACGTCGAGTTGATCCTGGTGAATACGCATCGGATTCCCGGAATGAGAATAACACCGGCGGAGACAATAGTCGCGGGTGGACTCCGAAAGCTTTCGCGAGTTGTCGCGCCCTGCCAAATCGCCTCGATTTGTTTACGAGATGGGTTCTAATAACCTGCATGTTGCTGGAGATTACGTCGGGTTGATTGCGGAATTAAGCGGATGAAAGTGCGAGTACAGTTTTACGCGCAACTGCGCGATCTGGCCGGAATTCGTGAGCAAGACGTCGATCTCCCGGAAGGAGCGACTGTTCGCGATTTGTTGAATGAAATCTATGCAAAACAGCCTTCCCTTCGGGCGCACGACAAAAGTATTTTGGTCGGCGCAGGAGTAGAATTTGCCGATCGCGATTACGAACTGAAGTCAGGCGAGGAGATTTCAATCATGCCGCCGGTGCAGGGCGGGTAGCTGTAGCCGTCGCCCTGTGGGCGACGTGACGCGCGTATGTTTAGCACCATCAGCGTCGCGCTTCGCAGAGCGAAGCGGCTACAATCTCAGTCCCGGAAATTTTTAAAATTTGTGGCGACGCCGAAGTCGCGACTGCGGAGGAACTGAATCACAGCTTGCAAGTCGTCCTTCTTTTTTCCAGTGACGCGAATTTGCCGGTCCTGCAACTGGCTTTGCACTTTGAACCCTTGCGACTTGATCGCCTGAATGATCTCCTTGGCTTTGTTGCCTTCGAGGCCCTGCTGGATTTTTAACTCCTGCCGCGCATGCCCGACCGATGAGATGGCAGGCTCTTCCTGTTCGATATTCCGCAAATCCACACCGCGTTTTGAAAGTTTGCCGACCAGAATTTCGCGCAATCCCCGAAGGTGGGCGCCGTCCTGAGCAGTGAGCGTGATTTTGTCTTTTTCGGCGAGAATTTCAGCCGTTATGCCCTTGAAATCGAAACGGGTGGCGAGCTCTTTGCGCGCCTGATTGATCGCGTTGTCGAGTTCCTGCGTGTCTACTTCGGAGACGATGTCGAAGGAGGGCATTTCGAGATTGTGGATTTTAGATTTCGGCTTCCGGATTGATCAACCCCGAAAGTCCGCCATTCGGACGGACTCGTCCGCTGGCGAGCGTTCGGGGTCAAATCATTTCGCCTTACGGATTAGTTCGCATCACTCGAATATTGCCTTCAGCGGCCTGCAGTTTAATTACGGCCTCGCCCCGCCGGCTAATAGTTCCCGATCGTACGAACAAATTCCATCAGCGCATCTGCGTTGCTGATCAATGGAAGAAATGCCGTGACGACAACGACCGCAAAGAGTGCAGCTTCCCCGAGAAAATCGTGGCGTGCTTCGTTTTTGAGATAGTCGCCGGTAATGTTCCAAAACGAGCGCACCGACGTGCGACCACAGTTTGCGCTGAAACTCTCGAATGTGCCGGAATGGTAGTTGTAATTGGCAATCGGCGACACGCGACGGCTGCGCGTTGCGGGATTAAACGAGTCGCGGCGGCTGGCGTTACAAATTGTTAATATTGTTGGTTTCATGTTTTCCGATGTTTGTTGTTTCCGGTGAGATGCGCCCCGCATCCCAATTGGATTCAAAATTTGTTGCAACCGGAAAACCGCCGGAACGAAAAGACGCCGTCGAGCTTGGGAAAAATTCCACGCGTGCGTGCCGGCAGGAGTTCCGATCTGTTACAGCTCTTGAACAAAGGCCGTCGCAAGACCGCTTTTAGCGGAATCGGACCATGCGGAAAACATTCGGCGACGGCAGCCGGAGCAGCTCTACGTCGAAAATCGTGGTGTGATGGCCTTGCACCCATTCTCTCAGTTGCGCGCCGTCCAACTCGATCCGGCACGGCAAATAGAGGATCTCTCCCGTCTCCGGCTCAACGGCAGTAATTTCCAGTGAGGAGATTTTTACATCATCGAGCCGCGACTTCCATCCTTCGGTTTTATTTACGAAAGCATCGGTGCGCAGATAAAAGGTGATCACGTTGGGCGACTTGTCGTTGACGTGCTTATCTTCGAAGAGCGTTTGAATTGGACGGCCGCGTATTGACCGCTGCACAGAGTCAAAGAAAATGTCGTAGTGCAGAACGGGAAACCCGTGTTGATCTCGAATCCGAAAGATCAACTGGGCGTGGTGATCGTATTGGGCGCGTGGATCGGTCAGCCATTTCTTCCACCATGCCGGAGCTTCTTCATTGAGTGCGCGCTCGTAGGTTTTTGCCGTCTCGGCATCGAATTGGGTCACTACTTGGGACCAGCCTTCCGGCGTTGCCTCAAGCGCGGCCCGAATCATCCGCAATACCTGTGCCCGTGGCCTTGAGCCAGATACGATTCCCATATCATCGCCAGTGTGCGCGCAGCGAAACGGAATTCCCATCGGCACTCTCGGCCGTTCCACCGTGCCGGGATGGTTTGTTTCCTTTGTTTCGTAGTATTCCTTGCGCTTACCTTCGCGCGCCAGATGCCGGTCGGTCTGTGTGCTGATTTCGTTCCACGGAATCTCTAGCGCTTCCTGCGCGGGTCCGAGGCGGACGTAATGAAAATTCACGTTGGCCCCGGAAACGCGCACCACTCCATCGGAGCCGTCCTCCTTTGCATAACGAATCGGCGCCGCGAACCATTTCACATCTGCCTGCGTTCCAGTGATGACGGATTCGTGCACCCCGTAATCAGCAATCATCAGATTTCCCGGGCGAACAAAGTGCAAATGCAGGTCGAGGGTGCGTTCCGCCCCCAGTTCGAGCGCATCCAGAATCTGCAGGCCGCGCTCCGCACCGCCTTCAAAGACCAGACGTGCCCACTTTGCCAACTGTCCTTTGCCGATGTGGCCCCAACCGCTCCCAAAGTTCGCGCCGGCGAGATAGATGAGATTGGCAATAGGCGAAGGTTTCGGACTAAATGATCGGAGCCAGTTTCGAACGACAAGCGCGCCCGTGCTGTGAATGATGACGTGGAATTTCCCGAGTAACAACGATGCGAATTCTGCTTTCAGGACGCGGTCGAAAGCGCGGGAAATATCGTCGATTGTTAATCCGTCCTCCAGAGTAATGTACCGGCTAAGGTCGATTTCGATCACGCCATCGTTGCCGTAGGCATCCCGCAATGCTTGCGGCAGGGTGCCGTAGATCTTCTGAATCGCTGCGGGGGTCGGCTGCTTGCTCTCAGCGGAGTAGCCATGGATCAGGACGATGGGATCCATCAGCGTGAGTCTATGTATCTAACGGCGCTGGGGCAACCAATTCCAACTCCGGATTTCACACCCAGAGTGTGCGATCGAAAGTGCGATATTGAATCGCTTCGCTGACGTGCTCTGGCGAGATGTCGGCCTTGCCATCGAGATCGGCGATGGTGCGTGAGACTTTCAGAATGCGATCATAAGCGCGGGCGAAAACGCTCTTGCTGGCGTTCACGCGCCCGCATTACCCGGCCGCGAATCGCAGTCGAACTTTCCTCGGCGCGTTCGCTGGCAACGTCCCGATATTCGACGGCCGGCACTTCGATGTGCAGATCGATGCGATCGAGTAACGGCCCGGAGATACGTTGACGGTATCGCTGCACCTGCACCGGACCGCAACGGCATTCGCGTTTCAAATCGCCAAAGTACCCGCAAGGGCAGGGATTCATCGCCGCGACCAGCATGAACTCTGAAGGAAAAGTCACGCTTCCCGCTGCGCGCGAAACGGTGACTTTCCCGTCCTCGATCGGTTGGCGCATCACTTCCAGGGCCGATCTTTTGAACTCAGGTAACTCATCGAGAAAGAGGACACCGTTGTGCGCGAGGCTGACTTCGCCCGGATTTGGGAATGTGCCGCCACCGAGCAAACCAATGTCGCTGATAGTGTGATGCGGGTCGCGGAACGGCCGCGTGGAGACAAAAGATTTTTCGACGTCGAGCAAGCCAGCAATGCTGTGAATCTTCGTCGTCTCGATTGCTTCTTTGAGCGACATGGGCGGAATGATGGTGGGAATACGTTTGGCAAGCATCGATTTGCCCGAACCCGGAGGCCCGATCATCAAGGCGTTGTGACCGCCGGCGACGGCCACTTCGATGGCGCGTTTGACGTGACCCTGGCCTTTCACGTCGCTAAAATCGACGTCGTAGGTTTGATGCGTCGCAAAAAATCCGGTCAGATCAGCACGCGTGGGCAGAAGGGCTGTTTCGCCGCGCAAGAAAGCAAATGTCTGCCGCAGATTTTGCACGCCGTAGATGTCGATCTTATCGACCATGGCGGCTTCGAGCGCATTGGCTTCCGGGACAAAGAGTGCGCGCCTGCCCCGGCGTCGTGCTTCCAGAGCGACTGGCAACACGCCCTTCACGGCGCGCACCGTACCGTCCAAAGCCAGTTCACCTACGAAGCTGAAATTTTCGAACGGCGAACTGTCCAATTCTTCGGTCACCGCGATCATACCAAGCGCAATTGGCAAATCGAAGCTTGGCCCCTCTTTTTTAATATCGGCGGGGGCAAGATTGATCGTGGTCCGACCGCGCGGCCAATAGTAACCGCTGTTCGCAATCGCCGTCGTCACCCGGTCGCGACTCTCTTTCACGGCGGCATCTGGCAAGCCGACGATGACAATGTTCGGGTCGCCGCCGGCGCCGTTAACTTCGATCTCAACTTCGTACGCATCGACGCCATAAACGGCAGCGGAATAAATTTTGGCCAGCATCCGGTGGCAGACTGGCAGAAAATCAGAAAGCGGAAAAGCGGCAAATATCCCTCTAAAGTGGGATGCGACTCATGCCCGCAAATGTGGTCAGATATTGATCGGACTTTGCTCGGACAGCCTTGGAAAAAGGGAGCCAGTAGGAGCCTCCAAAAAGATTGAACAACAGGCATCCGGGAAGTGTCAGAAATCCGAATATTTAACCTTGTTAAATACTTTTGAGAATGCTACAACGCGTGATCGACGAGGCCCCTACGAACCTTATTTGGAGATTGTCGATACGCAGCTCCCAGGTAACTGATGAAAAAGAGCTATATGGCTGCTGAAGATAGTGATAGCGGAATTAAGATTTATTTGCGCGAGATCGGGCAAATCCCGCTTTTGACTCCGGATCAGGAGATCGAACTAGCCGCGAAGATCAAGAAGGGCGATCGCGAGGCGCGGGCGCTCATGATTCGTTCGAATTTGCGCCTGGTCGTCAAGATCGCGCACGATTACGCGAATCTGGGGCTGCCGCTCCTCGACCTGATCTCAGAAGGAAATATCGGCCTGATGAAGGCCGTCGAACGTTTTGATCCGGCGAAAGGCGGGAAGCTCAGCACGTATGCCGCGTGGTGGATCAAGCAGTCCATCAAGCGGGCGCTGGCCAACCAGAGCAAGACGATCCGTCTGCCCGTGCATCTAGTGGACAAGATTTCCAAGATGCGCCGGGTTTCGCTCCAAATGAGCGAGGAACTTGGTCGTGAACCGACAGATGACGAGCTGGGCGACGAGATCGGGATTGCGAGCGGAAAAGTCTCGCAGTTGAAGACCGTGTCGATTCGCCCGGCTTCGCTCGATGCGCCAATCAGCGACGACGATTCGACTGAATTCGGCGAAATTGTCGGGGATGAAGAAGCTCAGACCCCCTTCGAGCTTTTGCGCGACAAGAATCTGCGCAATGAAGTCGGTGGTTTGCTTGACGTCCTGGACGACCGCGAGAAGAAGATCATTTTCCAGCGATTCGGGCTGGACGGCGGCAAGCCGAAGACGCTCGAGGAAGTGGGAAAGAAATTCGGCGTTACGCGAGAGCGCATTCGGCAGTTGCAGAACATCGCGCTCTCAAAACTACGTCGCGCCCTTAGCAAGAAGGAACGTCCGATCGAGGTTGAATTACCGGTCGAAGCGTAAGCAGATCACCGTTTCGTCCCGGAAACAACGGGCTGCAAGCCGCGTTGGACGCACAGGCAGAATGCCTGTGTTCCGTTATTTTGCCGTGCGAAGTTGCACGGAATCGATGCGTTCTTCGCCGGCGCGTAGATCGCTGATGATCACCAACTGATCGCCCGGAGCGGTCAGCTTGGTTCGGCGCAAAAACTTTTCCGCCGCCTCGATGGTTGCGTTCGGGTCATCGGTGAAGTCGATTTTCACTGGATAAACACCCCAGTAAATTGACAATTGGCGATACACTTCTTCGCTCGAAGTGAAGGCAAATATCGGCGCGTTTTCCGGACGAAGTTTTGAAACGTTGCGCGCCATCGCACCGTGCCGGGTGAACACAATAATCTTTGAATTCGCCAGCGAATTGGCCAGGAGCACGGCGGAAGCGACTGTTTTTTGCCGATTGTCCCTGAGAATTGCAGATTCGGCGTAACCGGCCCCTCCGCTGCGCTCAATCCGCAAGGCCACGCGGTTCAACACTCGGACGCATTCCACTGGGTAACGCCCCAGACTGGTTTCACCGCTGAGCATGATGGCATCCGCCTGCTCAAAAACCGCATTCGCCACATCGGTAATTTCAGCCCGAGTCGGCAGCGGATTCGTGATCATCGATTCGAGCAATTGGGTGGCGACAATGACCGGCTTACCCAGCCGAAGACACGATTTTACAATTCGCCGCTGGATGATGGGCAATTCCTCCATCGGGCATTCGATTCCCAGGTCGCCCCGGGCGATCATGATGACGTCTGCACCGTCGATCATGTCGTTGATCGCGCGGACCGCCAGTTGATCCTCGATTTTGGCGATGACCAGGGCCTTGCTCTTTTTTTCGGTAAGAACGGTGCGCAATTGGTCCAGATCGCTTTTCTGGCGCACAAAACTCAGGGCGAAGAAATCGACCCCGAGCTCTACGCCGACTGAAACATCAGCAAGGTCCTTGTTTGTGAGCGGCGGTAGATTCACATGCACACCTGGCAGATTAATGTGACGCCGGGAGCCGAGCGTTCCGGGCGTCATAACCTTGCATCGGATCCGCTTTCCCTGTTTTTCGAGGACCACCAGCCTGATCATGCCGCTGTCCATCAGGATGGTGTCGCCAACAGACACGTCATCAATCAGTCCGGGATAATTCACATCGACTGAATAGGGCTCCTGGCTTTTGCCGCCGGCGACCGTGAGCTCCAGAATGTCGTCCTGCTTTAAATGGAGATCAGTTTTCAAGTCTCCCGTGCGAATGGCAGGGCCTTGCGTATCGAGCAGAATCCCGATGGATCGGTGCGCTTCTTGCGCGAGCGCGCGAATGCGCGGCACAATTTCGCGGACCGAGCGGTGATCGACGTGGCTCATGTTCAATCGAAAAACATCCGCGCCTTTCTGAATTAATTGCCGCAACACGTCGGTTTGTTCAGTAGCCGGACCGAGCGTGCAGATGATTTTGGTCTTACGCATCCACCAGGAGGATTGAATTTGACCGGCCAAAAGCAAGGCGCTTTTAAAGGCCCACTGCTAAATAGCAAAAAAAATGCGGCACGCCTTTCCCGGCATGCCGCATCGTTGCGCGGTCAGCGTTCTATTGCAGCTTGCTTTGAGTTTGCTTGGCGAGGTCGAGATGTTCCTGGACCACGTTGGCCGTGTCCTCCGCGAATTTCTTCACGTCGGGATCACTGCCGTCCTTTGCTTCCTCCTGAAATTCGGCCAGATCTTTTTCGTGATCTTTCACCATCATGTCGATGTAAGCCTTATCGGAACTCCATTTCTCGCTCGGCTCTTTGCTCGACACTTTAACACCCTTTTTCTCCGCGATTGATTTCAGTTCGTCATTGGCCTTGCTATGATCCGTGACCATTCGCTTGCCGAATGATTTCACGTCATCGCTTTTACCGTTCTGCTCAGCCAGTCTTCCCATTGCCACTTCCATCATTCCGCCTTTGGCGGCTTTGTGCATGAATGTCTTATCCTTTGCGCTAAGCGACGAGCTTTTGCTGGCCGGGCTTTCTTGTGCCACCGCCAGGCCGGCGACACTGATGGATGCAAGCACCAGAGCAAGAACGCTGAACCGTGAGATAACGGTGAGTTTGTTTTTCATAATTTTTCTCCGTTAAAACCTATCGGAACGACCCGACAAATTTGACACTTAAGAATCGAAAATCCTCGTTTGCCCGGACGTGGCAAATGTGGATCTGCTTTCTCTTTTCTTACTCTTATTCATGCTCTTGCTCATACTATTTCTGTAGTAAAAGCAGCTTCCCTGCAGCAAGTCCTGAGAGCATGAGCAAGAGAAAGAGCAGGAGCGAGAGAAGCGCACAAAAGCTTTTCAGGAGCCAATCAAGCTTGGGAGATATTCTGTTTGTACGAGCTTTCCACCCTCTGCGCCACGTCCTTGTAGCCGTAATCAGCTTGGTAAATCTGCTTCATGCAATTGAGCGACTTTTCTCGCGCGCCCATCCGCTCGTAAACAAGTCCGAGATTGTAGAGGATCTCTTTCTTCATGGCGTCCATCGATACAATTTCGCTCGACGCTTCTTCGAATTGCTTCATGGCGAGATCGAGCATTCCAAGCTCGCCATAGCAGCGGCCGAGCAGGTTCATGGCCTTGAGACGCGCATTTGGATTTTGTCGCGCGCGTTGCAGCTCGGGCACGGCTTCGCGAAAACGCGCCGCATCTACCAGATGCGCGCCAAGTTCAAAGCGAAGCTGCAAATCGGTCGGATTCCGTTCTACACGGTCACGTGCATCGTCGAGCAGAATTTCCGCCCGGCTCTTTTTCGCCGTCTTTAACTCCTCAGACTTTTTTCCATACAACTCATGCGCCAGAGTGTGCGTGGACAGAAATTCTTCGTGTGCTGCAATCTCGCGCTCGAGCCCTTTGATTTTTAAATCGGAAACTTTGCGGACCAATCCGGCATCGGCGCCCTTGGTCAGATCGGCGGCATGTTGATACCAACCAATCGCCGCCTCGAAATCCTCCTTTTGCTCATTTAACGCGCCCAGGCGTCGTGCAAGATCGATATTGGCCGGTTCCGACTTTTGGCGCGCGAGTGTTTCCGCAATCTGCTGATCCAGCGATTCGCCGGTCAATCGCATGCGGCTCTGTTGCTCGAGGGAAATCGCCGCCTCCTTATCCTTGATCAAATCGCGATAACTTTCCGCCTCCGTCCATCCACCACTCTTCATCGAAGCGTGGGCAGACGCGTCTTTGCCGAGCCGAAGCGCCTCGGGATCGAGCGGATTTATCTCGGTGATTTGATTGTAGATTTCTACTTCCCGGTCGCTTTCTCCAAGTTCGTGATATAAGCGGCCAAGCTCGTGCAGCACCTTGACGTCACGCGGATTTTTTTCGAGCAATGTTCGCAACGCGAACACCCCGATCTCCGGCCAGCCGGCGGCCAGAGCAGCTTCCTTCAAAACCAGATTTGCCTGCCGATTGTAAGGCTCGTCCTCCAAAACTTTCTCCAGCTTTTCGATCGCGTGTTTCGGGTCCTTTTTGATTTCTCGCTGCGCTTTCATGATGGCTATCGGCGCGGTCGAGATATTGAAGAAACTCTTCTTTGCCGATTTGCTTTTCGTCACTTCAGCTCGCCGCAATAGTTGGCGGCCGGTGAGAAACTGGGGTTCCTGTTTGAGAATTCCCTGCAAGAGCGAAATTGCGTAACCGAAATTGCGCAGCTCAATCGCGGCCACGGCTTTCAGCCAATGACTCCGCTGCGTTTCGTTAAGTTCTTTCTCGGTTTTGACAGGCATCTTCGCCTAATCCTGCTGGCTATGATTTTGGCACGGCGCGCCGTTATCACAAATGGTGCTGGAGATTAAGATTTTGCGCCCTGTTAAATCAGGGAAAAAATCTCACAGCAAATCCAACTGCGGTTTATCGGGCTTCGCGGCAGGCTTTCTCTTCCGCCGCGATTTGCCGTCAGGCGGCGATTCCATCGCGCCATTGGGCTTTTCCAGGTGCGAAAGAATGTCCTTCGCGCGATCGAGGATTTCCTTAGGCAAACCGGCCAAACGCGCGACCTGGATTCCGTAACTTTTGTCCGCTCCGCCCGGCACGATCTTGCGCAGAAAAATGATCTGATCGTTCCATTCGCGCACAGCCACGTTGAAATTGCACACGCCGCTGCGTTCCTCGGCGAGCTTCGTTAGTTCGTGGTAATGCGTCGCGAAGAGTGTGCGCGCCTTGATTTTGTCATGCAGAAATTCGGCCACACTCCATGCGATGGAGAGCCCGTCGAAGGTCGATGTTCCGCGGCCGATCTCGTCCAGTATGACGAGGCTCTGCGCGGTGGCGTTGTTCACGATGTTTGAAGTTTCGTTCATCTCAACCATGAACGTTGATTGGCCGCGCGCGAGATCGTCGTTTGCGCCGACGCGCGTAAAAATGCGATCGACCAAACCGATCTCCGCACTTTCCGCCGGAATGAAGCTGCCGATCTGCGCCATCAACACAATCAGCGCAACCTGGCGGATGTAAGTGGATTTCCCCGCCATATTCGGCCCGGTGACGATGGCCAGTCGCAGGTTCTCTCCCTCGAGCGACGTGTCGTTCGGCACAAACTTTTCTTCCACCAGATTTTGATCGAGCACAGGATGCCGCCCGTCTTTAATCACGAGCCGCAGGGTGTCGTTCAGCTTTGGCCGGCAATAACGGAAGAGTCGCGCCGTCTCTGCCAGTGCGCAGATAACGTCGAGGACCGCAATGGCGGCGGCAGTTTGCTGGATTGGCTCCAGCTCACGTAACGTTTCGTCGCGTAATTTTTGAAAGAGTTGATACTCAAGCTGGCGGGCGCGTTCGTCTGCCCCCAGGATTTTTGCTTCCATTTCCTTCAGTTCCGGGGTGATGAAACGCTCGCCGCCTACAGTCGTCTGTTTGCGCGTGTAATGGGTAGGCACGCTCGCCAGATTCGATTTTGTTACCTCGATGAAATAGCCGAAGACGGAGTTGTAACGCACCTTGAGCGATTTGATCCCGGTCGCGGCAATCTCGCGTTCCTGTAATTGGCTGATCCAATTTTTTCCGTCGCGTGAAGCCTGACGCAATACGTTAAGATCGGCATCGTATTCATCGCGAAAAATTCCGCCTTCTTTCAGCGCCAATGGCGGATCATCCACCACTGCCCGCGTCAGTTTTTCGGCAAGCTCCGGCATTTCTTGAATACTTTCTTGCAATTGTAATGGTAGGGCGCGACCGCCGGGCGCGCCGTCTTCCTCTGCAATAACAGGCGTTTTCCCAAAATTCGTTCGATCAATGAGCTTTTGTAACTCGCCCTTTAGCTTTGGAATTTGTTGCAATGAAGTTTTTAGCGCGACCAGATCCCGCGCATTGCCTGAGGCCTGGCTCAAGCGCCCAGCTGCGCGTTCGATGTCGCGAATTGACTTGAGCGAGGAACGCAACGACCCAAGCAGGTCGGGTTCTTGCAGCAAATCGGCGATCATTTGCTGGCGGCACTCCAGTTCGGTCAGATCGCGCAGCGGTTGCAAAATCCACCCGCGCAATTTGCGTCCACCCATGGGGGTAACGGTGCGATCCAGCACCGCGAGCAAGCTGGTGTCCCGCGCGCTGCGCGATTCAACCAGCTCGAGATTGGTTTGGGTAGCGGCATCGAGCACGACGTAATGGGCCGGGGCATCGCAGCGCAACGACGTGAGGTGATCGATTTTGCGCCGAAGCTGATGCTTTAGATAATGAACGATTGCTCCCGCGGCGGCGACGGCCTGGGGCATTTGCGCGCAGCCAAAACCGTCAAGCGATTTAACTTTAAAATGCTCGCAAAGAGTGAAAATCGCCTGCTCCGGTAGAAACGCATAGCTGTCGTACCCAAGCACTCCGGTAACGTCGGCGAACTGCTGCTTCTGCTCATCGCTGACGAGAATAACACGCCGTCATTGATGTAAACGGCGCCGAGATAATTCGCCCGTTTGGATTCAAGAAGATCGAGATCGCTTACCGTGCCTGCGCTGATGATCTGGGTGATGTCGCGCGAAACGATCTTGCCCGGTTGCGGTTCGCTCGTCTGGTCGCAGATTGCGACGCGGCGACCCGCCTTGATCAGCTTCGCGACATAACTCTGCGCCGCATGATACGGAACTCCGCACATGGGAACGCCGTTGCGCTTGGTCAGCGCGACGTTGAGCAGAGCGGCTGCCTCCCTCGCGTCCTCGAAGAACAGTTCGTAAAAATCTCCCAGGCGAAAAAGCAAGAGCGTGTCCGCCGGAATACTGCTCCGCAGCCGCCGGTACTGCTGCATCATCGGTGTAAGCGCATCCTGCATTACCTGAGATTTAGATCAGTGAGCGCGAATTGCGAGTTCGCAATGCCAGTTGTGAGAAATCTCTTGCTCCTGAGATTGTCTGACGCTCTTGCTGCATTGCGAACGAACGTTACTAAAAGTGGCGGCGAGCGAATTCCCGGCCTGAGCCGGTTTTCAAGTGTTTTTCAAATGCGATGTTTTGCTGTGGGCGCACACCGTCCTTGATTGTGTTTAATCAGCCGGGCTTCGAGATTCTGGGTGATGCCCGTGTAATGAATTGTCTCGTTGCTTTCACAAACGAGAACATGAACGTAAAAGAAATGCTGCATTCTGCTGGCCTGCCAAGCCGTAGTCTTTTGGAGCACCGACGGGAAGCTCAAACCCGCCCACCTACGCTTTGCTCCGGCGTGGCAGCCTTCGCTTTTTGCGCGCTGCTCCAAAAGCGAAGGCTGGAGGCGAGGGGAGTTGAACCCCTGTCCTCGTCGCTATCCGCGCAAACATCTACATGTTTATCCGGTGATAAATTTTAAGGAGCCGAACGTTGCACCGGCACACTGCCGGCTCCCGAGCGTCCGCGAAATCGATTCACGAACCGGCGCGGTCGCTCCGCCGATTCGCCAGCCTGCTGTCCACGTTTCCGACGCTAGCAGGCGTCGCGCCGAAAACGTCGCGGTCAATTAAGCCGCGAGAGCTAGACCTTCGTGATCTGCGTTTATTTGTTTTGGTTCGGTTGTTAACGAGGCCAACGAACCATCCTCGACATGCCGCCTGCGCTTCCAACGATGAGTCGAAGCCAGTACGCCCCCAAATGTTTTCAGGAGAAACTAATATAACGCGCGTCGCCGCATGAGCAAGCAATCGAAGCTCGTCTCAATGATGAAGCACGAATGACGAATGACGAAAGAAGCCCGAATGCTCAAATGATCGAAATCAAGCTTTCCGTTGCGCGCGTCCAGCGCTAAAAGCGACTCGATGTGCGGGATTGCTGGTTACGTCGCTTCGGAGGACGGGTCTGATCGTCGTCCGTTCCTTCAGCAAGTGGCCCAGGCGTTGCGGCACCGCGGGCCGGATGACGAAGGCTATTTCATGGAGCCCGGCATTGGTTTGGCGATTCGGCGGCTCAGCATCATTGATCTGGCCGGCAGCCACCAGCCAATTTCTAACGAAGACGAAACGGTCCACGTCGTCTTCAATGGCGCGATTTATAATTACCTGGAGTTGCGCGCAGGCCTGGAAGAACGCGGGCACCGGCTTAAAACGCACGGTGATACCGAAACCCTTGTCCATCTCTACGAGGAGCACGGCATCGACATGCTCCGTTTCTTGCGCGGGATGTTTGCTTTTGCGCTTTGGGATTCCCGCAAGAAGACGCTTTTCCTGGCGCGAGACCGACTGGGCAAGAAACCGCTTAATTACCTGACTGACGGGAGGGGATTGTATTTCTGCTCGGAACTGGCGCCGCTTTTCGATCAGAACCTTGCTTCGTGGGAAATCAATCCCAACGCGCTCGCTGCTTATTTGCTGCTGGGCTTTGTTCCGGGAGAGCAAACCATGGTCAGGCAAATCAAAAGATTGCCGCCCGCCCATTATCTGATCTGGCACGCCGGAGAAACGAAGGTGCAGCGCTATTGGTCTTTTGGCGGAGCGCCGAAGATTCAATGCAGTTATGACGAAGCGATCGATGAAGTTCGCGAAAAACTGGATGAAAGTCTCCGCTTGCGCTTGCGCAGCGACGTTCCGCTCGGATTGCTCTTGAGCGGCGGCATCGATTCGAACGCGCTGCTGGCACGGCTGGTGCGCGGTCTCGGACAAAAGGTGCAGGCTTTTACGATTGGGTTTTCAGAAAAGGAATATGATGAATCGAGCATCGCCCAGGCGTCGGCGCGGCACTTCGGCATCGAGCATCATGTGCTGATCGGGAACACCGATCTGTTGCAGCTCCTGCCCGACGTGGTGAGATACTACGGCGAGCCATTTGCCGATAAATCCGCCCTGCCGACGATGCTGGTCTGCGAACTCACTCGGCGCCACGTAAAAGTGGCGTTGAGCGGCGACGGCGGCGATGAAGCGTTCGCTGGCTATCCGAAATACCGTTTGCAGGCGTGGCAGCATCGCTCCTCAGCATGGTTTTCACCCGACTTCAAAGAGCGCTGGACTCTGGCATCGATGCGCGGACAGGGCTGGCTCGGCAGCAAGGCGATGCGCAATTTACGACGGCAGGTCCTGCCGGAGACGCACAGCTTGTTTTCGAGCGAATTTTTTTCCGGGCGCATCTATCAGCGCATCTCCACCGCCACCCTCAGAATGCAAAGCGATTATTTTCTTACCGGCCTCGTGTCGGAATTTTGGAGCGGCACCATGGAACCGCTCGAGCGGATGCTGCATTGGGACAACACGCAACCGCTTCCCGATTCATTGCTGGTAAAACTCGACATTGCGAGCATGTCGCGAAGCCTGGAAGTGCGTTCTCCCTTTCTTGACCAGGAGCTGGTGGAACTCTGCGCCAGACTGCCAGCAGCCTGGAAAGTCAACAGCAAGCAAGGCAAGCTGATCCTTCGAGACCTTGTCGCAACCGACCTGCCACCGGAAGTTGCGCGTGCGCGTAAACGTGGCTTTTCGGTGCCACTGGAGCAATGGTGGCGCAACGAGGCCCGGCAGCAGATCCGCGCGGGATTACTCCCGCTGCATCCGGCATTAACTCCGTTCCTCCACGAGCGCACAGCGGCGCAACTTTTGGAGGAACATCAAGCCGGTCGGGCAAATCATGCCCAGCGGCTGTGGAACCTGTGGGTGCTAAACGAGTGGGCGCGCATGTTTCTCAGGAGCTAAGCATGTAGGACGATCTGGTGGACGGCCGATTTGCGCTTGGGCCGACGCGCATGCTTCATTGATGGACGGTCAAAGTCGCCGAGAAAAGTTTCCCGCACCATGTATGGCATAAGCCGATCGGCAGTCGCAATGCCGTGGCGAATTAACCTGACCAGCCGCGCCGCGGAACTCAGCGGCGGCGACGCCATCGTGGTGTCCATCCCAAAAAGTGGCCGCACCTGGCTGCGCACCTTTCTGTCGGCTTACTTCTGCGCACGGTATGAGCACCCGTTTTCGCTCGACCTGACCAAATACCAGGACCCGCGAATCCCCCACGTCATCTATTCGCATGATCTCTTTGAGCACCGCACAAAGGGGCGCTGGTGGGATCGAATCCGCGGCAAGTATTTAGTCCCGGCCAGCGAGCTGCGGCGGGCCCAGATCATCCTGCTGGTCCGCGATCCGAGAGACGCCTTCGTATCGCATTACGTTCAGCTCACTCGTCCAACAGCAGACGCGTCTGACGAAGTGAAGACAAAAACAGCGGGCGAGATGCTGCGCGATCCGTTCCTGGGAATTGGGCAGATTGTTCGAACGATGAACGACTGGCTGGTTGAATTTGGCGATCGGCCAAACGTGACACTCGTGCACTATGAAGATCTGCGCAGCCGCCCAGCCGAACAGTTTGGCCGTGTCCTGGCGGCAATCGGAGAACAGCAAGTTTCGCGGGAGCATTTGGATGCCGCGCTGCGGTTTTCTGAGTTTAACAACATGAAAAAACTGGAAGCCGCCGGTGCTTTCGATTCCAAGATTCTTCAGCCGCGCGACATTCACGATCCCGAATCATTCAACGTGCGGAGAGGGAGAATTGGCGGGTATGCCGATTATCTGAGCGCCAGCGATATCGAATACGCCAGTGAGGCGATGTCAGTGTTGGACCATCGGTTCGGTTACAGGATGGACGAAGCACGCCCCGCGTAGTAAGAACTTCACTCGTCAAGCGATTTTCAAGTCCTGTGGGAGCCGATTACACAATAACCGCGCGAAAAGTGCGCACAACAAGGAGAGAAATTATGTCAATCAAGAAATGTTTTTCAGGGCGAATTAGCGCTGTCGTTTCGATGTTGCTGCTGGCGACGCTTCCGACCCCGAATGCTTTCGGGGAAACCCATTCGGACTCCGAGCGACTCGAGAAACTCGAGCGCGCGGTCGACCAACTACAAAAACGCAATGCCGAGCTGGAACAGGAAATCAGCAGCTTGAAAAAGCAGGCCGCGGTTGCTCCTGAAGGCAAAATGAAAACCAAAGTCAGTTACGATGGCAAGTCGTACGTCGAAAAGGCGGTCGTGGAAAAAGAGAAAGCGCCGCTTTACGTCCTTCAGCGCGGAGTGGAATTAAAGCTGGTGCTGGGCGGATTCATTCAGGCCAATTTCGAAGGCGGCGATGTCTCCGCTTTCGAGGGACGGTTTGGTCAGACTGCGCTCGATGATCGTTTCCGGCTGCGCCGGGCGCGCATCAATCTGACCGGCGATTTCGCGGAGCAATTCGACTTCAAAGTCGAAGGCGACTTTGGCCAGGGCGATGGTCTCAACTCCAATCGCACCGCATTTTCAGCCACCGACATCTTCGTTAACTGGCATCAGTTTCCCGGAGCGCAAATCAAGGTTGGTCAATGGAAAGCGCCATTCGGCTTGGAGCAACTTACGCCCGACACTACCATGATCATGATCGAGCGCAGCCTGCCAACCGGGGCAATCACGCCGGACCGGCAAATCGGTGCTCAGCTTTGGGGAAAGCCGTTCACGAACGTTTGGCCTGAGCAGAAGGATCTGCTGACGTATTACGCTGGTATCTTCAACGGGAATGGGCGCAACACGAGCATTAACGACAATAACAGCTTCATGTATGTCGGCCGGTTGGAGCTGATGCCGTTCAAAGGCAAAGTTTTCGGTCAGGATTCCAGTCTGAAGCTTGGAGCGGACGTCCTAAACAGCCGCGACGACAAGGGCACGAACGTCTCACAAACGCTGAACCTGTTGGTAAACGATGATGGTTCCCTCTCGCCGTTCGTCCTGCCGGGGGCGGCTGAAAGAACGGCATGGAGCGTGGACGCCTGGTTCAAACTGGGCCCGTTTGATTTAATCGGTGAATACCTTCAAGAAAAAGTGAATGGTCTTACTTTCAACGGTGTGCCAGGCATCCCAGACTTCACAACGAACGGGTACTATATAACGGCAGGTTACTTCCTGATCCCGAAGAAGCTTCAAGCCGCCGTCAGGTGGGAGGGTTTGAACCCGGGACAAATGGGCAACGACGGCATTCGCTCCATCACGGGCGGTCTCAACTACTATATCCACGGCGACGATCTCAAGCTGATGATCAACTATATTCACACCTGGTCGGATTTCCGCGAAGCGAATCCTCAGTTTGGTCAGGATCAGTTCAATGAAGTCATTGCGCGCGCTCAGCTGATGTTTTAGTTCAAAAAAATGCTGAAGTGGGAATTTCTCCTCGCTCATCACCACCTTCTCCTATTGAAAGCAAAACTATGAAGATAAAAACATTAATAGCGGTTATCGGGACGTTTACGATTTTGCTGCGAATTGCCGGCGCAGAAGAGAAAACAGTGATCCGCTTCGGGCATTTCCCGAACATCACCCACGCGCAAGGAGTGATCGCGCACGCGCTCTCGCGGCAAGGCAAGGGTTGGTTCGAAGAGCGACTCGGACCGAATGTCGAAATTCAATGGTTCACCTACAACGCAGGTCCGTCGGCCATGGAGGCGATCTTTGCCGGCTCGCTAGATCTAACCTATGTGGGTCAGGGCCCGGCGCTCAACGCCCACTTCAAGTCAAATGGCGAAGAAATCCGTGTCATTTCAGGCGCAGCCAACGCGGGCGCGGCGCTTGTTGTTAAAGCCGATTCGCCCATTAAAACGCCTGCCGATTTTCGCGGCAAAAAGATTGCCACTCCGCAACTCGGCAACACACAGGACATCTCTTGCCGGGCCTGGTTAAAGGCGCAGGGGTTCAACGTTACGCAAACGGGTGGCGATGTGATCGTCGTGCCAACCAACAACCCGGATCAGCTCGCTCTTTTTCAAAGCGGCGGAGTCGATGCGGTTTGGACGGTCGAACCGTGGGTAGCGCGTCTCGAGCGCGAGGCGAAGGCGCGCGTTTTTCTTGAGGACAAGGACGTCATCACGACATGGCTTGTTTCCAGTGTGAAGTTCCTGCGCGATCGTCGTGAGTTGGCGAAGAAAATCGCAGCTGCCAACGTGGAGTTGACCAAATGGATTCAGGATAATCCAGCAGAAGCGCAGAAGGTGTTGATTGAGGAATTAAAGGCCGAAACGAGGGCCGACTTTGCGCCGGAGGCCGTCGCACAAGCTTGGAAACGAATTAAGTTTACAACCGAAGTGTCGCCCAATCTGATTGCCAAAGCGGTACAGGATGGAAAAGACGCCGGTTTTTTAAAGGGCTCGACAGACACGTCCAAGCTGATTGAGAGTCCGTAATGCGCCGAACCGCCCGCCGCCGCTCGACTGCGACGGAAGAGCTTCAACCGATCGCGCCTTCCAAGCTCGCGATCGAGGAAGTTTCGAAAAGCTTTCAAAGCGCATCCGGCACGGTCCTGGCGCTTGACCGCGTGAGCTTGAACGTCGCGGAAGGCGAATTTGTTTGCCTTGTCGGCGCGAGCGGCTGCGGCAAATCAACTCTGCTCAACATCATCGCCGGGCTGGAGAAACCGGATAGCGGCACCGTCCTGGCCGATGGCAAACCGGTCACGGCGCCAGGGCGTGATCGCCTTGTCATGTTTCAGGAAT
>WNFV01002479.1_pt1 | contig 24508 bp, 21 predicted proteins | sample 5400101 | NCBI WGS metagenome assembly WNFV01 (sample SAMN13153361, study PRJNA577476) | soil metagenome | isolation source: 115 cm soil or saprolite under grassland replicate 1 | place: USA:California | collected 2016-06-15 | reverse complement strand
TCCGCGGTGTACAGCATGCTCTGGGTGGTACGCGCGTGCTCGGCCGCCGCATAGGCGACCACGTCACCGTCGCGCTCCTGGATCAGCAGCTTGCGCGGGAACCCGCTCCAGGTGACCGCCTGCAGCACGGCGCCGTCCGGCACGGTCTCGTCCGTAAGGTCGACGAACTGCACGGGGACCACACCGTCGATCGGCGCGCCGGCCGGGTGGTAGCGCTCGCGGATGTAGCGGATCTCCTGCTTGAACTGCCGGCCGAGATAGTCGACCCACGCGTCGTGCTGACCGTCCATTTCGGGCAGTCCGGCCGGCGGCAGGAGTACGGGCCTCACGACTGCTCCATCGAGTCGGCCGGTTCGAGATCGTCGAAGAGTACCGCCTCCCGGCTCGCTACCCGCTCCGCGAGGTCGCGGTAGCGCGCCGCACGCCGGGTCAACCGGATCTCGCTTTTGATCGTGAGGCGCCGCCGTGCCTCGCTGTCCGCCGCGAACATGTCCATCGTGTTCGTCACCGGGTCGAGGAACCCGATGTACCCGCCCGGGTTGACGCCGAACGACGGCAGCGTACGGCCCCGGTGCGCCCGGCTGAGGAAGTCGTTGCGGCCGGCGTCCTGCTCGCCGATCGTGAAGTACAGCGGCGTCACGAAGTTGGAGACCGCGACCCCGTCGATCTTGTACGACTCGGACTGGACCGCGTCGCACATCTCGAACCAGTGCAGCACGTACCGGTCCGGGTGTTTCGGGTCGCGCGGGTCGGGGCCGGCGGCGAGCTTGTTCACGTTCGCGTCGCCGAGCAGCTCGAGGGCTTCGTGTGACAGCGTGACACTCCATGGCTCGCCCAGCCGGTCGGAGATGGCCGTGTAGACGAAGCCGAACGGGATGCCATGCGCGTTCTCCGCGTGGGAGCCGAGAATGTCCTCCACGCCTGGGTCGTGCACGTCGTCGAGCAGGTACAGGATCGCGTCACCCCGCAGCTCGACCGGGTGCTGGGGGTCGAGCGCCGCCGCGGTACGCCGGCCGAGCCGCAGGAGCCCCTCCTGGCCCCAGCACGGCCGGAAGTCCTCGCGGATCTGCCTGTTGATCGCGCGTACGACCGTCTGCACCTTCTCGTCCGGGTGCTTCGAATAGTTCGCGACGGTGATCTGCATCCTCGGCTGCTCCCTCCGGGACGCCCGCCGGCGGACGGCGGCGGTAAGTCCCGGTACGTCGACGTGGGCCGCGAGCGACGCACCAGGACCTACCTGACCGGCCCCTCCCCCCTTGCCCCCGTATCTGGGGCCGGTCGTGCCGCACGGGCATCCCGTACATACGGTCACACGCATGCAGCGTGCCCCGCTGTGACGGATGACGCATCGGGAACCTTCCCTATAAGGCCTCGCCAGTTCACTTAGGTTGTCTCGCTGGGTAGGCGAGCCGACGCGGAGCGCTCTCACCCGTACGCCATCAGCATGTCCGAAAACCGCGAGCCTCGACCCGGACCGCGAGGGAGGATCGGAACGTGCTCGCAGAACTGGACTTCGACCGCTGCTACCGCGCTGTCGAAAGCCGCGACCAGCGCTTCGACGGCTGGTTTGTCACGGCCGTAACATCCACCCGCATCTACTGCCGGCCTTCGTGCCCGGCGCTCACCCCGAAGCGCTCGAACGTACGGTTCCTGCCGTCCGCGGCCGCCGCCCAGCGCGACGGCTTCCGCGCCTGCCTGCGCTGCCGGCCGGACGCCGCGCCCGGTTCGCCGGACTGGGACGTGCGAGCTGACGTGGTCGGCCGGGCGATGCGGCTCATCGCCGACGGCGTCGTGGACCGCGACGGCGTGCCGGGCCTCGCGCGCCGGCTCGGGTACACCGAACGGCACCTGCACCGCATGCTCAACGCGGAGCTGGGTGCCGGGCCGCTGGCGCTGGCTCGGGCGCAGCGCGCGCAGGCGGCGCGCACGCTGGTCGAGACGACGAAGCTCGGGCTCGCCGAGATCGCGTTCGCGGCCGGCTTCGGCAGCGTCCGCCAGTTCAACGACACGATCCGCGAGATCTACGGCCGGGCGCCGTCCCAGCTGCGCGGGGCCGTGCAGCGCGAGGACCGCAGCTTGCGAGGACCGCGGTCGCAAGCCAATGGCACCGCTGTCGCATCGGCCGCCAACGGCGCGGCCGGCACGATCACGCTGCGGTTGCCATGCCGGGCGCCGCTGTACGCGCCAGCGCTGTTCGGGTTCCTTGCCGCACGAGCGATCCCGGGCGTCGAGTCGAGTGATGGCCTTACCTATGAACGGGCGCTGCGCCTGCCGAACGGCACGGCCACCGTGGCGCTCTCGCCGCGGGAGGGCTACCTGCAAGCGACGCTGCGCCTCACCGAAGTCCGCGACCTGGCGCCGGCCGTCGCGCGCTGCCGGCGGCTGCTCGACCTCGACGCCGATCCCGAGGCCGTCGACGCGGTGCTCGCCGCCGATCCCGCGCTCGCCGCGCCGGTTGCGGCAGAACCGGGCGTACGCCTTCCGCGCGCCACCGACGGTTTCGAGGTCGCGGTACGCGGCATCGTCGGTCAGCAGATCTCGGTCCCGGCCGCCCGCACGGTGCTCGGCAAGCTCGTCGCCTCGACCGGCGACGGGCTCGTGGGCTCGACCGGCGACGGGCTGGTCCCGTTTCCCAGCGCCGAAGAGGTGCTGGCACTGCCAGACGAGGCGTTCGCGATGCCGGCCGCGCGTCGGCGCACGATCCGGGCGCTCGCCGAGGCGGTGGCAGCCGGTGACCTGCTGCTCGACGGCGGCGCCGACCGCGACGAGACCGAGGCGCGGCTGCTCGCCCTGCCGGGCGTCGGCGCCTGGACCGCGCGCTACGTCGCCCTCCGCGCGCTCGGCGATCCCGACGTCTTCCTGCCCACCGATCTCGGAGTACGCCGGGGCGCCAGAGCGCTCGGCCTGCCCGACGAACCGACCATCCTCGATGACTACGCCAAACGCTGGGCGCCCTGGCGCTCGTACGCGGTGATCCGACTCTGGAGGCAACAATGATCACGTATTCGTCCACAGTAGACACACCGGTCGGCCCGTTCACGATCGTGGCCACGGACGAGGCCGTACTGGCCAGCGGCTGGACGGGTGACGTGCGGGAGCTGCTGTCGCTCGTACGCCCGCTGCCGGAACCGCAGCCCCGCGCGGACCTCGGGCCGATCACGAAGGCCGCGCTGGCCTATCACGACGGCGACCTGGCAGCCATCGACGAGATCCCCGTGGACCTGCGCACCGGCGGGTGGCGTCTGGACCGAGGAGGAGCGAAGCGACGACGAGGGAAGACGTCGCCTGATGAGCCGGTGCGCCGCGCGAGCGCAGGCGAGCGCCAGCTAGCGGAGCCGGTGCGCCGCGCGAGCGCAGGCGAGCGCCAGCTAGCTCAGCCGTTCCTGTCCGCGGCATGGCAGGCGCTTCGCGCGATCCCGCCCGGCGAACCGATCTCGTACACCGAGCTCGCGGCCCGGGCCGGTCGGCCCGCTGCGGTGCGCGCGGCCGCACAGGCGTGCGCCCGCAACCCGTGCGCGCTGTTCGTGCCGTGCCATCGAGTGGTCCGCGCGGACGGCAGCCTCGGCGGTTACCGCTGGGGGCTGCCGGTCAAACGGTGGCTGCTGCGTTGGGAGAGCTCGCCGAGCCTCGTCCCCAGATGACGAAACTCGCGTGTGATCGTCGGTATCTGCCAGGTACCTTCGCAGAATGCCCGACGCTGCCGACCCTCCCGCCGCGCGCGTGGTCGGTAGCCGATGGCTTCGTAGACGGCTGGGCGGCGGACGGCTGCGCAACCTCTGGCGCATCCTGCGCTATCTGCGGCCGTACGCCGCCCAGATGGTCTGGCTCATGGTCGCCGCCGCCGTGGCGACCGGGGTCAGCCTCGTAGTCCCGCTCGTCGTCCGCCAGGTGGTCGACGGCCCGGTACGGCACGGCAGCTCCAGCGGCCTGCTACTCCTCGGCGCGCTCGCGCTGGCGCTCGGGGTGGTCGAGGCGGTGCTGATCTTCATGCGGCGCTGGGTGCAGTCCAGCTCGGCGCTCGGCATCGAGGCCGCGATCAGGAACGACCTCTACTCCCACCTGCAGCGGCTGCCGGTCTCGTTCCACGACCGGTGGCAGTCCGGCCAGCTGCTGTCCCGGGTCACGACCGACCTCGGCGTGATCCGGCGGTTCCTGTCGTTCGGCCTGATCTTCCTCGTCATCAACCTCGGTACGTACGTCACCGTGGTCGCGCTGCTGCTGCACATCTACTGGCCGCTCGGACTGCTGGTGGCGATCAGCGCGGTACCGCTGTTCGTCATCAGCAAGCGGTTCACCAACCAGTACTTCAGCGCCGCGCGCAAGGTGCAGGACCAGCTCGGTGACCTGGCTACGCAGATCGAGGAGTCGGCGCAGGGAGTCCGGGTCATCAAGTCCTTCGGCCGGCGCCGGCACATGGCGGGCCGGTTCAGCGAGGGGGCGCGCCGGTTGCACGACACCGCCGTCGGCAAGGCGCGGATGCTGGCGACCAGCTGGTCGCAGTTCGACCTGGTGCCCAACGCGACGCTCGCGACCGTGCTCGTGGTCGGCGCGCTGGAGGTGGCGCGCGGTGCGCTGTCCCTGGGCGGCCTGGTCGCGTTCGTGTCGCTGCAGGTCATGCTGGTCTGGCCGATCGACGCACTGGGCTGGATCATCGCCAACGGCCAGGAGGCGATGACCGCCGCCGACCGGATCTACGAGGTGCTCGACACGGAGCCGTCCATTGTGGACCGGCCCGGCGCGGTCGCCGTGGAGCCGTCGCGGATCGAGGGGTGGCTGCGGTTCGAGGCGGTCCAGTTCGGCTACCCGGACGCCGCAGTCAACGTGCTGGAGCAGATCGACCTGGAGCTGTTCCCGGGCGAGACGCTCGCGATCGTCGGGGTCACCGGTTCCGGCAAGACCACGCTCGTGGCGCTGGTACCGCGCCTGTACGACGTCACCGGCGGCCGGATCACCATCGACGGGCGCGACGTACGCGACTACCGCATCGACTCGCTACGGCGCATCGTCGGCGTGGCGTTCGAGGAACCGATGCTGTTCTCGATGAGCGTGCGGGAGAACCTGACGCTGGGCCACCCGGACGCGACGGACGCCGAGATCGCCGAGGCGCTCGCGGTGGCGCAGGCGGAGTTCGTCTACGACCTGCCATGGGGGCTGGCGACCCGGGTTGGCGAGCAGGGCCTGTCGCTGTCCGGTGGGCAGCGCCAGCGTCTCGCGCTGGCCCGCGCGGTCGTGACGCGGCCCCGGGTGCTCGTCCTCGACGACCCGCTGTCGGCGCTGGACGTGCACACCGAGGCGCTCGTCGAGGAGGCGCTGGCCCGGGTGCTGCGCGGCACGACGGCGCTGCTCGTGGTGCACCGGCCGTCGACCGTGGCGCTCGCCGACCGGGTCGCGCTGTTGCACGACGGCCGGATCGCCGCCGTGGGTACGCATTCGCAGCTGCTGGCTACGGTTCCGCGCTACCGCTCGGTGCTCTCCGCGACGGCGGAAGCCGCATGAGCGAGCGAGCTGGCGCGGCGGCGTCAGGGCTGAGGAGCGAAGCGACGAGGGAAGACGTCGCGAACAGCGCCGCGCGAGCGAGCGATTTCAGGATCCGCATGACGAGAACGGGGGCCTGGTGAGTCTGGACGTCGAGGCGTGGCGGGGGATCGCCAGCGACGCCGATGCCGAACGCAGCGCCGCCGAGGCGCCGGATGCCGCCGCGCTGGTACGGCTGCGCTCGGACAGCCGGGCGCTGCTCGCCTCCCTGATGCGCCCGCACCGGCGGCTGCTGGTCTTCGCGGTGGCGCTGCTGTTGCTGCAGAACGCGGCCGGGATGGCCGGCCCGTACCTGGTCAAGCTCGGCATCGACCGGGGCATCCCGCCGCTGGCTTCGTCGCACAACGGCGTCGTCCTGGCCGTCGTGGCGGTAGCGTTCGCCATCGCCACGGTCGCCGAGTACCTGACCAAGCGGGGCTTCCTGATCCTGTCCGGTCGCATCGGCCAGGCCCTCCTGCTGGATCTGCGGCAGCGGGTGTACGACCACTTCCAGCGGCTGTCCATCGGCTTTCACGAGCGGTACACCTCGGGCCGGGTGGTGTCCCGGCTGACCAGCGACATGGACTCGATCGGCGAGCTCGTCGACGGTGGTATCGACGACCTCGTGCTGGCCGCGCTGTCGGTGGTGTCCGTGGCGGGCATCCTGCTGTGGCTCGACTGGCCGATGGCGCTGGCCACGATGGTGTCGTTCCCGTTCCTGCTGTGGCTGTCGCGGTGGTTCCAGAAGTCCTCGGCGATCGCCTACCGGCGTACCCGCGAAGCCGTCGCGCTGGTCATCGTCCACTTTGTCGAGTCGCTCGGCGGAGTCCGGGCGGTGCAGGCGTTCCGCCGCGAGCCGCGCAACAACGAGATATTCGAGGCGGTCAACGACGACTACCGCCGGGCCAACCTGACGGCGCACCGGCTCATCGCGACGTACTCGCCGGGCATCAAGCTGATCGGCAACGTGACCATCGCCATCGTGCTGACCTACGGCGGCTACCGCGCCTTGCACGGCCAGACCGAGGTCGGCGTGCTCGCCGCGTTCCTGCTCTACCTGCGGCGGTTCTTCGAGCCGATGCAGGAGCTGAGCCAGTTCTACAACTCGCTGCAGTCGGCCACCGCGGCCTTGGAAAAGCTCGCGGGCGTACTGCATGAGCCGCCGGCCGTTGCGGAGCCCGAGACGCCGAAGCCGGTGCCGGCGACCGGCGCGCGCGGCGAGGTCCGCTTCACCGGTGTCTCGTTCGCCTACCGCCCCGACCGGATCGTCCTACCAGCGCTGGACCTGCACATCCCGGCGGGGCAGACGGTCGCGCTCGTCGGCGCGACGGGCGCCGGCAAGTCCACGATCGCCAAGCTGGTGGCGCGCTTCTACGACCCGACGGCCGGCTCGGTGTCGTTGGACGGTGTGGACCTGCGGGACCTGTCCGACGACGACCTGCGCCGGGCGGTGGTCATGGTGACCCAGGAGAACTTCCTGTTCTCCGGTACCGTCGCGCAGAACATCGGCTTCGGCCGGCCCGGCGCGATCCGGCCGGAGATCGAGGCGGCAGCGGCGGCGATCGGGGCCGACTCCTTCATCCAGGCACTGCCTGACGGGTACGACACCGACGTCCGCAAGCGGGGCGGCCGGCTGTCGGCCGGCCAGCGCCAGCTGGTGGCGTTCGCGCGGGCGTTCCTGGCCGACCCGGTCGTCCTGATCCTCGACGAGGCGACCTCCTCGCTGGACATCCCGTCCGAACGGTTGGTCCAGCGGGCGCTTCGTACCATCCTCGCCGACCGTACCGCCATCGTGATCGCCCACCGGCTGTCCACTGTGGAGATCGCCGACCGGGTGCTCGTCCTCGACGGGGGCAGCATCGTCGAGGACGGCTCGCCGAGACGCCTGATCACGGGTACCGGCCGGTACGCCGAGCTGCACCGGCAGTGGCGGGACAGCCTCGTCTGAGCGCAGCCGGAGCCGGGTTGTGGCGGAGGCGAGCACAGACCAGTTTGGCTCGTCTGAAACTCGTTCGAGCCGCGCCGCCGGCGCTCGTAGCATCGACGGCATGACGGACACGGCGAACAGCCCCGCCGACCGGCTTCCCGAGCGTCCCAGGCTGGACGGGCTCGAGGAGAAGTGGTCGCGGCGCTGGCAGGAGGAGGGCACGTACGCGTTCGACCGGTCGAAGGACCGGGCGGATGTATACGCGATCGACACTCCCCCGCCGACCGTATCCGGTGAGCTGCATATCGGCAGCGTGTTCTCGTTCACCCACACCGACTTCGTCGCGCGGTTCCAGCGGATGCGCGGCAAGGCGGTGTTCTACCCGATGGGCTGGGACGACAACGGCCTGCCGACCGAGCGGCGCGTGCAGAACTTCTTCGGCGTGCGCTGCGACCCGTCGCTGCCTTACGATCCGGCGTTCGTGCCGTCGCCCGGCCGCCGGGACCCGGTGCGGATATCCCGGCGCAACTTCATCGAGCTGTGCGAGCGGCTCACCGCCGAGGACGAACGGGCCTTCGAGCACCTGTGGCGCCTGGTCGGGCTGTCGGTGGACTGGTCGTACAAGTACACGACGATCGGGCCGGTGGCCCGGGCGGTGTCGCAGCAGGCGTTCCTGCGCAACCTGGCGCGCGGTGAGGCGTACCAGGCGCTGGCGCCGACCCTGTGGGACGTGACCTTCCAGACCGCGGTGGCCCAGGCCGAGCTCGAGGACCGGCAGTGGCCGGGGGCGCTGCACCGGCTGCGGTTCCGGGGACCGTCCGGTGAGCCGGTGCTTGTCGAGACGACCCGGCCCGAGCTGCTGCCGGCCTGCGTGGCGCTGGTCTGCCACCCCGCCGACCCGCGGTACGCCGGCCTGGTCGGCCACACCGTCCACACTCCACTGTTCGATGTGGACATTCCAGTGTACGCCCACCCGCTGGCCCAGCCCGACAAGGGTACCGGCATCGCGATGGTGTGTACGTTCGGCGACCTCACCGACGTGACCTGGTGGCGGGACCTGCGGCTGGACACCCGCGTGATCGTGGGTCGCGACGGGCGGCTGGTGCCCGAGGCACCGGGCGGGCTCGCCGGGCTCACCGTGCCGCAGGCGCGTACCCGGATCGTGGAGCTGCTCGCGGCGTCGGGCGACCTGGTCGGCGAACCGCGCCCGATCACCCACGCCGTGAAGTTCTACGAGAAGGGCGACGTGCCACTGGAGATCGTCACCTCACGGCAGTGGTATATCGTGAATGGTGGTCGTGATCTCGATGTCCGAAAAGACCTGGTCAGGCTGGGACGCCGGCTGCGCTGGGTGCCCGAGCACATGCGACACCGGTACGAGCACTGGGTCAACGGGCTGACCGGCGACTGGCTGATCAGCCGGCAGCGGTTCTTCGGCGTGCCGTTTCCGGTGTGGTACCGGCTGGACGCCGCCGGGGAACCGGACTATGCCGAGCCCATCACGCCACCCGAGTCGCACCTGCCGATCGACCCGACGACCGACGTGCCCGACGGCTACATCGAGGCGCAGCGCGGCAAGCCGGGCGGCTTCGTGGCCGACCCCGACGTGATGGACACCTGGGCCACCTCGTCCCTCACGCCCCAGATCGTCAGCGGCTGGGAGCGCGATGCCGACCTGTTCCAGCGGGTGTACCCGATGGACCTCCGTCCCCAGGGCCACGAGATCATCCGTACCTGGCTGTTCTCGTCGGTGGTGCGCGCGCGGACCGAGCTCGGTGGGCTGCCCTGGCGTACCGCGCAGATCAACGGCTGGATCCTCGACCCGGACCACAAGAAGATCTCCAAGTCGTTCAGCGCGGCCAGCACGCCGAGCGACCACGTGGAGCGGTACGGCGCCGACGCGGTCCGGTACTGGGCCGCGAACGGCCGGTCCGGAGTGGACATCGCGTTCGACGAGAACCAGATGCGCATCGGCCGGCGGCTGGCGACCAAGCTGCAGAACGCCTCCCGGTTCGTGCTGGGGTTGGGTGCGAGCTCGGCGCTGGGCAGCGGCGTGAGCTCGCCGGTGGACCGCTCGATGCTCGCGACACTGTCCACTGTGGTCACCGAAGCCACGTCGGCGCTGGAGGAGTACGACCACACCAGCGCCCTGGAGGCGGTCGAGCGCTTCTTCTGGGCGTTCTGCGACGACTACATCGAGCTGGTGAAGGAGCGGGCATACGGGACTACGGGGGTGGCGAGCGGGTCGGCGCGCGCCGCACTGGCGCTCGCCCTATCGGTGCAGCTGCGGCTGTTCGCCCCGTTCCTGCCCTATGTCACCGAGGAGATCTGGTCCTGGTGGCGGCCCGGCTCGATCCACCAGGCCCCGTGGCCTACCACCGACGAGCTGGCCGGCCACTGCGGGGACCCCGGCGTGCTGAGCGTGGTGAGCGAGGCGCTGCACCAGGTCCGGCGCGCCAAGTCGGACCGCCGGCTGTCGATGAAGGCCGAGGTGTCCCTGGCCGAGGTGCTCGGGCCGGCGGCGGTGCTGGACCAGCTCTCCGTCGCCGCGGCGGACCTACGCGCCGCGGGCCGGATCGGCGTCCTCGACCTACGACCAGGGCGCACCGACGATCTCACGGTTGCTTGTGCATTCTGACCCCGCGCGGGTGGTGTGGTGGTCGCTTTCGCGACCACCACACCACCCGCACACCGCTGGTTATCCACAGCCGCCAATAGACCATTGCCCGGGTATCTGTGCCACCCGCACAGTCCGAAGTCGTGGTCGGTGACTCCCATCTCGACACGCTCCTCGCGGCGCAAGACGGTCTGATCCGTCAAGATCAGCTGGTGCCGGCTGGCGTGACCCGCTCGGCGTTGCGATGGCGCCTGGCCCGCGGCAGCTGGCAGGTGATCCTGCCGGCGATCTACGCCGCGTTCGACACGCAGCCCACGCCGCGCCAGCGGCTGGTCGCCGCGTACCTCTACGCCGGGCCCGGGGCGCAGGTCACCGGCGCGGCCGTGCTGCGCTACTACGGGGCGAGCGCGGTGCCGGCCGAGCCGTACGTCCGGGTGCTGGTGGCGCACCCGCGGCAGATCGCCTCGACGAGCTTCGTCCGGGTGCACCGCAGCCGGCGGCTCGACCCGAACCCGCGCCACGACGGTCCCCTCGTGACGACCTCCCCGGCGCGCGCCGTAGTCGAGGCCGCTCGACACCTCGGTAACGCCGCGACCGTCCGGGCGATGGTCGCCGACGTGGTCGATCGGCAGCTCGCGACACTGGAGGAGCTCGCCGCCGAGCTGGCCGTAGGCCCGCGGCAGGGCAGCGCCATGGTTCGCCGCGCCCTGGACACGGTGGTCGGAGCGCCGTCCTCGGCACGCGCGGTGCTCACCGCCGTGCTCGCCGCTTCGGCCGTGCTGCCCCAGGTGCTGTGGCGGCCCCGGCTGTTCGCCCCGGACGGGTGTGCGTTGCCCAGCCCCGACGCCTGGATCGCCGAGGTGGATCTCGGCCTCGACATCGACTCCGGCGACTGGGAGCGCACCGTGGCCCGGCACGCCACGCTGGGCCAGTACGGCGCCCAGCTGCTGCACGTACACCCCGATCGGGTCACCGACGACCCGGAAGGCGTCCGGCGCGAGGTCGAGCGCGCCTACCTGGACCGGCTGCGGGCCGGCGTCCGCGGCACGATCCGGGCCGAGCCGTGACCGGCCTAGAAGTCCCCGCCGAAGTCGCCGCCGCCCCAGTCGCCCCCGCCGAAGTCGTCCCCGCCGTAGTCACCGGAGGCGTCGTAGGCACCGCCGTCACCGCCGTCACCGCCGTCACCGCCGTCACCGCCGTCACCGTCAACGCCGTCATGGGCGTCGGCGTCCTCCACGCCGTCGGCGAACCCCGCGTCATAGCCGCCGTACCCGCCGCCGAAGCCGGTGAACAACGCGTCGAACAGCAGCACCGAGCCCACCCCGGCCGCGCCGGCGATGAGCGCGGTCTTCCACCAGGGGTTGGAGTACCAGCCGGCGGGAATCGGCCGACCCTGCACCCGGCCGCCCGGGTAGTAGTACGGCGTGTCGCTGCCAGGGTTCGGGCTCGCCTTGTAGCGGTGGCCCTGCACGTCGACCTCGCGGTCTTCCCGGATCGCCCCGGCGGCCCGTTGGCCGGCCAGCGGCGGCAGGTCCGGACCGGGGTCCAGGCCGAGCGCCGTGCGCGCCGCCCGCACGTAGGCCAGGCCCTCCAGCGCGGTCTCGCGCGCCAGCTCGTACTGCTTGAGCGTGCTGGCCCGTTCCAGCTGGCTGCCCGCCGCGTTGTACCGCTCACCGGCGTCGACCAGCGCCTGCTTGACCGCGGCCTCGTCACCCGGCGGAAGGTTCATGATCTGGCCGCCCAGCCGCTCGTACCAGCGCTGGGCCTCCTCCCGCGCATCCGCCAGCACCTGCGCCTCACGCTTCTTGCGACCCAGGTTCCAGAACACGGCGAGACCCACCACCCCAACGACCAACGCAACGACTAGCCACCAACCCATACCTACGACGGTACAGGCGTTTGTCATACCCGTCCGTCATGCTGGTGCCCGTGGATCTCCTGCTGGTGCTCGTTGGACTGCTCGCCGGCCTGGCGCTGGGCTGGCTGGCCGCCCGGTCGCGGTCATCCGTCGAGGTCGCGCGGCTCGACGCGACCCTGCGCGCCACCCGGGAGGGCGAGGTCCGGCTGGAGCAGTCGCTGCGGGCGCTGTCCTACGAGGCGAGCGGCCAGTCACAGGCGGCGCTCGCCCAAGCGGTGGCGCCGCTGCACGAGGCGTTGTACCGCTACGAGCGCCGGGTGGCCGAGCTGGAGCGCGAGCGCGTCGGCGCCTACGAGGGGTTGCGCGAGCAGGTGCGGTCGATGCAGGAGGTCGCGGGCGGGCTGCGCACCGAGACCCGGCAGCTGGTCTCGGCCCTGCGCGCTCCGCAGGTGCGCGGCCGGTGGGGCGAGCACCAGCTGCGGCGCATCGTTGAGGCCGCCGGCATGCTCGAGCACTGCGACTTCGCCGAGCAGGTGTCGGGCCTCACCGACACCGGCACGGTCCGCCCCGACCTGGTGGTGCGCCTGCACGGAGGTCGGCAGGTGGTGGTCGATGCCAAGGCGCCCTTCGATGCGTACCTGACCGCGATGGAGTCGCGTGACGAGTCCACCCGGGACGGTCATCTCGTCGCGCACGCCAGGCAGCTCCGGGCGCACGTCGACGGACTGGCCGCCAAGGCGTACTGGACCGCGTTCGAACCCACGCCCGAGTTCGTCGTCCTGTTCGTGCCGGCCGACCCGTTCCTCGACGCCGCACTCCAGCATGACCCGACCCTGCTGGAGCACGCGTTCGCCCGCAACATCGTGCTCGCCACGCCCGCGACCTTGATGGCGCTGCTGCGCACGGTCGCGTACGCCTGGCGGCAGGAGTCGCTGGCCCGCAACGCGGTGGCAGTGCACACCCTCGGCCGCGAGCTCTACCTGCGACTGTCCACAATGGGCGAGCACCTGGCCAAGGTCGGCAGCTCGCTCGGGAGCGCCGTCACGGCGTACAACAAGGCGGTCGGCTCGCTGGAGGCGCGGGTGCTGGTCAGCGCGCGCAAGCTCGCCGAGCTCGGCGTCTCGGGCGACGAGCTGGAAACGCCGGCCCAGGTCGAGACGGCACCGCGCCAACTCCAGGCGCCGGAGCTGGTCGACAGCGTCTTCCCAACCCCGGCCGTTTGATCGGCAGAAACCCCGCTCGATCGCCTGAACCAGGTGCCTGAGCACCGGGCGGGGTGCCAGTTCTTATACAAGATCGACAATACTTGAAACGTTCTTCACAACAATGTGACTATTTCCATGGTGCTATGCCGCCGGGGCCGGGACAGCGCCGATCCGCACCCACCTTTCCCGCTGGAGGACCGAAGAGTGAGAACCGTTCGAAAAGTCCTTCTCTCCGCGGCCACCGTGGCACTCACGGTCGTCGCCATCACCACACTGTCCGCCGGGCAGGCCACAGCCGCACCGCGCAGCAGCGACAACCTCGCCCAGCTCATGGCCCGGTTAGACACCGGTATCCCCGGTACGGCCTGGGGGATTGACCCGGCCGCGAACCAGGTGGTGATCACCATCGACAGCTCGGTCCGCGGCGCCAGCTTTGCCCAGCTGGAGTCCGCGGTCTGGGGCACCAAGGGCGCAGCCCGTATCGAGCGCGCGAACGGCGTATTCAGGCCCCTCATCTCGGGCGGCGACGCGATCTACGGCAGCCAGTACCGCTGCTCGCTCGGGTTCAACGTGCGCAGCGGTAGCACGTACTCGTTCCTGACCGCGGGGCACTGCACCGACCTCGCCTCGGAATGGTTCGCCGACGCCGCTCACACTGTGAAGCTCGGTGACCGCGCCGGCTCCAGCTTCCCCAACAACGACTACGGCATCGTGCGGTACACCAACACGTCCATCACGATCTCCGGCACGGCCGGCGGCCAGGACATTGTCTCGGCCGGCAACGCCTACGTCGGCGAGGCGGTGACCCGCCGCGGCAGCACGACCGGGGTCCACACCGGGACCGTGACGGCGCTCAACGTGACGGTCCACTACGTCGGCGCCGGGACGGTCAAGGGAATGATCCAGACAAACGTCTGCGCCGAGCCCGGTGATAGCGGCGGGCCGCTGTACGACAACACCATCGCGCTCGGCCTCACCTCCGGCGGCAGCGGGAACTGCCGGACCGGCGGCACGACGTTCTTCCAGCCCGTAACTGAAGCGCTCGCCAGGTACGGCGTCTCGGTCTTCTAGCAGGCATTACGCGTCGGTGGGCCCGGGCACTCCGGGTCCACCGACGATTGCTCACCCGGGCCCGCCGGCGGTGGCCGCCAGCCGGGCGGCCTCGCCGGCGCGCGCGGCGCCGGCCGCTCGCATTTCCCGTTTGAGCTCCTGCGGCAGCGAGAACACCAGCTTCTCCTGGGCGGTCGTGACCTCAGCCACGTCGGTGAAGCCCCGCTCGGCCAGCCAGTCGAGCACCCGGAACACCAGCTCGTCGGGGACCGAGGCCCCGGACGTGACCCCCACGGTTGTCGCGCCGGCCAGCCATTCCTCGCGGATCTCGTGCTCGTAGTCGACCAGGTACCCCGCCCGGGCGCCGGCGTTCACCGCCACCTCGCGCAACCGCTGCGAGTTCGAGGAGTTCTGCGAGCCGACCACGATGACCACATCGCACGACGGCGCGATCTCCTTGACCACCTCCTGGCGGTTCTGCGTGGCGTAGCAGATGTCGTCGCTGGGCGGCGCCTGCAGCAGGGGCAGCTTCGTCCTGAGCCGGTCGACGGTCTGCATGGTCTCGTCCACCGACAGCGTCGTCTGGGACAGCCAGACGACCTTGGACGGGTCGCGGACGGTCACCTGGTCGACCGCGTCGGGACCGTCGACAAGCTGGACGTGGGTGGGCGCCTCACCGGCGGTACCGATGACCTCTTCGTGGCCTTCGTGCCCGATGAGCAGGATGTCGTAGTCCTCCGCCGCGAACCGCTTGGCCTCCTGGTGGACCTTGGTCACCAGCGGGCAGGTCGCGTCGATCGCCTTCAGCGAGCGGGCGCGGGCCTGCTCGTACACCTCGGGCGCCACGCCGTGCGCGGAGAAGATCACGATCGAGCCCTCGGGCACCTCGTCGGTCTCCTCGACGAAGATCGCCCCGCGTGCCTCCAGCGTGGTCACCACGTGCCGGTTGTGGACGATCTCCTTGCGTACGTAGACCGGCGGACCGTAGAGCTTGAGCGCCTCCTCGACGGTCTGCACGGCGCGGTCGACGCCGGCGCAGTAGCCGCGTGGCTTGGCGAGCAGGACTCGTTTGCGGTTCTCGGTCACGAGCCCAATGGTACGGACCTCGCGTGCGTACGCTGGCCCGGTGACCGAGCAGCCAGCGCAGTCGACCCCGGAACAGCCGTGGCCGGTTCGCGTCGTGAGCCAAAAGATCGGCGCCTGGATCGGCAAGCTCGGATGGGTCTGGGTCGACGGCCAGGTGGCGCAGATCACCCGCCGCCCCGGCACCACCACGGTGTTCCTCACGCTGCGTGACCCGAGCGCCGACCTCAGCCTCACGGTCACCACCAACCGGGACGTACTGGACCTCGGCGCGCCCAACCTTGTCGACGGCGCCCGCATCGTGGTGCACGCCAAACCGGAGCTCTACCCGGCCCGGGGCACCCTGAGCCTGCGCGCCGACGAGGTGCGCCAGGTCGGCGTCGGCGAGCTGCTGGCCCGCATCGAGCACCTGAAGAAGCTGCTCGCCGCGGAGGGCCTGTTCGATCCGGCCCGCAAGCGGCGGCCGCCGTTCCTGCCCAGGCGCATCGGCCTGATCACCGGCCGGGCCAGCGCCGCCGAACGCGACGTGCTCACCAACGCGCGCCGTCGCTGGCCGGCCGTGCACTTCCGGGTGGTGAACGTCGCGGTCCAGGGACCGGGTGCGGTAGCGCAGATGATCGACGCGTTGAGCGTACTCGACAAGGACGAGTCGATCGACGTGATCATCCTGGCCCGCGGCGGCGGGTCCACCGAGGACCTCTTGCCCTTCTCCGACGAGGCGCTGTGCCGGGCGGTGTTCGCCTGCCGTACTCCGGTGGTCTCCGCCGTCGGCCACGAGACCGATGCGCCGCTGGTCGACTTCGTCGCCGATGTACGGGCTTCGACGCCCACCGACGCCGCCAAGCGCGTGGTGCCCGATCTCGCCGAAGAGACGCGGCTGATCCGGCTGGGCCGTCAGCGGCTGGAGCGGGCGATCCGCCACCTCCTCGACCGCGAGCAGCACCGGCTCGACGCGCTGCGCAGCCGCCCGGTCCTGGCCAAGCCGCACGCCATGCTCGAGGCGCGCGGCGCGGACATCGCGGCGTTGGCCGAGCGCGCCACCAGGTGCGTGCGGCACCGGCTCGACGCCGCCGACGCCGAGCTGCGCCACACCACCGCACGCCTGCGGGCGCTCTCGCCCGCGGCGACCCTGCAACGGGGGTACGCGATCGTGCGGCGCGCCGACGGCACGATCCTGCGCGAGCCGGCGCAGGTTGACGTGGGCGACCCGCTGCGGGTCCGGCTCGCCGGCGGCGAGCTCGCCGCTCGGGTGGTGGCCGACGCCGAGTGACCCGGCGGACGCCGGTTGACCTAGTGGACGCCGGGTTACCCGGCGGACGCTGGGTGACGTGCCGTCATTCCTCCTTGCCGGTGGCCTGGTAGCGCAGCAGGACCGTCCAGCGCAGGCCGTCAAGACCGACGCAGTCCGCAATCAGCGTCACGTCCCTGGGCGGCCCGGTTACCACATGTGAGCGAACCACGAGCCAGACCGTCCCACCGATGCGGACCGGCTCCCACTTCACCCGGTCCCGCGGGTCGGGCGGGCCTCCGGGGACCGGAAGCCACCGCGAGAGTGCGATGAGCCGCCACTCCTGCGCTCGAAACTCGACCGACGCAAGCGCCGGCTGCGGCCCGAGAAAGCGGACCGTGAGCACCACGGCGTCCTCGGGGAGCCGCGGGTACGGCCGCCGGCCTCGCCTCGGGCGCCGCTTCGCGATCGATCTCGGGTCAGCCGCCGCCACCTCCAGAACCGGCGCCGTCTCCCGGGCATGCCGGGCCCGCTCGATCTGCACCTGCTCCCGCACCGACTTTGCCTGTAGGTACGAGAACACGGCGGAGGCCACCGAGACCACGAGCGCCAGCACGGCCAACACGTCCGAGGCGCCCACGCTGTCGACCGTGTCAGGATCGGCCCGGCGCAGCCATCCGCCGGTCGGCCAGCTAGGGTGGCTCCCGTCATGGGTACCCCGGAGCTGAGCTACGAGCAGGCGCGCGCCGAGCTGGCCACCGTGGTCGAGCGGCTGGAGGCCGGCGGCGTGTCGCTGGAGGAGTCGCTGGCGCTATGGGAGCGGGGCGAGCACCTCGCGGCCGTCTGCCAGCGCTGGCTCGACGGCGCCCGAGCCAGGCTCGACGCCGCGCGGCCCGAGCCCGAGGCTTGATCCGCGGACCCGTCGGGGTCAGCTCACCGCCGTGGCCAGCACGGCCAGCTCCTCGATCGGCGCCTGGCCGACCACGATGACCGTCCGGTCCGGCTGGCGCAGCACCAACGCCCGCTCCCCGTCCGCGGTGACGTAGCGCTGCCAGTCCCGGCCCACCAAGGAGACCGTGTCCTCGATCCGGACGTCCTCGCCGAGCTCGCCACGCACCAGCGCGTCGGCGTTGACGTTGCTCTCGATGAGCTGGGCGGTGCCCCCGCTCGGCGTACGGAACCCGGCCCGCAGCACGGCGCCCGCGTCACCGCGCTGGAACGCCGATCGCACCGGATGCCAGCCTTCGGGCAGGCTGCTCGGCGCCGTGACCGGGAACAGCCCGGCGGCCCGCGCGTTGTCATACGCCGACGACGTGTCGACCACGGTCGGGCTCTCGCCCCCGAGGCACCGGTACACCGTCAACAGCACGAAGATCGGCAACAGCAGCACGAGCAGCGACAACGCCATGTCCCGGGACGTGCGGCCGCGCCGCACCCGCTCCACTGGCGGCGGCGACGTTTCCACGTACCCCATCCTGGCCGACGCCGGATGCGGACCGGAAGCGGGTCAAGCAGAGCGAGCCGAACGGACGTTCAACTACGATTTCCACATGTCGGCTCCAAGAACACGAACTCCGCAGGACCTCGACCGCAACCTGGCCCTGGACCTGGTACGGGTCACCGAGGCCGCCGCTATGGCCGCCGGCCGCTGGGTGGGGCGAGGCGACAAGGAAGGTGGCGACGGCGCGGCCGTCGACGCGATGCGCCGGCTGATCAACTCGGTGCCGATGCGTGGCGTCGTGGTGATCGGCGAGGGCGAGAAGGACAACGCCCCGATGCTGTTCAACGGCGAACAGGTGGGTGACGGCAGCGGACCGGAGGTCGACGTCGCGGTCGACCCGATCGACGGCACCACGTTGATGAGCAAGGGCATGCCCAACGCCCTGGCGGTGCTCGCGGTCGCCGAGCGGGGCGCCATGTTCGACCCGAGCGCGGTGTTCTACATGGACAAGCTCGCGGTCGGGCCGGACTCTGCCGATGTCATCGACATCAACGCGGGCGTGGCGGAAAACCTCCGGCGCATCGCGAAGGTCAAGCACTCGGGCGTTTCCGACGTGACGGTATGCATCCTGGACCGGCCGCGCCACGCCGATCTGGTCAGCCAGGTGCGGTCCGCGGGCGCGCGAATCCGCTTCATCAGCGACGGCGACATCGCGGGGGCCATCAGCGCCGCCCGCGAGTCCAGCGACGTCGATGTGCTGATGGGCATTGGAGGTACGCCCGAAGGCATCGTCACCGCGTGTGCGCTCAAGTGCATGGGCGGGGCGATGCAGGCCAAGCTGTGGCCGCGCGACGACGCCGAGCGGGAGAAGGCGCTGGCGGCCGGGCACGACCTGGACCGGGTGCTGTCGACCGACGATCTCGTGCGTGGCGACAACATGTTCTTCTGCGCCACCGGTGTGACGTCCGGGGATCTCGTACGGGGCGTGCGGTACCGGTCGGGCGGGGCGTACACCCAGTCGATCGTCATGCGGTCCAAGAGCGGCACGATCCGGGTCATCGACTCCTACCACCGGCTGGAGAAGCTCGCCCAATACTCCCTTGTGGACTTCGACGGCAGCCCAGTCGTCGACCACATGGCATCCGAGGGCGACAGAGCCGACGGCTAGCATCGAGCAGCAACAGCGCGCTCAGACCGAAGCCCTGGCGGCCCTGGATCTGTATGAGCACGGCCGCCCCGAGGACCGGTCGTTTGGCGATGAGGCTGGTGCCCGTACCGAACTCGCGCTTGCCCGCGTGTACGGCGACGAGGTCGACGGCGCCCGTGACGCCCTGGCTCCGGTCCTGGAGCTCGCGCCAGAACGGCGGATTGGCGGCATCGTTACCAGCGCCGCCCGTGTCCACCACGCGCTCAGCGACCAGCGTCACGCCAGCTCTCCCGTCGCCCGCAATATTCGGGAGGAGATCGAGGCGTTCTGCCGGGTACCGGCCGCCGCGCTGCCCGCCTAAGCCCAGCGCACGCTGCCGGTCTTCAGCTACTGTCGTGCTCGTGTTTCCCGTTGTGATCACCGGAAGTCGCGGCCGGCTGAGGGAGTTTCGGCCAGACGACCTGGACGCCGCGATGGCCGTGGTCGGGAACCCGGCGGTCACCCGGTCACTCAGCTTTGACACACGTACCAGAGCTGAGCAGGCCGACCGGCTGGCCGAGGATATTTCCCGGGCTCAAAGCGAGCCTCGCCCGGACTACTATCTCGCCATCGCCAACGAAGCCGATGTCCTTATCGGGTTCGTCCGGCTCGGGCTCGGTGGTCATCGTGGCGCCGAACTCGGCTACGCCGTTCGACGCGATGATTGGGGCAAGGGGTACGCGACCGAAGCGGCTCATGCTCGATTTCGGGTTTGGGTCGCTCGGACTGCACCGCATCCAGGCGGCCTGTGGGCCAGACAAACCGGCCGCCGCAACGGCTACTCGCCAAGCTGGGCTTCACCCCGGAAGGCAGAATCAGGGACCACGTATTCACCAATGGCGGGTGGCGAGACTCCCTGCTCTACTCGATCCTTGATCTCGAATGGCGGGCGACGGACGAGACGGACGGGTCGCAGACGTAGGCGCACTCTCCCGCGTGCGGTCTGGTACTGGCTAGCCGTGACCCCCAGGTCGGTCAGCGGACGCTTGAGCGAGACCGTCACGGACGCGGGCGACCAGCGCCTACGCCGATAGCTCGCGCCAGCCGTCGCCGGTCATGAGTGTTCTCACCCGCTCCAGGGCGCCGTCTTCGTCGTGGTGTTCGTAGTGCTGACGCTTGTCCAGGTTCCCCAGTACCCGGCCGCCGCCGTGCGCGTACAGGGCTTGCACTCCCGACACGATCGGGATGGTTACCTGCTGCTCCAGGTGGTCGAGCACGTCGAGGCCGGTACGTCCGGTCAGGTCGGCAAGCGTCACGGCATGGTCGATGGTTTCGGTCACGGTCGTCACCTCGTTCAGGTCCGGCGGAGGAGTTGGGCGTACTGGACTGCAGACAGCCCGTATGACCAGGCTGTCGCGGCAATGGGTCGTCGATGTCAGCCGGAACCCGTGCCCACACGCAGCCGCAAGGCGATGACGCATCGCGGTGAGAAACCATTGTTGTGTCGGCAACACGTGTCGGAGGGTGTCCGTCGTGACTAACTGGGCCAATGACATGGCCATCCAGCAGGGGGGTCGATGCCCCGGACGCTGTTGGAGGCGACGGCACACGATGGTGACTTCGCCAAACGGCACCTGATCAACCCGGTTGTGTTGCGCACGCTCGGCGACCTGCAGGGCCAGCGGGTACTCGACGCGGGCTGCGGCAACGGCTACCTCAGCCGGATGCTGGCCGAGCGCGGCGCCCACGTCACCGGCGTTGAGCCCGGCCAGTCGCAGTTCGACTTCGCCGTCGAGAAGGAGCAGGAACAGCCCTACGGCATTCGCTACCTGCAGGCCGATCTGTGCGCCCTGCCAGACCTCGGCGCTCCGTTCGACGCGGTGGTCACGAGCATGGTCCTGCCCGCCGTTCCGGACTGGACCGGCGCCATGCGGGTCTGCGTGCGCGTATTGAAGCCCGCCGGGCTGTTCGTGTTTACGGTCAACCACCCCTGCTTCGAGCAGCTGTGGCCGACCTGGCGCGACCATGGCGAGTACCGCACCCACCGGTACCTCGCCGAGTACGAGATCCCCGGACCCAGCGGCGTTGACTTCCACCGCACCGTTTCGGCCTACCTCAATCACCTGATCAGCCTCGGCTGCCAGGTGACGGAGGTCGCCGAGCCCGGGCTCGCGCCAGACGTAGCCGCCGACGGCCCAGTAGGCATCGATGCCTACGTCCACCTGCCGAACTTCCTCATCGTCGCGGCGCGACGGACAGCCTGACACGCCGGCGATCGAGTTCCCGGTCAGCCAGTCAGGGCGGCGCGCCTGCCCTGACCAGCCGGAGTTGCCGCGGGCGAGCCACGACCTTGCAGGCGGCCACGATCCGACCAGACCGAGGTGCCCGAACTCAGTGCTGCCCAGTCGCATGGCAGGCTTATCCCGACACCCATCCGCGAGGGAGGCGATGACGTGGCGGGCTGGTCGGCAATGGCAGGCACTCACACCTTCGTTGTCCCGGACGAGGACGTCGCCGCCGAGCTGGCCGATGCCCTGCTGCGCCATGGATTCCCAGCAACCACCGCGCGGCCGTGGCGGCCGGCCGGCTCCTTCGAGGACACCGGGTGGCTGGTCACCGCATACGACCCCGGCCCCTATGCCGTCGATGAGCAGGGGCGTCGAGACATCGAGGCGGTCGCCCGCGTCGCTGCTGGAATCGCCCGAGAGCACGGAGGCTATCCGCAAGGCGGTACGCGCTGCGCCGCTACGGCCCTGGACATGGCCCACTTGCGCGAGCCGATCGTGCGGACCAACCCCGGCACCCGCCCCCCGATCCCGCACTCCCGGCGGACAGCCGCCCCGAGGCCACGCCCACTGGCCTTGACTCCGGACCCAGCCACCGCCGAACTCATCGACCTGCCGGGCCTGGCCGACGTGCCGTGGGCCACGCTGGAGCACGCCCACGGCCCGGCCACCGACATCCCCGGCCTGTTGCAGGAACTGGCCGCCGGTAACGACGACCAATGGGCACCGGTCCTCGACGAACTGCTCGGCGACAACCTGCTGCACCAGGGCAGCTGCTACTCGGCCACCGCGCCAGCCATTCCGTTCCTGGCCCGGCTGGCGACCTCCGGCGCGCTGCCCGCCCGCCGGCGCCTTGACCTCTACACCTGGCTGCTCATCGCCGCAGACCGCCACGCCGAAAGCCTCATCGACGACGCCGACCGAGCCGCCGTCCACGACGGCGTCCCCCAAGCAGCCGCTTGGACCGACGACGTGCACACCGCCGTCGGTGAACAGGTCCCGGCGCTGCTCGCCCAATGGGCCACCGAACCGGAAGCCACCCGGTTCGTTCTGGCGGCCCTGGCCGCGCTCTACCCCGACCAGAGCAGCCACCTCGTCGGTGACATCACCGCGGCCGTCCAGGGCCACCAAGGCACCCAGGCCGGTGCCTACCTGCAGCTGGCCGCTGCACTGCTGGCCAACGACTCTGACGAAGTCCTCGCCCTCGCGCAGGACATCGTCGCCTGGGACGACGAGATCGAGGCCGACTGGCTGGAGGCGCCCGGCGTGTCCACAACCACGCGGTGCGGCCACGTACTCGCCCAAGGAACACTCGGACAGCTGAACAACCTCGAGGAGTAACGCACCCAGCACCGGCGACGCGATCGCACCAACCCAAACAACAACCGCAGAGAAGGCAGTATGAAGCGCCCGTCGGCACAGTCAGCCCGTACCGGCGGCGGTTGCCGTCGCGCTCGACCGAGCCGTTGACGGCAAGCAGCACCCGGGCCGGAACACCCCAGAGCTGGAGCGGCAGGTCATACAGCTGCAGCCGGCACCCCGGGTTGCCGGGATCCGCGGCGGTCGCGACCCGGGTCAGGCCGGCCTTGCTGATGTAGGTGTCCCAACCGATGCGTTCGATGGCACACCGGCGTACCTCGACGTTGCGTTCGGCGAGGATCCGTTCGACCGTCGGTTCGGTGACCACCCACGATGGCACTGCGGTCCCGTGCCACACATGGGCGCCCGTGCCGTCGGGGTAGGCGACGGCCGGGCTCCGTGGGTTGTGGGTACGCAACTCGCCGTGCACCGCACCGGGCACCGCCTCGGTGTGCACCATCGAGGTTCGTCCGGTCACAACACACCCGCCGTTCAGCGGCCACCACCAGCCGCAGGAACGCGCGGTGTCGGCCCACAGATCGAGCTGCCGGTTGTCGGATCCGGTGAACGACAGCAGACCCAGGCGCCGCCGAACGTCGTAGTGCGCGATCCAGTGCACGTCATGCTGGCCGTACCAGCACCACCCGGGCTTCTCGCCGACCGCGGTGGCGAGCGCTGCCCGCACCGGTGCGCGAACCCCGTCGCGCACCGAGCGGCCCAGCGAGTCGCGTACCCCCACATCGAGGAGGTCATCGAGGTCGACACCGGAGTGCAACGCCGCCAACGGCGAGTCTGTCCGGGCGATCCGGCGACCGAACGGCGTCCACGAAGGCATGAACGGCCGGCCGACCCGCGCATCGAGCGAGCATCGTAACCGGTGCACCAGCGTGGCGAGCCGGAAGGCGACCCACCAGGGTGAGCTCTCCTCGATCGGCTTGTCGGTGCGCAGCCGCACCGGCTGCGGGCCCGCCGGCAGCAGCGCCGCCGCCTCACCCGGCGAATCGACCCAGACGAACTCCGGTGGTTGGCTGCCCATCAGCGCGTACAGTCCGGTGATCGCCGCCTCGGCGGTGCGTGTAGCTGCGATCCCTTCCGGGTACGGGCTCTGGCGTGGTAGCGATCGATCGCGGCGTGTCTTCGGTCTTCGGGCCGGCTCTGACCATCGGTGTCGGGCTGGGCGGCTTCGTCGACGGCATCGTGCTGCACCAGCTCCTCGGCTGGCATCACATGCTGTCGGCCCGTTCAGGCTTCGACATGCGCGCCAACGAGGTGGCCGACGGCCTGTTCCATGCGGCGGCCTGGCTGGTCGTCCTGGTTGGCGTGCTCTGGCTGTACGCGCGGCTGCGGCTACCGCCGGTACCCGCCGCGTGGCCCCGGTTGGATCGCGGTCCCCGGCCGTGGCGCGCACTGGTCGGATCGATGCTGCTCGGCTGGGGCCTGTTCAACATGGTCGAAGGGCTCATCGACCACCAGCTGCTCGGCCTGCATCACGTGCGTCCCGGAGCCCACCAGCTCGCCTGGGATCTGGGGTTCCTCGCGTTCGGTGCCGTGCTCGCCGGCGTGGGCCTCCTGGTGACGCGGCCGGCCCCGCACGGTGGCGTGACGAGGGCTGAGCGTCCATAGTGGACGCACGAGGGGGCGGTGCCGGTGGCACCGCCCCCTCGTCGCTTGCGGGGTCAGCCGGTGAACCCGGCGGTGATCTGGGTGAACTGCCAGTTGTTCTGGCTGATGCCCGAGCAGTTGGACACCACGCCGCCGCCGGGGCACGGCCGGTCCCGGTTGACCGACCAGAACGCCAGCCGGGCGATGTGGTTC
>WNFV01002478.1_pt1 | contig 24510 bp, 22 predicted proteins | sample 5400101 | NCBI WGS metagenome assembly WNFV01 (sample SAMN13153361, study PRJNA577476) | soil metagenome | isolation source: 115 cm soil or saprolite under grassland replicate 1 | place: USA:California | collected 2016-06-15 | reverse complement strand
TCAACAGCCTCCACGTAATGTCTATCTCATACCACATCACCATTCCCATCAGCAGGACGAACGAGACGGTGAAATCAACGAGGCCGGAAATTGTCCCCGCTAATGGAAGAATCAAACGCGGAAAATAAACTTTAGAAACAAGGGGGGCGTCGCCAACGACGCTCGCGCTGCAACGACCCAATGCCCCTGCAAAGTAGCTCCAGGGCAAAAGCGCACAGTAAGCAAAAATCGGATAAGGAATCCCGTCCGAAGGGAGCTTGGCGAAATGGCCGAAGATCACGGTAAATATCGCCATGCTAACGAGAGGCTGAAGGACCACCCAGCCGATCCCGATCACGCTTTGCTTGTAGCGGATCTTAAGATCGCGCCAGACGATAAAGTAAAGCAGCACCCGGTGTTGCCAGATTGCCGCGAGGTCGAGGTGCAAGAGTCCCCTACGAGGCTCAATAATAACGGTCGGTCTGGGTTCTGCTGTTTCCATTTTTGAATCTAAGGCTGGAGTATACATATCAAGAGATTTAAACAACTGTTATCGGGTGGCTGAGCATCGAATAAATTTTGTGTACTGAACCTCACAGGCCAGGAAAACTCAACATTCAGGGTTGCGAAAATAATAGTTGTGGATCCGGAATAATTCCCATGCCGCTCGAACGAAATCACCATATCCGAGCTTGGAACCCGGTATGTCCCTCCACTCCATCAAAGGAACCTCGTAAATCACATGTTCGGCTTGCCGAAGTTCCTTGCCACGTCTGGCCCGAATTAGACGTGCAAGGATTTCTACGTCGAATATCCACCGGGAATGAAACGGCTGCTGAAACAGCGCTTTGATGGACGGTGAAGCTCTGAATAATTTTGCGCCGCACTGAGTATCGTAAACATCTAAGCCTAAGCTCGCGGACACTGCCGTCGCGAAAACTCGCCCGAGGTAATGCCTACTACGACGACGTTCGATTTTTCTCCCCAGAAGCTTGACCCGTGATCCAATGATCATTTCTAGCTCAGGGCGACTTTCCGCGACATCCAAAAATAGAGGGATCGCATCTAGCGGAGTGGCTAGGTCCGCGTCCCAAAACCCTACGTAATCTGGACGCGAATCGATCGCAGCCAAAAATCCTTGCCTGACGGCCTCTGCTTTGCCGCGGTTTTGGAGAATATTCAGCACCGCAAACTTAGCCGGGTTGGATCTTTTCAAAGATTCTAACACTCGCGGGGTTTCATCCGTGCTGCCATCGTTGACAAAAAGGAATGTGATGTCATGTGATGGACTCGCGAAGGTAGTAAAACTAGCTGCGTCAAACCTGTCTTCTTCATTGTAACAGGGAATAATAATCCTGGCGCTCGCCATCAGCATCGGTATCCATTGCTAGCCGATGTGATCAGCCTGGAGTTGTTCAGTGAAATCCAAACGCTTTTGCCGTCAGAACCGTGTTGGGGAATTCCCCTATCCACTGCAGGACACGACTAAAACAGGGTGTAAATAAAAGGTGCGATCGCTGAGCTCTGGGCGAAAATCATCAAACAGCCAAGCACCAATAAAACAAACAACATCGGCAACATCCACCACAGCTTTTGATGCCAGAAAAACGCAATCAGTTCGCCCATGATAGGAAATTTTGACAATAATGCCTTCACTTGGATCTCCGCAAATTCTTATTTCTCGACGACATAGTCGCCGAGCACTAACATATCAATGCCACTCCGGCTAAATGTGCTGTGGGCCTGGGCGGGCGTGTTAACGATCGGCTCGCCCTTAAGATTGAACGACGTATTTAACACAACCGACATACCGGTAGCCTGGCCGACTTGCTCTATCAACCGATAGTACCTCGGTGAAACATCCGCACTGACTGTCTGAAGACGGGCAGTTCCGTCGACATGGGTAATCGCAGGCAGCCGATCGCGCATCTTGTCATGAACGTCCACAACGTAGAGCATATAACGAGCCGGATAATGACGCGCCGGTTCGGGTAAATCAAAATAGTCCGCCGCCTTTTCCACCAAGACCGACGGCGCAAATGGCCGAAACGGTTCTCGGAATTTAATCTTCGTATTGACGATATCTTTCATTTTCCCATTGCACGGATTGGCCAAGATGCTGCGATTGCCGAGGGCTCGAGGCCCCCATTCGAAACGCCCCTGAAACCAGCCGATCACCTTTCCTTGCTGGATCGCGTCGGCAACACGCTCGACCAATTTGTCCTCGTTGTCGAATCGAGTATTGCGAATGCCATTTTCCTTGAGAAACGAACCGACTTCTTGCGCGTCGTAGCCTTTTCCCCAATAGGCATGTTTCATAGCTCCATTGCGTGGTTTGTTGCATACCGTGTGGTAGCCGTATAAGGCGGCGCCGAGGGCGCCTCCACCGTCGCCGGCAGCCGGCTGCACATAGATTTCTTCGAATGCGGTTTCCCGCAAAATCCTGCCGTTTGCCACACTGTTTAAGGCAACGCCACCGGCCATGCACAGCCGGGAGAGGCCGGTCTCTTTGTGAAGATGGTTTGCCATCTTTATGAGAACTTCTTCCGTAACCCGCTGAATACTTGCCGCGATGTCTGCGTAATGCTTGTTCTGATTGGCCAGGCCCGTGTAATTTGCCGGTTTGTCTCCGAAGTAGGAAGGATACCCGCTTTCAGGGGTGAAGAAATAAGATCTTGGGTCGCGCTCGGGACCGAACAGGTCAACAAACTTTGGGCTATAGGTATTTTCCGTAGAGTGATGAAATGTGAAATATTCCATGTTGAGGCTAAAACTGCCGTCCGAGTCTTGATTAATCAACTTCCAGACTTTGTCGACATATTTAGGTTCACCGAAGGGGGCCATGCCCATGACCTTATATTCGCCCTCGTTCACTTCGAATCCCAAAAAAGCCGTAAACGCGCTGTACAGCAATCCTAAAGAATGCGGAAAGCGAACTTCGCGGTGAAGTTTGATATTGCAATTCTTGCCGACACCGTAGGTCGCCGTCGCCCATTCGCCCACACCGTCAACTGTGAGAATTGCCGCCTCATCGAAAGGAGAGCAGAAGAACGCACTAGCCGCGTGGGAAAGGTGGTGGTTGCTGAACAAAATCTTGCTGTCGGGAACGTTCAGGCTATTTTTGATTAAACCCTTGATCCAGAGCTTATCTGTTAACCAGGTAATCATTGATTCCTGGAATACCTGCCGAGACTTTGGGAACGTTTGCATGGAAGTGAGCAGCAAGCGCTCGAATTTCGTGAACGGCTTTTCGAAAAAAACCACGTAGTCCAGGTCTTCGCTTCGTATTTTGCCCATATTCAAGCAGAACTCGATGGCGTTCACGGGAAAGGCATAATCGTGTTTTTTGCGCGTGAAACGCTCCTCTTCGGCGGCGGCGATGATCTCCCCGTCGCGAATTAGAGCCGCAGCCGCGTCATGAAAGAAGCAGGAAATACCCAGAATATCCATTTAGTATTGTTAGTATTGCCTCCGTGCAGACTCGGCCGGGTTTTCTTCAACGTCGCTGCGGGTTGACCAGCCGTGGAAACTTTTAATTTGAAGGGGATCAGAGAACATCTTAAGTCCAACCGCAAATGGAGCAAAAAAGACGAAGTAAAAAAAAGCCAAAAGCAGGCGCGATTGGAACTCGCCGATCTTGTGGGCGATGACCTTCCAACGAGCAAATAACATGGTAAACACGTGCTTCATTTCTGCACCCTTGTTCGATTGCCGAGTCCCTGCAAATGCCCGGCGAACCCGGGGATTAAACGCCAGGCTCTGCGAAGATTCCGTTCATGGTTCGCACTGAGCTCATCACGAACGGAAAGTACGAATATAGACTCCATGGGTTTTGCCGGAAGCGAACGCAAAAGCCTTGCGCACGAGCGCACCGGCAGCTACTACCATCATCGGCATTAAGATCGCCCACAAGAATCCGATGGCGGTTTCTTTATATCGAATCCTAATTTCTCTCCAGGTCAAAGTAAACAAGAGATGCCTATACTGGATGAGTTCTTTTGCGGCTTGGATCATCGTCTGGGCTGCGTACTCGGGGCGGCTATCTAATTCTCAGAGTGCGGTGAGCGCGTCACCATTCTCCGCTCAGCTCGCGCATATATACCCTTTCTCTATCAAATACGCCCTCAACGCGTCCTTCCATGAACGAAGCTTTACAAGAGAACGCTCGCTCCGGAGAACGGAGTTCTTGGGACGGCGAGCTGGGGTCGGATATTCTTTGGACGAAACCGGATCGATAGAAACGCGCAGACCGACCAAATCCAAAATTTGTTCCGCAAATTCGTGCCAGGTGCAGGCCCCGTCATTTGTTAGATGAACAATGCCGTCGGCACCCGCCTCAACGAGACCGACTAAAGCCGTCGCGGCGTCGCGCGTGTAAGTGGGCGACATTCGCACGTCGTTGACGATCCTTAGCGGTTCGCCCATTTTCGCCTTCGTGAGAACCGTTTCAACAAAGTTGCCACCTTTGCCACGCGCGCCGGTCCGGCCGAAAAGACTTGCAGCTCTAACGATGAGCCAGTGCGGCGCCGTTTGCCGGACTAAAATTTCACCGGCAAGCTTCGATGCGCCGTACACGTTGACGGGATAGGCTGAATCAGACTCGGAATAGGGCCCAGCCTTGGAACCGTCAAAGACATAGTCTGTGCTGACATAAACACACATAGAGTCGGCCTCGGCACACGCACGAGCAATATGAAGGGCGCCTAACGCATTGACCGCAAAAGCTTCCTGGGGCTGGTCTTCGCATTCATCGACCCGGACAAAGGCGGCGCAGTTCACGACGATCCGTGGGCGGAGTTGCAGGACCGCCTTGCGCACCGACTCGGCATCGGTGCAATCTGCCTGTGCTCGTGTTAACGGAATGACTTCAAAAGTTTCGTGGCTCTGGAGCGCCTCGACAAGGTCGGTTCCGAGTTGTCCCGCGCTTCCAATGACAGCCACTCGCCGCCTGTTATTCACGGCCGCCTGCTCTTTGCGCTTTACCGGCGACTCCCCAGGCTTGGGCATAAACGGAATCATAATATTTTAGATATTCGCCGGAGCTGACGCGACGAATCCAATCGTCATGCTCGAGATACCAGCGAATCGTTCGCTTGAGGCCAACGTCGAAAGCGGTACGCGCGTTCCAACCGATCTCGGCGTGAACTTTGGCAGCGTCGATTGCATAGCGACGGTCATGCCCCGGACGATCGGTGACAAAGCGAATACGCCCCTTGAGTTTAGCGAGATCCGTTGCTGTTTCTTCCGCAACGGTGGCGCAAATCGCTTCAACCACATCGAGATTCGTTCGCTCTTCGCCCGTGCCGATGTTGTAAATGCATCCGGGGTGTCCCTTCTCCAGGACGGCTAGGATCGCCCGGCAATTGTCTTCGACATAGAGCCAATCGCGAATTTGTTTCCCGTCCCCATACACCGGTAGCTCCATTCCTTGCAGCGCGTTTCGAATCAACAGCGGAATGAGTTTCTCCGGAAACTGATAGGGCCCGTAGTTGTTTGAGCTGCGCGTCACGATAATCGGCAAACCATAGGTACGACGATAGGAAAAACAAAGCAGGTCCGCGGCCGCTTTGGTCGCAGCGTATGGGCTGCTCGGCGACAACTGCGACGTTTCCGTCGATGGGTCCGTGCCTTCCTTATCGCCATAAACCTCGTCGGTCGAGATATGGAGAAATCGCTCCACGGGATGGGTCCGAACCGCTTCGAGAAGCGATTGTACGCCACCGATATTGGTTTGTAGAAACGGTGAGGCGTCGAGAATGCTTCGGTCGACATGCGATTCAGCGGCGAAATTGACCACCGCCCACGGTTTTTCTTCTTTGAGGATCCGTTCAACCAGTGCCCGATCGCAGATGTCGCCTTGCACGAAACGGATGCGCTCATGATAAAGATCCGCAACGTTTTCCGGGTTTCCCGCGTAGGTCAGCTTATCGAAGTTGATCACACGCCAATCGGTATCGGCGTTCAGTAGCCTGACGAAGTTGCTACCGATAAAGCCACAGCCGCCGGTTATCAGGACTGTCTTCATAAAACGTCAGTTAGCAGATGGCAGATTGCAGATTGCAGTGAGCAGCTAGGGACATAAAGCCGGCGATTACTTTTTTGAATTGTAACAAAACTTCTCTGGTGCGGAGATCATAGAGCCTAGCATCTTGCCGATTTGCGCATATTCCGAGGATAGCTCTTCGTGTGCGTGAGAACCCACGTAGCCGCATTCCAAAGCAAAGTCCAGCCAGATCATAGTTTCACTCGTCTCCGCGTCAGAATCTGTGAGTTTACTCACGAAATGGGCCGGATAACGTCTTTTTCGCCACGCCTCTCCAATGTTAGCGCATATCGACCGGGAAGATCGCCTAACTTGATCTGTTAAAGAATACTGTTCCTCTTTTGGAAATGCTTTTGTCAGGTGGAAAATTTTCATCGCGTGTTCGAAAGCTTTCTTGTAGACGATCAGATCTTTAAAATTAGCGATCATATTTCTCACCCGTCCCGTTCTGACAACTTGCTGCCTGCTGCCTACTGCCTTTCCGTCCCTGCCTGCTGCCAGCTGCTCCCTGCCCACTGCCCCATGCCCTTTGCGCTCCGCGTGGTGCTAGCTGCTAACTGCGCGCTGCAAATCTGAAATTATTGTCCGCCTCGCGCAGCCGCGGCCAAGCGCGATCCCGAGCGGAAAGCTCGGGCTCTGCGATCGGCCAATCAATGCCCAAGTCCGGGTCATTCCAGATCACGCCCGCTTCAAATTTCGGCGCGTATTCCTCCGTCGTCATGTACTGAATCTCTGCGTCTGCACTGATGACGCAGAAACCATGTGCAAAACCTGCCGGCACATAAAGCATTTTCTTGTTTTCCGACGATAGCGAAACTGCCACCCACTGGCCAAACGTGGGCGAGCCATCGCGAATATCGACCGCGACGTCATAGATTTCGCCCGCAAGAGCTCTCACAAGCTTACCTTGGGCACGAGGATATTTCTGATAGTGGAGCCCGCGAAGGATTCCCTTCGCAGACTTGGAATGATTACATTGCACAAATGTCTCGGTGATTCCCTCGGCGGCGAATTCGGAACGTTTGTAAGTCTCCATAAAAAAACCACGGTGATCGGCAAAGACCGGAGACTCAATGAGAATAACCTCGTGGATGGCGGTTCGAGCGAAGTTGAAAGGCATCAGAGCAGCACTTCCGAATCGTCGCCGATCATCAGCCGATACGCCTGATGGCTCTTATGATCCTTGAGCACGGCGGAATTCTTACCGATTAAGCTGTCTTCCAATCGGTCGACGTGTTCAATCCGAGCAGATTCCAGCAAAACGCAATGTTCTAAAACCGACGAGATAATGCGGCAGCCGCTACCGATCGAGGTAAACGGCCCGACAAAGGAATTTTCGATCACCACGCTCTCGCCGACGACGATGGGTCCGCGAAGCGTACTATTAATGACGCGACTACCCTTGCCCAAGCGCACCCGTCCAGTGACTTGGCTTTGTTGGTCCACTTCACCATGCACCTGGCGCTTCACCCATTCGTCAAGGACCACGGTATTCGCCGTCAAAAGGTCATCCTTCTTTCCGGTATCGAGCCACCAGCCTTCGATTTGATGGCTGAGAACCGTCCCCCCTTGCTCTAGCAGTTGCTGAATCGCGTCCGTAATCTCCAGTTCGCCGCGCCAGGAGGGTCGAATGCGGTCGATGGCCTCATGGATCCGGGATGAAAAAAAATAGATTCCCACCAGCGCCAAGTTTGAGCGCGGCTCTCTAGGTTTTTCGACGAGCCGAAGCACACGCCCATCTGGTCCTACCTCGGCAATGCCGAAGTTCGAGGGCATAGCGACTTCCTTCAACAAGATGGTTGCATCGGCCTGGGAACTCTCAAAACTTTTTCGGAATTCAGAAATTCCCGAACCGATCAGGTTGTCGCCAAGATACATAATGAAAGGGGCCGTCCCCAAAAAAGGACGCGCAATTTTGACTGCATGGGCGAGACCAAGAGGGTCGTCCTGCAAGATATATTCGACTTTAATCCGCCACTGACTACCGTCCCCCACCGCCTCTTGAATAGCTTTACCCGTTTCTGGAGAGATGATGATGCCTATGTCGCTAACGCCACACTCAGCAAGATTGTCCAGCACATAAAAAAGGATCGGACGATTGGCGACCGGAACCAACTGTTTTGCCGCCGTATGGGTGAGGGGCCTGAGCCGAGTCCCTCTACCGCCGCTAAGAACAAGACCTTTCAGTTTGGTAGACATTTGTCCGAATCTAGCTAGCACTCTGCCGGCTGCTAGCTGCTAACTGCAAGCTGCCCTATGCCCTCTGCTCTTTGCCCTTATCATACTCCGGGCAGGCTTCCGCCATCATTGCATCACTGACTCTGATCTTTTTTGCGCTTTCGCAGCAATTTAGTGACAAACCTGTCACTGAGTCACCGCAGGCCACCAATCCGTATGCGCCGGGACGATCGACTATTCGGAATTCCAGTCCGCTCTTTTTGGAATCTCTTGGAGAACTATCAGGCAGTTGTGCCTGACATCATTGCAAATCGTTCTTTCTCCCACGATAGCACCACTCCCTGCCTCGCCATTATTAACTATTCGCTCATAAAATGGCTGGAATAATTACAATGGCGCCCATCGCAGGAAGATGTACAGCGGCTCTACAGCAAGGCGCATTCGCGGAGAAGTAAATTTGTTACCGGCTAACCTTCGCCAGTTTTTCTTTGAGTGTTCTGTAGGACACGCCATATTCCGCTGCCTTTTCCGCGTGATTGCGGGCCAGATCGTATTTCTTCTGATCGAGATAGACAAAACCAAGGCTGTAGTGTGCGCGACCATAGTCGGCTTGTAATTCGATGGCCTTTAAAAACGCGGCCTCCGCTTTGTTAAGGAGGCCTTGCTTGTAGTATAAGGCGCCGAGATTGAAATACGCCTCCGGATAATTCGGTTTGAGTTCAATCGCCGCGAGATAATTTTTTATTGCCGCGTCAGTATTGCCTTCCAACATTTCAACAACACCAAGGTTAAGATAGGCCTCCGGTTTCAGTCCTTCATCCCTGTCCTTCATGTTGATAATAAAAAGGAAATTCTGTTTGGCGGCGTAAAGATCTTGATTTTCGCCCGGCTTGAGTAGATCGAGTCCCAGGATCATATGATTCACTGCAGCCGCCCCAGAATTATATTTCGGATCGTGTCCCTTGATCTGTGCCATGCCCTGTTCATCGCCAAACATCTGCGACATGATAAAAATCGAGGCTACGATGAATAAAATCAGTCGCCGCTCGCGCAGCCCTTGTTTGTGTTCCGTCAATCGAGCGCGATTGAGCCGAAGTGAACATACTAATTCAAGAATCGGTGTCATAGGTTTGCCCTCCGATATGAATAGCTCAATTTGCAGGCGAGTGTTGGCAAATAGTTTTCCCAAACGCTCCACCGGCGTAATTCGTAGAAATCTAAATCACGACCGTTGATTCCTGCCAATGTTGTAACCGCCGCCTGATATCCAACTTCTTTGGCCATGGCTTTTATGGTGGAATTAAAGTCCGTTCTTTTCCCGTTGGGAAACGCACAAAGCCCGACGGTGCGCTGCAGCTTGTTTTCAATAACTTCCTTTGAGAGTTTGAGCTCCTCTGCCGCCCGACACCTATCGACTTTAGTTAATATCTGATGGCTTACCGTGTGCGAACCTATATCCCAGCCCTCTTGCGCCATATTACGTATGCTCAGCCAGTCCAACATAAGCTCGGCCGGTTGCGGCTTTTTGTTTTGCAGCGCCTCAATGATACGTTCCAAGAGTTTTTGCTTTTCAGCTTCGGGAAGGGGTTTGAGCTCTTCGAGCATCGTGTTGAGTGAGGTGAGCCTGTCTTCTTCGGTGCGTAATGAAAGGGCGAGTTCCCGCTGGCCGAATTGGCAAACAATTCTCTTTTGTTGAGAGTTCTTCACCGCCCAAGCCAAACGGTCATTCCACATGAGCAGGTCGGTACCGATAAAGCCGGTGGCAATGAAAAGCGTAGCCGGCAGACGATATTTTTTTATGATCGGGTGAGCAAAGATATAGTTGTCTCGATAACCATCATCGAAAGTAATCGCAATCGTTAGAGGTTCGACTCCTTTTCCTTGCTGCATCCGATCGATGATATCGGCAAGAGAAAGAACCCGAAATTCTCTCGCAAGATATCTCATTTGCGCTTCAAAAACCTTGACCGACACAGCAGGAAAGAACGGATCTTCGTCAGGGTTGACTCGGTGATAAAGTAAAATCGCGAACGGAAACGGTCCGGTTGCGTGTCCGTTGGTGTGAGGGAAACCTGCGTGTAACAAAGTCAGCCCACCGGAGTAGTACAGTGCTCCGGTGCCGAGACGCACGCCGGCGCTTCTCACGAGATTTGCTGTTTTTACAAAACGCTTCATCTTCCGTCGAAATGGCAGCGGTGCCATAACTCGAGCATCATGAAATTCCAAATATGAGATCCATAATAGTTACTGGATTCACTATCATGTTTCTGCAGTAACTCTTCGACGGCTGACCGCTTAAAATAGCCACGCTGTACTGAACGATTTTCCAACAATAACGAGCGGGCCAGATCTCGAAATCCGCGATCACTGCGCAGCCAATCCCCCGTCGGCAAACCAAAGCCATGTTTCTTCTTTTGGAGGATCTCTACAGGCAACAATTTTTCGAATGCGCGCTTAAAAATGTAACGCTTCGTCCATCCCTTGAGCTTCAGCTTTGCGGGTATCTTTGCGGAGACAGCGGCAACTTCCTTGTCCAGGTATGGATATCGCACCTGTATACCGTAGCTTTCCGCCATTCGATTGACCTTGAAGAGATCATTGTCACTTATCGCCAGCTTCAGATCGGCATAGAGCAGGCGGTTCAACCAATGGACGTCACCCGCCCGTTCAAAACGCTCCTGCGGAACGTCCAGGGGAAAATCGAGATTCAACCGCGTGTGGAATTCCTCTGTAAAGAATTCGTGAGCGTGGTTTCTATAGTAAAGCTGATAATCGAAGAATCGGTCGGCGGGCGGAAGATTCGCTTTGCGGACGTAGTTCTTCACCTTGCGCCACGGGTAAACGGTAGGAAGTAGGCCGGCCGTGAAATCTGTGCCTTTTTTAAGCCAAGGCGGAATCTGGTGATAGAGCGAGAAAACTTTCTCCGTCAAATATCTCTCGTTACCGCCGTACAACTCGTCCCCGCCATCTCCGGTAAACATGACTTTGACCCCGACTTCCCGTGCTGCTTTTAGACAGAAGTAAGTGGGAATCGCGGAGCTGTTGCCGAAAGGTTCATCGAACGCCTGCACAATCTTCGGAAGTTCATTCAATGCCTCTTTAGGGCGGACAAAGTACTCATGGGCATGACTATTAAAATGGGCAGCCGCCACACGCGCATAATGAATTTCATTATAGGGCTGCTCATCGAATCCCACGGAAAAACTGTTAATCCGTTCTCCGGTGATCCGAGTCATCAACCCAACAACCGTGCTGCTATCGGTTCCGCCGCTGAGAAAGGCTCCCAACTCTGGACCGGAACACTTCTCGTTGCGCAATAGAAAACGAATCGATTCTTGGACAGACGATCGCACTAAATCGGCAGCCGTACGTTCAGTTAGTCGGAAGTCTTCGGGATACTGCATATCCCAGTAGTGAACTATGGAGGTTTTGCCATTTTCCCAGATCAAGCAATGGCCAGGCTCAAGCCGTTTTATATCATGGTAAATTGTAAACGGAGCAGGAATAAACGAGTGATTCAAATAGAAATACATGCTATTCGGATCGATACTTTTAGGCACTTCAGCTTGTTCGGCGAGGTAACTGAGTCGTGGAGCAAATGCCAGTAGATTCTTTCGGGACCAAATGTAAACGGGTCTCGTGCCGAAATGATCCGTACCCAGAATAAGTCGACGTTTCTGAGAATCCCATAAGGCAATGGCAAAAGAGCCGCGCAACTTTCGAAGAAAACCCACGCCTTCTTTCCGGTAGAGACGCGTGACTTGGTTTCGCAGCTCGATCTCATCAGCGGCACCAGCCCGCGGTGACTCATCAGCCTCCGGTCTGAATAAGCCATCGAAAATTATGTTAATGCCATTTCCATCGAAGAGTCCCTCGCTTCCGGTCCAGCCCAGGGGAAGAAAAGCGCCTGTTGCGCCAGGTCTGAAAATCGGAGTCGCGGAAGAGTTTGCTGCCGTTATCATTATGCCTTTCCCGAAAACAAACCGTTGATCGTGCGCAGACCTGAAAGACCCGTTAACTTGGAAAAATCATATCGCTCCATGGACCGCAGTATGCGACCGTAGAAACTGTCATTGAATAGTCGACAGCTCATGAGGTCCACGTGCTGATCCGTCCAGCGAGTTTTATACGGATTGAGGCCAACGCCGAAATTGTATTCCGCGTAGCGCTTTTCAAATAGCCGTTTCAGAATTTCCATCTGTAAATAGGTGCCGGGCGAAAAGTCGGCGTAATGTTCGTCATAATCACTTCGGATCGCGTAGATAGTTTGTCCATCAACGATCTGCGTCTCCGAAGCGACCGGCCGGCCGTTGACTTCCAAAAGCCAAATCCATAGACCTTCCGCCGTGGCGGCTGTCTCCAATAGCTGCTTAAAGAAGCGCATCCTGACCGCAGAGCTCGTAATCGCAACGCCTTCGGCAATCTTCCAGCTGGCATCCGAAACGGAGAACAGTTTGCGAACCGCTTCATCGCCGGCGTTCTCGCCATAGCATCTGACTTCGATTTTACCCACGCGGCCCATTCGGTTCGTCACATTACGCAAAGTCTTACGGAAACGAACCGATTGATGGTTCAAGTATTCGTCCCAGCTTCCGCCCAAGGAAATAACGAGGGCCTGGTGGGATGCGCGAATCTCAGTACGAATCGCCGCGGATTCCCGTACACGTTCGAACAAATGAAGGGTCTTCGAGCTACTGTGAAATTTGTCGAGAAAGAGGAGATCCCATTCCGACGAGCGCTTTTCGAAGAGATAGCGCATCAGAGTTTCCACTGACTGCTGAGCATCCCCCGTCCGAGCTAAGATCATATCCGCGACCTGCGTTTCCGGGTGTTCAATAAAAGTCAGAGAACGGAGAGGCAATTTCCGGTAAGTGCCGCGAGACCTCATCCACGGCGCAATCAAAATGGGACGGTTTCCATCACGGACAATAAAAACTCTCAATTCATTAGTGGCGCGCAATTCCTCCCAGGAACAGCGTACCCAATCATACCTGAGGAAATACGACGGCATGACCGAATTCGACCATAGTTCTTCCCACTCCTTTTCCAGGAGAAGAAAGTCACTGTCATTGTCAACACACTGTACCTGCATGAGTTGATGTTGGTAGATTCTCCTCAGCGCAAAAGCCAAGGCGATTCCTTTTAAGACCCGCTAGGTTTGTGGTTTGTTAGCCTGTCCACTATCTTCGGCCACCCAGGCCGCCGTCTCCTATGGAATATGTCGAACAATGTGTGGCCCCAGGGTCGTCGTCAGCTGTAATGGTAGACTACGCCAGATTCGGATCGCCCATTGTAGCTTTGGATTAAGCGGACTGGTGTCCGGGATACCGTGACCATTGCGCGAATAATACCAGTATGGAAGCGGCTTGGGCTCGAATCCCCAATGCCGTTTAAAGTGGTAGGAACCCGTACCTTGTTTACTCCGGCCGAAATCGAAAATCTTGTAGCCATGGGAAGCCGCATAACGCATGAGCTCCCAGTACATGAAATCATTGGGCGCCAGGTGAAGACATTCTTTCAACGCGCCGGCGTAGTATGGCAGGACTTGATCCTTGTAAAAGAAAGACAATACTCCGGCCACAACATTATTTTGGTATTCGATCAAGAGCACCTTGCATTGTTCGCCGAGTGTGTCGACAAGATTTCTGAAATAAGAAAAGCCATAGACAGGCGTCCCCAAGTTCCGCACGCTCTCTGCATATACATGGTAAAACTCGCGGAGACGGCGGTTGTCAAAAACCGCTCTAAGGCCATTTTTATCGCCTTGCCGAACCATTCGCCGCTGCTTACGCGGAATCCGCGCTAGGTTTGCCTCTTCCGTCGAAGCGATTTCACAGAGAAATGTTACGTATAAATCTTTGCGGGACCAGCGCGACGCGTCGCCGTTCGAAACCGGCGCCTCCATAGACTCGCCGTAGGGATTGCCGCGGATTTCCAGGTAACGCACTTGGTGCTCATTGGCAAGCCGTTTCGCTTCATCCAAGAGAACGCCGGCGGCACTTTCATCAGTCGCGACGGCACCTCCGTAGACACTAATCGGCATGGCCACCAAACTGCGACCAAAAAGAAGACTCTTGACCAAGAAGAGCGGTAAAACGCCGCAAATGCGGTCTGAATCCGTTGCCCATAGATAAATGGGCTCATAGCCAAAACTGCGCGAGACAATTTCCCGCCAGATCGACAAGTGGAAAAACGTTCCCGCTGGATGCGCCAGAACAAAGGCATCCCACCGAGGATCGTCATCTCGGAGAATTGAACATTCGATCATTTCAGCTTACCTTTGATTACGGATCGCGCACACTTTCAGCAGTCGCTGCGCCGCTCCAGCACTGGGGTGCCGGTTCGCGCGACGGCGGCGCTTCTCCGGCGAGGATCTGAACGATTCGCTTGGCGGCGTTGCCATCCCAAAAATGCGGCGGCGCCGCCGGTTTCGCTGCGCCCTCAAGAACGCGCGAAAATTCTCGAATGATTTTCTCCGGGTCAGCGCCAACGAGCACATTGGTTCCATGTTTAAGCGTGACCGGCCGTTCGGTATTTTCTCTCAATGTAATGCACGGAATACCCAAAATCGTCGTCTCTTCTTGGACCCCTCCAGAGTCTGTCAGCACGACCTTGGCGTGAGACATCAATTGCAGAAAATCGATATATCCCAACGGAGGCACTAATCGAATGCGCACTCGGGAATCCCAAGGCTCGGGACCGTTGGTACAATGATCGACAAAATAATCCCCCAAATCCGCTTCCTGAATCTGCTTAAGCGTCCGTGGATGAGCGGGAAAAATGATCGGCATGTGCTGCGATACAGCCAAGAACGATTCCACCATCTTGGAAAATACTCGCGGATCATCAACGTTAGCGGGCCGGTGTAACGTCAGAATGGCGTATGGCTTGATTTGAGCCTGCTCAAACAGCTGAAGATCATGGAGAATCGCGGATTCTTTAGCTTTCGTTCGATGCCGCAATAGAGTATCGATCATGACGTTACCCACGAAATGGATTTTATCGGTTGAAACTCCTTCCCGCGCCAGGTTTAGGTTCGCGCTTTCTTCCGTGGTGAAAAGATAGTCCGAGATCGAGTCCGTTACGATCCGATTGACTTCTTCGGGCATCGTTTTGTCGAAGCTTCGCAAGCCTGCTTCCACATGGGCCAATTGGGGAATAAAATCTTTTCCGTCAGCGCCGCCAGAACAGGAAGTTTTCTTGGTGACCAATGCACAGGCCACGGTCGAGTTCACGTCGCCGACAACGATTACGACGTTCGGCTTCTCGGCCAGCAATACGCCCTCAAATCCTTCCATCACCTTGGCGGTCTGGGCGGAATGAGATCCGGAGCCAACCCCGAGAAACAGATTTGGCTTCGGCAACTCGAGATCGTTGAAAAAGAAATCGGACATATTCGCGTCGTAATGCTGTCCGGTGTGCACCAAAATATGATCGATTTGTCGCCCGTTGGATAGCGCGTTGTACTCTTTGATCGCTTCGCAGATGGCGGCGATCTTCATAAAATTCGGCCTAGCTCCAACCACGGAGAGAATTTTATAGGCCATCTCCCACCTCTTCTTGGGAATTCGCGCTACTCAATGACAACGAAAGCACCTCCGACATCGAGGCCCATGAAAAATCATCGAGGAGACGCCTCAGTTTTTCTTCGGTCGAACGCAAATTCTGGTAGTGACGAAACCGCGAAGCCCAGGGAGCGGCGACTCGCGGCTGCTCGGGATCGATTTCCCATGGATGTAGATACACCATCGCGGGCTGTGCTTCCTTCTCATTGATTCGACGGATCGCCCATGCCGTCACTCCGTAGGGCAACAGCCTCAAATATCCACCTCCCGCTACGGGAAGGTTGATCCCGTAGGCGCGAAGGGTCGACGGAGGAAATTCCAAAAGACGGCTTCCGTCGCGAAGAAACCTATAATGGGGAAACCGCGGAGCGTCCGGAATACCGTAGTAATCATGACGCACAGGGAAGATACTTGAATCGCATTCAAAACCCAATTCTCCCAGAACCTGCAATGCCCAAAGTGTATTGGACGTGATCGAATAACTCGGGGCGCGATAGCATTTAACTTTTGAGCCAATTTGATCCTCAAGGATTGATTTGGCGCGACTAATGTCGCGGCGAAAGCTTTTTTCATCTCCCCGACTTATCATCTGATGACTATACCCATGACTGCCAATTTCATGTCCGCCTTTGAAAATATCCCGCACGAGACCCGGACATCGTTCGGCCACCCAACCCAAGATAAAAAACGTTGCGTGAATGCAGCGACGCTCCAAGAGTTCCAAGAGGCGGTAGGTATTGTTTTCAACTCGCATTGGATAGTCGCACCAGTCGCTCGGTGAAATAACACCTGCGAAGGCTTGCACGTGGAAATAATCCTCCACATCAATCGTTAGCGCATTAATCACGCCGCACCTTAACGAGCACCCCAGCCAAAAAGTATGACTTTGATACTTTCGAAAATAATTTGAAGATCGAATACCGGCGACATATGCTTGATGTAATACAAGTCGTACTGCAACTTCTCGATGGCACCTCGTTCGCTGTCGCCATACTGATAGCTGATTTGCGCCCAGCCTGTGATTCCCGGCTTAACTGAATGCCGCAGGTCATAGTAAGGAATGCTTTGCTCCAGTTGTTCGACGAAATAGGCCCGTTCCGGGCGCGGGCCGACGAAGCTCATTTCCCCTTTCAGAACATTTATCATTTGCGGAATTTCGTCGATCCTGAGTTTTCGAATAATCGCGCCGACGCGGGTCACGCGAGGATCATTCTCCGCAGCCCAAACCGGCCCCATCTGATCCTCCGCGCCTTCGGCCATCGAGCGAAACTTGAAAAGTATAAAACGCTTGTCATTCTGCCCAACTCGTTCCTGTCGATAAAAAATCGGCCCTGCATCTTCTAATTTTATGGCTAGCGCGGTCACCAAGGAGAGTGGGGCGCTTAATATCAATCCGAGAAAGGAAGCCAAGACATCGATGACTCGCTTTGCCGCTAGAATCAGTCGGTCTCGACGAAATCCGTCGGATAATGCGATCCACTCGGGCGGCAAGTCGGTGATCGCAATCTTGCTGGCCAAACGCTCATAGAAGGAGTGGCAATCCTCGATCGGGACGCCCATAGTTCGCACGGCAACCAGCTCCTTGTTATAGGACGGTGGAAAATGACCGCTACCGGCTAACAAAATACGATTGACGTGATTGCTCGCCACTAACTCACTTAACGAGGTAGGCGCAAAAATCGGGATCTCAACTTTTTTTGGATTGCCATAGGACAGTGTCATTTGCCCGGCCGAATCACCGACAAATCCGACCACTTCCATCCCTAACTTCTTTTGTTGATACAACTGTTCGGCGACAAGTTTGCCAATGGACGGCAATCCCACAATTAAGACTTTCGCGCTGCTTCGCGCCTGCCGCATGACGCGCACGAAGCCGAGGCGCCATAGACAAAGGGACAAGCCCATGAGCGCCATTTCACTGAAATAAATTGTCCTGAAACCTAGTTCAGGAATTGGGTAACTAATCATCCCGATCACGATACAGGCGACGCCAAACCCGTTCATGAAACGCAGAAGCAACTCTCTTATGGATAACGCCTGGTCAATCGCATAAAGATCGACGTAGTAGAACGATATCACCACGATGACCGCCATCACGATGCCTTGGACTGTCCATAAGCGCCATTGCTCACTCGATGACAGCGCCGCCATGACCATGAAGGCGCGCACGGCTGCAGTGGAAAGGAAACTGACCAGCACGTCCCCCATGACAAGGATCAAATCATAACCGGAGTAGTATCTATTGAGAATTCGCATCAGTCAGTTCGTAGGAGTGTAGGAATAGTAATAATACTTCGATGCCATCCCTAGCTCTGCTCCATTAAAGACAACTCCCATGAGCTTCGTGGAGTTAAGCATCTGAATGGATTTGGTAAGATAATCTCGCGGTGTTTTTCTCGCTCGAACAACCAACAAAACACCGTCGACGTACCGCGCAACAATTAACGGATCCGACGTAGAAAGAATGGGCGGAGTATCGACAACGATGCGGTATCCCGAAAAATCGGTCCGAATCTCCTCCATCAATTGCCTCATTTTATCCTTCGCCAATAATTCCGAGGAAAAGTTCGTCGGCTTACCGGCCGGTAAAACACGTAGACCCGGCAGAAAGGTTGGTTGTACAAGAGCGTGGGCTTTACCAGGAGAAGAATCAGAGCCAAGATAATCTGCGAGCCCGGGGGAGGGATTAAGCTCGAAATAACGATGGACCGAAGGGGCACGCAGGTCCGCATCGATAAGAAGAACGTTCTCCTCGTAATCTAATGCAAGAGCGGCGGCCAGATTTACTGCGACCGTCGATTTCCCGTCCCGCTTGACGGGGCTAGTCACGGAGAATACACGTATCTCTGCCTCCCTGCCTAATCGTTTGATTTGTTCTCGAAGAATTTTGTACTGTTCTGAGGCATGTGAATCCTCTTCCAATGCCACAATAGGGAAACTTGTATAACGCTGGAGGTCCCAGCCAAAGAACAACTCTTCGATCCGCTCACGCCACGATTTTGTTGTCGGGACAATCGATGGAACAGCATGGTGCCCGTTATGCGCTTTCCCGTTTTTCCCAAGCCGCCATTCCGGAGTCGCTGGGTTACTTTCGATTGAAACCGTCTCATGGATCCCATTATCCACTACTTCAACGAGACCGTTGGGCATCTCATGGATCCCATTATCCACTACTTCAACGAGACCGTTGGGCATCTCATGGATTACATTATCCACTACTTCAGCGAGACCTTTGGTTTCAGGTTTCTTTTCTTCTCCGGCCTTCATCAGTGCTTCAAACACTCTGCTCATAATGCGTACTCCTAACGTTGAGTGGGAAAATCGGATTCATCGATCCGCCCAAAATGTCCGGATAAATTGTCGATTGATGTTCTATTTTCCCCGAGGCTGCCTGAGTTCTATCATAATAGAGTTTAGTCTCCTGCTCCTGGATGCATGCACCGTTGATCCGAGGCCATGACCTGCGTTTCTAAGTGCCCGACCGTATGGTCAAATTCCAAATTTCGACTACAATTTCTTGCTCGGCTGCAAGCCACGGACTCGATGGGACAGCGATTGCTGAAATTGCTGCCTCATAGAAGGTTCCACTATTTCTTTACTGACGCATTCGATGAGTGTTCCCCAATTTTTCTCAGGAAAAGCTTTGACGCTATGACCAAGCTTCCGAACCCTATCCTCGATAACTATGCTCGCCATCGGTCCCATCGCTTCGGTCAACTCCGAGCGCAGCGCATCAAACAATCGGACGGGCACATTACCGTCCGTTAGAGAAACAGCTGAAATGTTGTTCGTGCCGGCTGTGTTTTGCTTTGATTGCGAGGAAATCGACGCGATAGATTTCACGCTTTGCGTTTCAGACGTTTTAAGCGGCGACCCGTTCAATCTCGAAGACGGACTACTCCTTAGAACCTCAATGGGCGGCACCCGCCCCATTGCAAGACTCAAATCTTCGGCAACTTCCCGAATTATGAAGTCATCGACATGCTTCCTCTCCATGGCGAAGCTCGTCAGCAAGGCATTATCCCCAAGTACATTAATAAGTCTGGGGATACCCCCTGAATATCGATAGAGAGATTCCAACGCCGCTTGAGTGAAGATCGCCGGATCTCCACCGGCAATCCGAAGGCGGTTTGAGACGTATTCACGACACTCACTCAAACTCAACACGTGCAACTGGTGTCGTAGAGTTATTCGTTGCTTGAGTTGCCTTAATTCTTGGGAATTGAGACGAATGGCTAATTCAGGCTGCCCCACGAGCACAATTTGCAATAATTTGTCTTTGGACGTTTCGAAATTGGATAAAAGCCGGATACTTTCTAAAACTTCCGGCGAAAGATTTTGCGCCTCATCGATGATGAGTGCGCAATTCTCGCCGTTTCGGTATTTTTGTAGAAGAAATTCATTTAGCACAACCAAATAATCATGAATTTCGGTGGATGGCTGCCTGGGCTCGATAAGCTGAAACTCCTCGCAAATGTAGCGAAGGAGATCCAGTGGATTCATAATCGTACTAAAAATCAGCGCCGTCTGCGTGTCGTCGCCGAGATCACGGAGCAGACTATGAATCAGAGTGGTTTTCCCCGTCCCCACCTCACCCGTCAAAATCACAAACCCTTTGCGCGCCTTAATACCATAGGAAAGCTGCGCCAAGGCCTCTCGATGGCTGGCACTTAGATATAAGAAAAAGGGGTCGGGCGTGATGCCAAATGGAGTTTGCGTGAGCCCAAAATACTCCCGGTATAAGTGGTCCATGGCACTCTAGAAATAAATGGGTCCAAATTGGCGGACACAAACCAACCCGACAACAAGGATGCCAATCGAAGCGAGTACCAGCAGACCGTGCGCTCTTCTTTCATCCAGCACGGAACCTCGAGTCAGGACTGCCGGAAGCGTAGCCAGCACCGGCAAATCGATATAGCCGTTCAATTCTTCGCTATGCTTAAAAGACCTATCTAAGGTTTCCCACAAAAATGCCAAACCAAAACCAGCCGCGAGCCCAGCGAGTAGACCCATAAGAACGATCCTCTGACGATTTGGCTTAAACGCCTTCAATGGAAAGTTGGCTGGATCGAGAACCTGAAACTGTTCGCCCTTTTGCTTCTTCTCCATGTTCTCCGATAATTCGGATTCGAGTCCCTTAGCGAGCAAATCTTGATATTTTCTCAAGGTGATATCGTACGTGCGGCTGATCTTCCCAAGCTCGATACCCCGCACCGGCGTATTATCTATTCGAGATTGATACTTCCCTACCTCTAGTCTCAGACCCTCCATCTGCGATTGCAGTGAGATGGCTTCCGAATCCAGCCCGGCGATCTGCTTTCGCAGCACCTGTGCCAGGGGGCTTGTTACGGGAGCCCAAAGCGCTCCGAGCGAATCTTTCGAACTGCCAGCTTTCGTTTGTTCCTCTATAGCCGCAATTTCATTCTTGATTCGGATAACGTCGGGATGTTTGACACTGTAGCGACGGAGCAAATCATCGAGCTCTCGTTTTCGCAATTGTCCCGTAACGTCTGGCGCTGATGCTAGGCCCTCCCGACCTTTAGCACCCGCTAGCTCTGGTCCGGCAATTTCAACTTCGACCAGTTGCTTTTCGAGAGCGCCTTTTCGCTCGCGCAACGACGCCAAACGCGACAACGAGCCTTGCAATTCTGTTTTCAATTGGTCTACGGTTCTGAGGTTTGCATCAAGCAGGTCCGGCAATTCAAAGCGATTGGCCGCCCTATAACGATTTACTTCCGCTTCTTGTTCTTCGAGTTCCTTCCGGAGTCTCTCGGCTTCGGCGTTAATGAAGATTTTGGTCCCCATCGCCTGCTGCTCTCGAACCTGAAGATTCTGCTCGATAAATAGCGACGCGAGTCGACTGGAAAGCTGTTTTGCTGTCTCGGGGCTTTGGGAATCAAACGACAGCTGAAAAACATTACTACGGCGAAAGTCAAGGCTTACTGACCCTCGTAAAGCTCCTACACGGTCTTCCATCATAGCTCCGGGAAAGAGATTGAACTCTTGGACGATCTTTTCCAGATTTGTTCGGCTCATGATCTCTTGTAGGATCGACTGCATCCGTTCGTTGAGATCCATGGTCACAGTCGAAGTGACAAACGACCCAGGGAGCTTTTGTGGGGTTACGAGGATAAGCGTACTCGACCGATAGACTTCCGGCAAAATCTTGGCCAAATAAATCGACAAACAAGAGGTCACAACAAAAACACAGAGAATCAGCCACTTTCTTCGGTAGAACCCATGTAAGATTGCCGAAATATTAATCTCAGGTTGTCCGTTCACGATATTCTCCCCTTTTCTTGTGAGGACGATTTGAATCGGCGCTCAAGGTATTATAATTCGGTCGCCCGGCCTCAATAGAATATCTTGCTTGAGGTCTCCTTTGACGATCGCATCGTAGTCCACTATATACTCGGTGATCTTTGGCCCTTCGCGTCGCACGATGCGAATATTGCTGCGGTCGGCGAAGATACCCAACCCTCCCGACCGAGTCAGAAGCTGCATAATCGTCTCATTTCCCCTAAGGGGAAACGCGCCATTTTTCCCGGTGCTCGAACCGATTAGAAAAACCTCTGCCGAAGCGATGCCGCCGACACTGATGGTAACGAACGGATCGGTCGTGAATTCTTTGTATTTTTGTTCCAGCAGCTTACGGAGTTGACCGGTCGTTAGTCCAACAACCTGAACTTCATTGAGCAGAGGAAGGGTAACGTAACCATCGGGACGAACCGTGACTTGACCTGATAACGTCGGTTCCTTCCAAACCTGAATTCCAATCGAGTCTCCGGCGCCGATGACGTAAAACTCCTCTGGTGGCTTGGCAGGGTCGGGAGTATCCGGGGATATGCGAAACTCTTGAACGCGGAGTTCTTTAGTCGAACATCCAAACAAAAATGTTACGATGAGAGATACGCCGAGAATAAATCTTTTCCCCATCGTTTCCTTTCTCACTCCGAGCGAGTTTTCTTGACTGTCGACAGTTAGGCCGCGTGACTAATGCACTTCGGCAAAGGCCGGGAACCCATTGCGAATACAGCATCGACGCAACTATTATACCAGCCACATCTGTAAACGAACTGTGCGTTAATTGGCACTAATACTCCGCACTATCAGGAAATCATGTAAAGAAGAACGGAAGTGAACAACTGTAAATTGCCCTAACAGTCTTTAGAGTATTGAGAATGGGCAAAATCGCCCTAGAATGAAAAATGCGACCAGTCAGCGAACGAGATGATCTTAATGCCGTCCCTGTTTTTTCTTCACGGCTTGGTTGGCGTGGTGGGTGCGGGAGCAGCAGGAGCGCTGGGGAATGGGGTTCTAAGAACTGGGGAGAGGCTTGATGACGATAGGTTGCGGGCCAGGCCGGTATTCGGCCAAAGATCGAAGCGAGCCGTGATGCTAAGAAACACACTGTTGCCGTTCACGGTACCACGCGATAATAGGTCTGTCTTGGCTGCCCCAGCGCCGCTGTCAATCGAACGGTAAATATAAGAGAGATTCGAATATAACCATGTGGTGAAGACGTATTGTAAGCCCGCTGAAGCTTGAAAAGTCTTAAAATTGACGTCTTCGGTATCGTAAAACGAATAGTCCGCCCCGGCGCTGCCGGCCAGCCGTTCGGCCAGCTGGATACTAAAGTTCGTGAACAGGCTGGCGGTATCCGAGACTCCTGAGATCCCAAAGCTGGGTGTCAAACCCTTGCGAAGCCCGCCGGTTAGCGATGCAGTTTCCCACAGTTTCGTTATCGTTATCGTTGAATTATTTGCGACTCTCGGTCCGCTGGTCGAAGTATTGATCGAAAGGCCCGTACTCGCCGAAAGGCTCAGTGTCGGTGTGAACTGTATGGTGTATTCCTGGCCGGTAAAGTAATCGTCGCCGAAGTCAAAATTGTGGATGACCCCGCTGTCGCCGTTCCGCGGCTTAGTAAATGACACCGAATATCCCGCGTGTAAATTGTGGTCCTGCCTCCAGTTATAAATGCCCCGGATACCAAAAGTGTGGAATAGGTCGCTACCGCCCCGGTCGATAAAATTCGTATACGTATTTGTATAACCGCCGCTGAAACTTATGTCTGGCCGGAATAAGAAATTGCCCTGGAATGCGAAATTATTAGTGTATTGATCGCCTGCCGAAATGAAATTGTTAAGATTCGACGACGAAGGTATGGGTGCACCTACTGGGAACGGAGTCGTTGGGGTCAGGGGTACCTGGAAACCCTGCTGGCTCGACCCCAGTGACCGAGCTTCGCCTTGTCGCGTAAATGAATCCGACAGGCTGAAAGTAAGCCTCGGCGAATAAAAATAGGTATATCCACCATCAATCGAGGAGTTGTCATCGAATCCAAAACCGCTAAGTTCACTGTGCCGGGCATAAATATGCCCGCTCGGACTGATGTTAAGATTTAAAGTAGGCGCCGCTTGGCCAGTAGGTGCATAATAGAGATGGAGCGTCGGGGTGATGATGGTGACAAAGTCATGTTCCTTTTTCTTAGTGAAGAAAATATTGTCGTTATATTCCTCGCCAAGCAACAAAGACAGCTGACTTGCAAACGCGGCCCAGACAGGAGACGGCAGCCATAGGGAAAGAACCCAAAAACTGATTACAGTACATTTACCCCAAATCTTTAAAAGACTCCTTGTGCAGCCCATGCCTCCTCATCTTTCTGTACAGCGTCTTGTTGTCGACCTTTGCCTCATTTGCCGTCGAGGAAATGGCGCCCTTATGTTTGATCAGCAGGCTTCTTAG
>WNFV01002472.1_pt1 | contig 24540 bp, 20 predicted proteins | sample 5400101 | NCBI WGS metagenome assembly WNFV01 (sample SAMN13153361, study PRJNA577476) | soil metagenome | isolation source: 115 cm soil or saprolite under grassland replicate 1 | place: USA:California | collected 2016-06-15 | reverse complement strand
TGCCGGTGCCGCGTTACGACCTCGGCGATCGTCCTCTCGCGTCTCCGCACGAAACGGCAACGCCCGGCGGAGGCAACCTGGTGCTGCGAACGACACTATTCGACAGAGTCGGCGACTTTTCCACCGTCTACGGCCCGGTGGGTCGCGGCCTGGGCGGCGCCGAGGACCACGAATGGGTCTTGCGCGCGATTGCCGCCGGAGCGCGCGTGCAGTATGTGCCGGAGATTGTGCAGTACCACTACGTCGATCCGGCGCGCCTGAAGCTCGGCTATCTGGTGCGCAAGGCGTACGAGCGCTCTGCGTCCGCCGTACGCCTCGGGGGCACCGGCGACGGCGGTGGCCTGGTTCCGCCCTACATGTTCCGCAAGACCGCGGTGTACTCGCTCGCCGCAATGACGTCCGTGGGACCGCAGCAGCGGCGGTTCCGCCTGGTACGGCTGGCGGCGTCGCTTGGGGAGATCAAAGGCTACGTCCACGCGCAGATGGACAAGTTTTCGCGAGCGCGTTCTTGAGACTCGATGACGAGCTTGCGTAATCTGCACAAGCTGCTGGACCCCGAGATCAGGGCCAAGAATCTTCGCGCCATGAAATTCGCCGTACGCGGGCTCTACTGGGACCTGGTGCGGTCGCAGGCAACTGATCCCGTGTTTGTCGTCGGCTGCTCGCGCTCGGGCACCACGGTCACCTACGAAACGATCGCGATGTCACCGCATCTGCTGTCGTTCGGGCACGAGATCCCCGAATTCTGGGATAGCCTCTGGGGGCCGCGGCACAACGGCTGGGAGTCCGAGGCGGCGGGAGCGGAAGCCGCCCGAGCCGAACATCGCGATGCGGCGCAACGTTATTTCTTCCAAAGGCTGGGTTTGGGAAGGGTGCTGGACAAGACGTGCATCAACGTCATGCGCGTTCCCTATCTCTACCGCTTGTTCCCGCAGGCGCGTTTCGTCTATATCCACCGCGACGGCCGCGACAACGTGAGCTCGTTGATGGACGGCTGGCTCTACGACGGGCATTTCGCCTTGAGCAAGCTGCTCGGGCCCTTTCCGTGCTCGGTCAACATCGAGGGCGGTGCATTCAGGGATTGGTCGTTTTTGCTTCCCCCCGGCTGGCGCGACTACAACCATGCGCCGCTCGAGGAGGTCTGCGCCCATCAATGGCTGATGGCGAATCGCCTTGCGCTCGACGCATCGCGGGAGATTCCTGCGAAGCAATGGATTCGGCTGCGCTACGAGGACATCTTCGACCGTCCGGTGGAAATGTTTCGCGACGTGTTCGACCGTCTGGAGCTGCCCTTCGGCGAAGCCATCAAGCGCCATTGCGCGATGCTCGATACGCGTCCGACAAGTATCGTCGAGGGCGCACCGAAAAAGGAGAAATGGAAAGGGCGGCATGCGGCGAAGATCGAACGCATCCTGCCCAGGATCCGCCCCCTGATGGTAGAGCTAGGCTATGACGTCGACCGCTAGCGAGCTCCTGGTCAGCGTCGTGATGCCGGCCTACAACGTGGCCTGGTGCATCGGCCGTGCGGTGGACAGCGTGCTCGCGCAAGACTTTCATCGCCACGAGCTGATCGTGGTCAACGACGGGAGCACCGACGGCACGCGCGCCCTGTTGGAGACCTACCGGGGCGCCATCAAGGTAATCGATCAGGACAATCGCGGCATGTCAGCCGCGCGCAACGCGGGCATCCGCAGCGCCCTTGGCACATATGTTGCGTTTCTCGATGCCGACGATTGGTGGCTGCCGGAGAAGCTTTCACGCCAGGTCCAGTTGATGCAGAGCCGTCCGGAAATCGGATTCTGTTCGACTGCGGCCCGGGTCGAGGACGGCGACGGGCGGCTGCTCAATATGTGGCGCTGTCCCAATGGGAGCACCGAGATACTCGCAACGCTCTTCGCCCAGAACGCGGCCATCGCGGGCGGTTGCTCAGCGGTCATCGTGCGCAAGGAGCTCTTCGATCGCGTCGGCCTTTTCGACGAAACCCTGCGCGGTTTCGAAGACCCGGACCTCTGGATGCGGCTGGCTGCCGTATCGGGCTACGCCTGCATCGATGAGACGCTCGCGGTCATTCTGCGCCGCGAAAAGAGCGTCAGCCGCAACCTGGACACCATGCGCGTCGCCGCGTTGCGGTCAATGCACAAGAACCGGGCGCTCCTGCCATCGCGGCTGCGCGGCAGCTTCTGGCGCGATTGCCTCGCCGGCGTCTACACCGACTATGCAAAACCCGCCTATCGAGCGGGGCGGCTCGGCCTGGCCTACGCGGACACGCTGCGCGCTCTCATGCTCTCCCCCTTGGGGCGCGGCCGGCTGTGCCTCGGCCTCCTGCGGGATTTCCTGCTGAGAAAGCCCGTGTGAGCATGCAGCCGCTCGACGCCCTTGTCTTCGCTGCGCTTGCGCAGGGCGCCCTGATGGCGCTGCTGGTCGCCGCGATCTTCAGCGCCGTGCTGTTCGTCAAGTCCATCATCGATTTCACAAGGACGGGACCCGAGATGGCCGAGGAGGTCCTGACGCACTACCGGCTTTATCTCGCGTACTCGCTTGCGCGGCTCATCGGCTACGCGTTTCTGATCAGCGTCTTTCTGGCGTTCCTCGGCGTCCTGGCCTATGCGCTGGGCCTGATCGTGTTCGGCGCCCACTATCGGCCGTCCGTCGCGGTCAGCGCGGCCGCGGCGGCATTTCTTCTGCTGGCCGGTCGGCGGTTCGCGTACACGCTGCTCCTTTCGCCCGGCGTAATCGCGGCCTCCTCCCTTTATGCCATGACCCATTTCTACCCATTGTGGGACCGTCTTACGCCACGGCGGCTGCGCATCTTCGACGTCGGCTTGCTCACGCTTGGGGGGATCTGGCTGGCGGCGGGGCTGGTCAGGCTCGCGCACGACGGCGCCTGGTGGGGCTTCTGCCTCCTCACCGGCCTCGGGGCACTCTACGCGGCGATCTCCTGGTCTTCGGCCAAGCAACGAGAGCCGGCTGCGGCCCGGCCAAAGCCGCATAGCCGACCCAACATCCTAATGATCGGTTCGGACACGCTGCGCGCCGACCGGCTTTTCGGGGCGGGCTATCGCCGCGAGCTGACGCCCAATCTGGCGCGACTCGCCAAACGCGCCACAAGGTTCACCGATTGCTATGTTCCTTGCGCGCGAACCGCGCCGAGCCTGGTCACGATGCTCAGCGGGACGTGGCCGCACCGGCATGGCGTACGCGATACGTTCGTCACACCCGAGCAGACGCGCCTGCCCGTCCCGTCCCTGCCGCAGATCCTGAAGGCGGCAGGTTACCGGTCGGGAATCGTGGGCGATTGGGCGGCATCCGACGCCGAGAAATTCAACTTCGGCTTCGATGACCGCGACCTGCCGGAGGACCAGTGGAACATCAAGTTCCTGCTGCGTCAGGGCCCGAAGGATTTGCGACTGTTCCTGTCGCTCTTCACGCAAAACGCGTTCGGCAAGGCGTTCCTGCCCGAGATTTACTACCTGGGCGGTGTTCCCTTGACCGAAGAGGTCGGCCGAGACACGCGTCGCATGATCGGGAGGCTGGCGCAAGGCGACACGCCGTTCTTCCTGGTATCGTTCATGGCGACCACGCATCCGCCGTTCACCTCGAAATACCCGTATTACGCGCTGTATTCCGACCCGGCCTACCGTGGTGAATCGAAGTTCATCATGGCCAAGCTGCGCGACCCCTGGGAGATCATCCGTGCCCAGGCCGAACCGAAATCGAAGTTCGACTTGGAGCAGGTCATCGATCTCTACGACGGTTGTGTGCGGAACTTCGACGACGAGGTCGCGCGCATCCTGGCTTATCTCGACGCTTCGAAGCTCGCCGACAACACCATCGTAGTCGTCTTCAGCGACCACGGCTTCGAATTCTTCGAGCACGAGACCTGGGGCCAGGGCAACTCGGCGATCGGCGACTTCTCGGCCCGCGTTCCGATCATCGTCGCCGATCCGCGGATTCGCGGACCGCGGAAGATAACAGAGGTCGTACGCACGGTGGATATCGCACCCACGCTGCTCGAGCTCGCGGGATTGCCCGTCCCTGATTTCGTGCAAGGCGTGTCTCTGGTACCGTTGATGCGCGGCGAGTCGCTGGAGACGGAGCTGCCTGCCTTCAACGAAACCGGCGTTTGGCTCACGGACCTCCCCGGCACCCCGACGAACCACCTACGCTACCCACACTTGCCCGAGTTGCTGGAAATTCCGAACAAGAAGATTGGCATGATCTCGCTCAAGCCCAAGTACGTCGACATCATCATTGCCGCCAAGGACCGCATGGTGCGCGTCGGAGATTGGAAGCTCACCTACCAGCCGCTCACCGGCGGCGCCCTGTACCGGCTGTTCAATATCCGCGAGGATCCCGGCTGCCTGCACAACGTCATGCAGCAATATCCGCAGACCGCGGAGCAGCTCAAGTGTCTGCTCGACCGCTGGTTGGACGACGATCCGAAGTCCGCCCGGCACGGCCCATCCGTGGCTGTCGGATCCTCGCGGTCCGCGAAGCAGGAACCGGTTGGGGGATTCCCCGCCGTGTCGAGTAAGCTGTCCTGAGCCCGCCATGGTCATAGCTGTACAAGTCGCACGACCAGCGCACGCCCTCCAGGTGGGGCACCGGTGATCGTCAGGGCCAGGGCGCCGCTGCGGCTGGGGCTGGGCGGTGGAGGCACCGACGTGTCGCCTTATTGCGATCGCTATGGCGGGCTAACGCTGAATGCCACGATCGACAAGTATGCCTACACCGTGATCGAGCCGCGCCCCGAGCGAGATCTCGTCCGGCTCGTGGCGGCGGACCGGCAGGACGCGTGGGAGGGCGAAGCCAGCCCTGAGCTCGCGCTCGACGGGCGACTGAGCCTGCACAAGGGGGTCTACAACCGTATCGTCCGCGACTTCAACGCCGGCCGTCCGCTGCCGCTGGTGATGACCACCCACACGGACGCGCCACCAGGTTCCGGGCTCGGCTCGTCGTCGACGCTGGTCGTGTCCATGATCAAGGCCTTCGTCGAATGGCTCAATCTGCCGCTGGGAGAATACGAGATCGCGCGCCTGGCCTACGAGGTCGAACGCATCGACGTCGGCCTGTCCGGCGGTCGACAGGATCAGTACGCGGCGACGTTCGGCGGTTTCAACTTCATGGAGTTCAACCCCGGAGAACGGGTGATCGTCAATCCGCTGCGGATCAAGAACTGGATCATTTCGGAGCTCGAAGCTTCACTGCTGCTCTATTTCGGTGGCGTCTCCCGGGAGTCCGCTAAGATCATCGACGAGCAGGCCGACAACGTGAAGCGCAACGAGGCGGTTGCCATCGACGCCATGCATTCCCTCAAGGAAGAAGCGATTGCCATGAAGGAAAGCCTGTTGAAGGGCGACTTCGAGCAGCTCATGGAGTCTCTGCAGGCAGGATGGGAGGCCAAGAAGAAGATGGCGAAGAGCATCTCCAATGCGCAGATCGACGAGGTCTACGAGCTCGCGAAAGGAGCCGGCATGCGCGCCGGCAAGATCTCGGGGGCGGGGGGCGGCGGTTTCATGATGATGCTCGTCGATCCGGTCCGACGTATGGATGTCATGCGCGCGATGCAACAGACTCGCGGCCAGATCTTCAGCTGCCATTTCACGAAGTACGGCACGCAGGGATGGAAGATCTATTGACGCAGCTCGCAGATTGTTGAAAGTTGTGCCAGATCCGGACGTGGCCGTCTCGGGAGAGCAAGGGCTCAATGCTTGGCTGGATTGAACTGTTTCACGATTCTGGTATATCGTTTCCCAGGCTGCATAGCATCATCATTTGGACAACCAACACGCGGGTGCTTTGCAATGGCAGACCATGTCTTAGGCGATCGATACCGCTACGACGCCTTGTTCTACAAATATCAACGAGACGGCGCCGTCCGGTCAGCGCACGCGTTGCTGCCGCATGTCATTGGCGTGCTCCATATAAACAGCGTCCTTGACGTCGGTTGTGGGGCAGGCGCATGGCTCGCCGCCTACGACGCCCTGGGGGTGTCCGATCATGTTGGGGTGGATGGCGATTATGTCGATCGCTCGATGCTGCTGGTTGCAGCGGCAAAGTTCGTTCCACGCGATATCGCCATTCCTTTCGACCTTGCGCGTCAGTTTGATCTCGTGCAGTGTCTGGAGGTTGGTGAACACGTTCCTAATGCTGCGAGCGCAACACTTGTCGACAATATCGTACGCCACGGGAAGCACGTGCTGTTCTCGGCAGCCGTTCCCGGACAGGGTGGCGAGGAACACATCAACGAGCAACCCTATGGATTCTGGCGCACGCTATTCGCCCAGCGAGGCTTTCGGTTATTCGACTTCCTGCGCCCGGGGATCCAAGGCGACGATAGGATTGAGCCATGGTATCGCCATAACGTGCTGTTCTTCGCTCACGATGATGTCGTAGATCGGTTAGCGCCGGGGATCGTTTCGGCGCATGTGCCAGACGACGCGCCCATAAAGGATTTCGCCAGCGCAGGCTATCGTTTGCGGAAAGCTCTTTTGCGCTCGTTGCCGCCCAAAGCCGTATCGTCGATTGCGATCCTGAAACACAAGCTTGTCGTGCGATCTCTGAACCGCAGATAACAGGAATGCCAGCGCGTTTCATACTGCTGCTTCTCGCGGGTACTCTCTTCGCCGCGGCGGGGCAGGTCTTGTTCAAGATCGGGGCATCCGGTCGGGAGACCATCTCCTCATTTTTCAACTCCTGGATCTTCGCGGGCCTTCTTGCCTACGCGCTGGGGACATTGCTTTGGATCTATGCATTGTCCAAGGTAAGGCTCACCGTGGTCTATCCTTTCACCGCGCTCACCTTCGTGCTTGTGTATCTATTCGGGATCTTCATCTTGCACGAGCCCGCCGCGACTAAGGCACTCGTCGGCGTCGCGCTGATCTTGCTGGGGCTGTTCCTGATCTCAACGGCCTAATGCGCGGCCCGCAATTCGAGCACCGCCGGCATTGCCGGATTCGACCTTCGAAAACGTAACCCAGATCTACCGCGTAGACAAACGTGATCCAACTCGCAATCGTGGTTCCCTGCTATAACGAGGAAGAGGTGTTGCCGGAAACGTGTGCCCGCATGACCGCGCTTCTCGCGCGGCTGCAGCGTGCGGGAAAGATCGCGGCAGAAAGCCGCGTGTACTTCGTTGACGATGGCAGTCGCGACAGAACCTGGTCAGTCATAACCGATTTTGTGCGCACCAACTTACCCGTTATTGGCGTAAAGCTATCACGAAACCGGGGCCACCAGAATGCTCTGCTGGCAGGGCTGCTCCTGGCGCAGGGTGATGCGATTGTCAGCATCGACGCAGATTTACAGGACGATATCGAAGCGATCGAGGAGATGCTTGATCTGTTCCATCGCGGATGCGACATCGTCTATGGTGTCCGCAAGCGCCGGCCGACGGACAGCCTCTTTAAGAGGTTGACCGCAGAAGGCTTCTACCGACTCTTGACCGCCATGGGCGCCCAGACAATATTCAACCACGCGGACTATCGGCTCCTGAGCCGTCGGGCCATTGATGCGCTCCGAGGATTCCGAGAGGTCAACCTTTATTTGCGCGGCATCATTCCGCTGATCGGGTTTCGCTCGGCCATCGTGGAATACGAACGTTCAAGACGTTATGCTGGAACATCCAAATATCCACTCCGCAAAATGGTGGCGCTTGCACTCGATGCTGTCACCTCTTTTTCCGTCGTTCCCCTGCGGCTCATCAGCCTAATGGGGCTTGTGGTATTCGCTGGCTCGATGGTTGTGACGGTTTGGGCGCTGTGGATCGCTCTCGTTCGCGACACAGCAATCCCCGGCTGGGCCTCGGTGGTGCTCCCAATGTATTTCCTTGGCGGGGTCCAGCTCCTTGCCCTGGGAGCTATCGGAGAGTACCTGGGCAAGCTGTATACGGAAACGAAATCGAGGCCGCGGTTCGTAATTGAACAGATTGTTGGCGATGCACGCACTGAGGGTTCTCTTTCGCCGGACGATCTGCAGCCAACGAGTCGGACACAGTACGGCGATGTCTATTGATCATCGTGCAACCCGGGTCCTTTGCGCCACATCCTCCAGCATGGCACGCACGAATCGGAGAGCTTCTGAACAAGGCGCTTAAGGAGGCTCTCCCTGGAAGACGCGTGCGTGTTTTTCTGTGCCTACTCGTCGTCCTGAGCGCCGGCATCGCTGTGATCGCGGTCAAGCCACTCCTGCGTGACGTCCATTTCGACTCGCCGTACTATCTTTTCCAAAGCAAACGCCTGGTGGAGACCCACTTCTACTCAAGCTACTTGCAACATGCCGATGAGGTCGCCCGAGAAGTCTTTGACAAAAACTGGGACAGGAATCTCTCGTACATTCCCCAGCGCTACTGGTATTTCTCCCGGATAGGACATCTGACGACTCTGGCCGCCTTTGTCGCGCTCGGGGAAACAGGCCGCGACGCCTTGCGCTGGGCGCATTGGGGATTCGGCATCCTTCTGGCAATCGGTCTCTGTGTCCTGGTAGCGTTCACGCTACAACTCATGAGGCTATTCGAATTCGCCGCCGGATTGGGCGCGTCGGTCGCTGGTGCAGGGATTTCCGGGGTGCTGTTTGCCGCTTCCGGTCAATACTGGCACTTGGTGGGAAATTTCGTTACCGAGGTTCCTGCGATCTTTTATCTCAGTATTTCCCTGCTGGCTCTCGCGACATCTCTCTCGTGGCGGCCGTGGCTGTTCGGAGCGTTGGCTGGGCTGGCAACGCTCTTGGTGTATCTGAGCCGTCCGGATTTTCTATGGGTCATTGTGGTCTTTTGTATTCTGGTCTTCGTCTTCGGCCACCTTGGTAAGCTGCCTGGGATTCGAAAGACCGGCCTTTTCGTTGCCGGCGTCGTCGCCCTGTCAGCGTGGGGCCTGTTTGCCTGGTTTTTCTGGCCCCTGGCCGATCCCCGACTGTACCTGCGCTTCGTCGCCTTGCTTAACCTCTGGAATGAACAGCCTTCCTTCTTCCTGCACCTGTTCATTACGTCCGGAGGGCTTCTTTGGGTTGGCTTCGTCCTGGCGATTTGGAAGATTCGATTCCACCCTTTCATCCAGTTCGGGCTCCTTTGGCTCATCCTCTGTGTAGTGCCATGGATCATTCAGGCCTCCTCGGGGATCACCGCTCAATCGCGGATGTTCTCCCTGACGCTCCCCGCATTGCTGATCCTCTCTTCCGCCGGCTGGGCACTACTGCTGCAAACTGCGAGCAACGCGGGTTCACGTCGCGCAAGCACGATCGCCGTGCCAGTTATGGCCACGCTCCTCCTGCTCGCGGTGACACAGCCTCCGACATACTTGTTGATGAGAGAGTTACCCGGCGGCTGGTGGCTGCAGTATCCGCGATCCTTCCTGTGGCCGGACCCGTGGGAGAATCGCAACTATTATGTCAATGACCTTGCTCGGATCAGCGATGCCCTCTACCAGGACGGCGGTCTGAAGATCGTGTTGCTTGACGCAAGCGCCCAAAAGGATGTCGAGTTTGTGAACGTAATCCGTTTTCTTGGGCCGCCTTTCAAACCCGACATGGATCCACTTCTCGAGCCAGAGACGCAGAAGGTCTGGCGTCTCGGGAACTATCCAACACCGAACGGAGAGCGCGTGGCGATGCGATCGTACGCGGATTTGACTGAGGAGGACCTCGCCGCTCTACGACAAGGCAGATACCGCCTGTTCGTCCTGGGCCGGGACCGAGCGCCCCAATATCTCAACCTGGAGGATCAGACCTTCTTAGCCAGATCAATTGTGTCAGGTCAAAAGTATTGGCTATCCGAGGCGGTGGGAGCATGGTGATACGGACCGATCCCAGTCCCAAGCATCCGGCCGCCGGGCGATAACCGCAATTCCGCGATCGGATTGACATGGAAGAACCGTTGCTACAAGGCATTCGCGACCAGCTTCGCGAAACCGCCCGCAATCTCGACATCATGGCTTCGGACGCTGAGCTCGTAGGCCTGATCGGGAGAGTCACCGGCGCGTGTGTCGCGGCACTTGCTAATGGCCACAAGGTTCTGTTCGCGGGCAATGGCGGCAGCGCGGCTGACGCGCAGCACCTGGCCGCGGAGCTGGTGAGCCGATTTGCATACGACCGTCCCGGGTTGCCCGCTTTCGCTCTGACCACCGACACATCGGTGCTTACCGCGATCGGCAACGACTATGGCTACGACCGGCTGTTCGCGCGTCAGATCGAAGCCGTGGGCGCAGCCGGCGATGTATTTTTCGGCATCTCCACGTCGGGGCGTTCGCCCAACGTGCTCAGCGCGCTCGACGCGGCGCGAGCGAAGGGATTGGTCACGGTCGGCATGACCGGCCGTGCCGGCGGACAAATGCCGGGGCGATGCGACTACCTGCTGCGCGTCCCGTCGGATTCCACGCCCCGCATCCAGGAAGGGCACATCGCCATTGGGCACGCGATCTGCCAGATCATCGAAGCGCGGTTGTTTCCCAGGGCTTCGTGATGGAGGCGATCGTCCTTGCGGGCGGTCTCGGCACCCGCCTGCGCGGCGTCGTGGACGACATTCCCAAGCCCATGGCGCCGGTGCAGGGCCGTCCCTTCCTGGCATTTGTTCTCGATCAACTGGTCGATGCCGGCTTCAAGACGGGCATTTTCGCCGCGGGGTATCGCCACGAGGCGATCCGTGCGTATTTTGGCGAGGACTATCGCGGCCTCGCCCTGCGCTATTCGGTGGAACGCGAGCCGCTCGGTACCGGCGGGGCGATACGCTTGGCGTGCGCTCAGGTCACTGCGCGCGATGTCTTCGTGCTGAACGGCGATACCTACCTCGAGCTTGACTTCCGCGCCATGCTGGACGCGCACGCCAGCGCAAGGGTGGAGCTCAGCATGGCGATTTGCCACGTGCCGGACGCCGCGCGTTATGGCGCCGTCGAGCTGCATGATGGCATCGTGCGGGGATTTCTTGAAAAGAGGCGAGCGGGTCCGGGATGGATCAATGCCGGCACGTATGTCCTGGGGCCGGAGCTGCGCGCCCGCCTTCGGCCCCAGGGAGCGTTCTCATTCGAACAAGACCTGCTTGCGCCCGAGGTCGGCAGCATCCGACCGCTTGCGTTTCGCTCATCGGGGCTGTTCATCGACATCGGCGTGCCGGAGGATTACGCCCGGATCCAGGCGCTTTTTCGCCGCCGCTTCGTCCAATGAGGCGTGCGCAGCGTCTCAAGTCAGGCGCATCGCATATACGGCACTGTCGACGTGTCGAACAAGAATGGCGAGATCGATCGTACCGAACGACGCAATTCGAAACCGCCCGAAGGTTTGCGAAAGGTTCAGCGGATGGCGTGAGCGGCTCGCCGCGTCGGCGATCGGGTCGAGCGTGTCGGCTGCGGGCCGGTACGGGAGCCAGCTCCACTTCGCGGCGAGCTCGTCGCGCGAACGTCGCTCTTGTGGTGCTGCGATGGTGTATACGATTCCGCCGTCCAGCGGCGAGAAGTAGACGAGGCAGGCAAGGTTCGGCGCGTATTCCATGGCCGCATAAGGTCGCAACACGGGCTTGGGTCCCGCGGATTCGAGGTGTTCGATCTCGTGTGCCGGATCGGTTGGATCGATCGCATACAATGCATCGCGCGCATGCACCGATACGACAATGAGGTCGCGTACGGGATCGATCTGCATCGCGTTGTGATTGGCGATCCCGGGCAGCTTGTTCGGGAAGTGATTCGTCCAGCGGCCGAACGTGCCGTTCCGGTTGTCCTCATCCGGGCTGAAGCCGATGAAGGCGTTGCCTCCGCCGTCATCGCCGGAGTGTCCCCAGACTACGCGACGCGATGCGTCCCATGTGCTCCACCCGCCCGAGTTCAGGATCGCCGTCGGATGCTGCGGACCATTCCGCCAGGTCAGCGTGTCGAGGTTGAAGAGATGGGGTATTGCGACTGCCTTGACGTTCGGCCCCAATTCGGTCTGGCCTTTGAGCAGGATGTAATCATTCCCCAACGGGTCGTACTGAACGTAATCGTAGGTATGCGGCGGCAGAGGCGAGCCGTCCGGATATACCGAAGCGGGATAGCGCGCGCCCGCGCCGTATTCGTCGTCTCGACCGGAAACGTAGCCATCGGCAATTCGTCGCCACTCCCGGGAAGCGAGGTCAAAGGCGTGGACGTCTGAACCGAAATAGTCATTATGGCCTCCGCCGTAGACGATCATCGATCCACTGGGTCCGTAGCGCGATGCATAGACTGCGCTGTTCCATCCCTCGGTGATCGCGCTGAATCCTGCCACGCCGTGCCAGGGCGACTTGGGATTGCGCCCCAGCACCCTTCGCAAGCGCTCCTTGAGCGTGCGCGCCGGATTCAGCTCCGGATCGCGTGCGGGGTCGGTGTCGAACAGGTATCGCGTTCCCAGTGCCGTAGCCCACAATTCCAAGTCGGGAGAATCGCCGGAGATCGCATACCAGCGATGCAAGCCCATCCGCTCGACCCAGGTCGGGGTAATATTCGTCGTAGACACGCCCTTGGAGACACTCATGCGAACGCCTCACCTCGCCATTCTCGCAACCGTCCTGGTGGCTGCCTGCGCTCACTACATCGAGACATCGTCACCGACGGTTACACGTTGGGAGGGGCGAGATGTTTCCGAATTGATCGCAGCTATCGGACCCTTCGACACGACATCTATCCGTGGTGAGTCCAGCGCGTATAGCTGGTCTTGGGCACACTCCACAACACCTGTCCCGGGCGAGTCCAGATCCTATAACTGGTTTCGATTCGGGATGTGCCGGCTGACCGCGCACACTTCTCTTGAGGGGAAGATCCTTAAGGTCGAGATGGAGGGAACGGGCCAAGGCTGCAACGTATACGTTCAAAAACTGGGCAGTTAGGCTGCGTTCGCGATGCGAAGCCGGCCGACTTGGCAAACCACGAGCCGCATGCGAACAGCTCGCGAGACCGCTTCGAACTCCACACGTTTCACGCCATGGGCGACCGGCTCGCGCGCACCTTGCCCCGCCCCGTTCCCGGGTAGCGACCTCGCAGAGCCAGCTTGCGTAGCTGGTCCACGCGCCGTTGGTGCGTGAAGTTATCGAGCACGCGCCTTCTTCCGTTCAGCCCCATTCGTTGCGCCTCCATCGAGTCCAGTAGCAGACGCGCCAACGCTGCTGTGATCGCCTCGAGCTGTTCACCATCGACGCGCAAACCGGTGACACCGTCGATCACCGCCGAGCCCGTTCCTCCTGCGACTCCGGCCACCGCAGGCTTGCCGGCGGAAGCTGCCTCGAGGAAAACCAGGCCGAAGCCTTCGGTATCCCCATCGATGTCGCGGTTAGGCATCGCAAACAGATCGCAGGCGGCGTACCAGCGAGGCAGGTCTTCGTAACTCACGTGACCGAGTAGATGCACGCGGTCGGACACGCCGAGCTCGGCGGCCAGGCGCTGCAAGTAATCGCGATCGGCGCCGATGCCTACCACCGCGTAATGCGCGTCGACGCGCTGCTCGCGGAGCAGTGGCAAGGCACGTATCACGCTGTCGAGGCCCTTGCGGCGCTGCAGGCGCCCTACGGAAAGAATAAGGCGCTGTCCTTCCGTAACCCCGATTTCGGCGCGCAAGTCCTGGCCGGAGAGCCCCGGTCGAAAACGATTCTCGTCGACCGTTGGATAGACCACGACGATGCGTCCCGGATCCACGCCGAGCGCGCCGGCCAGCGTGTCGCGCGTGAAATCGCTGTTGGCAAGCACCACATCCGCACGCCTGAACACGAAACACATCAGCGCGAACTTACGGCCGCGTCCCCAACCGGTCAGCTCCTCGCCGTGGGCGTAGACCAACACCGGCCGACCGAGGAGCCGGGCGATCGCCCACGCCACGAGACCCTCGGGCAACACCCGCCCGGCAAAGATCGCGATGAAACGGCGCGTCACTGCCAAGGTGGCCGCGGCCACGAACAGCTTTGCGTACATGAGCAGCGATTCGGGTTTCAGCCACGGCAGTCGCTTCAAAGCGATGCGATGAATGGCGTTCGGATGCGTCCGGTCGAACTGGGCTGCGCCGGGCACATCAGCGGTGACGACGTGAATCTCCTTCCCGCCCAGCCGCCGGAAATCGTCGTCGAAAGATACCGCCGTTCCGCCCTTGGTGGGCAGGAAGAGTTCGGTGATCATCAAGAACGGCGTTTTCACGGGCGCAATCATCGAGACATCAGAGCGGAAATCGTCTCCGCGACAGGCATGAATAGCAGCACGTCCTGGGCGGCACTTGGCTCAATAACACGATGCCGGAGGCTCCCCGTCTAAAGGGACGAGCACCGCTCACAGAATGCCCCTGCAGGCGCTCGCAAACCGCATCCTGCGCGTCCGGTCGTTCATCTGGTAGAAGCATGGCCCCGCTTCACTCGCGACGTCCCACAACCCTTCGGTTCGAGTCTGCAGTGAAGCCGTTGCTGAGCGCCTCCCGTATCTCGAGGGGCGTCATCGTGATGCCGTTAAGCTCTTTCACGAAGAAAGCGAAGTAACGTCGGCACTTGTGCAGGAAGCGTTCGAGCTCCACTTCCGTTCGCACATAGGGCGTGCCTCCCGGCATCACCGAAGGAGAGTGAAAGCTGAACACGAATACTCGTACGCCATCGCCCAGCAGCGCGCGGGTCAGGCGGCGCATTTCCGGCTCGCTATAGTCCTCGGGCGACAAACGGATGCGCTCCACCAGCCGAAGCCGGGCGCATACGCCGGCCACTCCAACGCGTCTCATCGCCGGGCTGGTCACGGCCTTGTAAAGCGGTGTGCCACCGGCTCGAAGCCAACCTACATAGCCGCCGGTGCCAGGCAGGCCAAGGAGCTTCCGCTTTGTGCCGAACCAGTACGGGTGGCTGGTATAGGCCGAATAATCGGGACCGCCGTCGGCGGAAAAGTCGATAGGCACCGCCGGGCTGATGTCCACCTGATAGCCGAGTTCGTCCAATATCGCCCCGGTGTTGACCCCGAACCCATAGCGTCCCGCCAGATAGGTGAGCGGGCGAGCGCCGAACGACTCCGCGATCTTTTCCGTCAACCTCTCCAACTTCTCCGCCTCGAGCGCGCGGGGCAGATTGCAGGGATAAGAGTTGCGGGCATTGACCTCCTCGACGTGAGGCGGCGACACCCATGGGTGCAGGTGCGCACCGATCAGGGCCCGTTTCTGGTCGGCAAAGGATTTCAGCGGCCGGATAGCGATCTCCTGGGACGCGATGGGATAGTCGACCACATAGTTGGGCACGATGCCGTATTCGTCGAAGACTTCCTGGGCGCGGCCGAGGTGGCGCATGTGCTCGACGCTCGTGGCGTGGCGATCATGCGGCCGACCCCAATCGAATTCCTCCTCGGTGTGCACCACGACCGTGAGGATGGGCCGCGTTTCCGCCGGGAGATGAATGAGCTCGCGTCGCATCTTGCGTAAAGGGAACGTCAGCAGTTCATCAGAGGTCGAGGGCAACCAGTTCCGAATACAGATTACTCATGTCTGCCGCGTTCAGGGTCTCGCTCTTGAAAACCTTATTGCGATATCCGGACAATTCGACGCGGAGTATCGGGAGTCGCGGCAATAACCTTGCTTCCACCCGTGTGTACGACAGACCGTGGTGCACCAGCAGATGACTACCGAGCGCAGCGCGGTAGCGCAGAAACAATTCCGAATCGCTCAGAGCGAGGATACTGGCACCGGTGATGCCCTTCAATCGAGTGCGCTTCCAAACGACGTAGCACCACGCGGCCGCGCTGCCCACCGCCGCGTGCGCGAGCCACGGCAGATGGCAATGGTCCCGGTATGCCTTGGCGTCTTCCGGTGCGAGCACGCGCCCGATCTGCATCGGATCTGTGACTACGCGCACTCCGGTCAGTCTGGCAAACGGCCACGGCAGGTTCGGCCAGATCGCTTGACGCTCGTTCATGGGTTTGAACTTGAGGAACTGCAGGGTCTTGGATACTACATCGGTCGGTGTGAAGTCGGTGAAATGGAACCCCGGTTGTTCGGTGAGCGCTATGGCCAGGCGCATGCTTTGCGCGCGGAATGCGTGCAGCACGCACCAACTGGTGATGTTGCAGAAACGCTCGATCCGGCCGCGGACCGGCCGCTCGGCATAGATGGCACCGATGCCACCAACAATCCGGCCATCATGACGAATCAGGAAACCGTTGTTGGGTTTGCTCCGGTACCAGTCTTGTCTGAAGGCCTTCGCCCATTCCTCCGGGGAGCGTTCGCGGCTCAGATTCTCGGACAGGAATCCGCAGAAACCGGGCAGGTCCTGGTCCCGGATCGGTTCGACGGTTGGCAAGCTCATTGCTTATCGAGCAGATCCGTCGGCAAGCGCGGGATGACGATAGAAACTGCGAAGCATGGTGGAAGGCCGGTTCTGCAGAGCGGCCCTAAGTATAATTAACCTCCTTTCGGGCAGGCATGCCGATTCCGGATTCTTCCGAGATTTCCACCTTGACGATCGCCGAGACACTTCCGCCGAGCCACGACGCGGCCACTATTTCCGGTGTGCTGGCCATCCCTGGTTTCACACGAGATGACCAGGGCAGACCGCGGATCGGCTTGGACCCGGACGATCTCTATGCCTATGGTCATCTCATCCGGATGACCGAGCAGCTGATCCTCGACCAGTTCTCGCGCGGACTGGTTTCCGGCACTACACACACCTGCCTCGGGCAGGAAGTCGCCGCCATGTCGGTGGTGCGCGCGCTCGACCATCCCGAAGATGCGGTGCTGTCGAATCACCGCAACCATGGTCACTTTCTAACCTATTCGGGCGATTTCCTCGGCCTGGTGGCAGAGATCATGGGGCGTAAGGCGGGCGTGTGCGGCGGCCACGGAGGCAGCCAGCACCTCGCATGGCGGCATTTCCACAGCAACGGGGTGCAGGCCGGAATGATGGGGATCAGCGCGGGGCTCGCTTTGGCGCGCAAGAAGAAGGCCGGCGGAGCGCTGGTGGCAGCGATGATCGGCGACGGCACGCTGGGCCAGGGATTGGTCTACGAGGGCATGAATCTGGCATCGGTATGGCGCGCGCCGCTGCTAGTGGTCGTAGAGAACAACGGCATTGCACAAACCACGTATACGCGGGAAACCGTTGGCGGCAGCATCGAGGAACGCGGCGCGGCGTTTGGATGCGCCACGTGGCATTTGAGCGACGACGACCCGGACTTCTGTCACGAGGTAGCCGCTATCGTGGCCGAGGTACGAGCGGCGGGTCGGCCCGGATTTCTCGTCCTCGATACTCGCCGCATGGGGCCACACAGCAAGGGCGATGATCTGCGCGCCGGTGAGGAGATGGACGAAATTCGCAGCCGCGATCCATTGGCCGCGCTCGGCCGTCGCCTTCCCGACACAACACGCCGTCGCATCGAAGCGCGCAACGCCGGCTTCATCGACGAGATCAAGGCGTTGGCCGAAGCGTCGCCTGAGGCTCGGTACAGCGAAGTACCCGAGCACATCTTCGGCGCCTCCCTGCCGGTCCAGGCACGCATAAACTATCCCGAACCTGCGGCAGGCAGGAACGTACGCCAGTCGATCAATGCAGCGCTGCGGCACCTGCTGGAGACCATTCCGGAGGTGCTGTTGCTCGGGGAGGACCTGCATGATCCCTACGGCGGCGCGTTCAAGGTGACCCAGGGCCTTTCGACCGACTTCCCCGGTCGGGTGATCTCGACGCCGATCAGCGAGGCAGGCGTTACGGGTGCTTCCATCGGCCTTGCGCTCGCCGGATTCAAGCCGGTGACCGAAGTGATGTTCGCCGACTTTCTCACCCTGTGCATGGATCAGATTTACAACCATGCCGTGAAATTTCCAGGCATGTTCAGCGATATGGCGGTGCCGCTGGTCATCCGCGCGCCGAGCGGCGGGCGGCGTGGTTACGGCGCCACTCACAGTCAGAGCCCCGAGCATCTCTTCGTCTCAGTGCCGGGGCTTACCGTTGTGTATGGCAGCCATCGGCACGATGTAAGCCGGTTGCTCATCGACGCCACGTTGCGCTGGGCCTTCCCCGTGCTTTTCCTGGAGCACAAGCTGCTCTACGGAGAGAAGCAGGACCGCGCGGATTACGTGGAGTTGCCGGTCGTCGGAGACGACGTGGCCGCCCATCTGTTTCCGACGTTGCGCCGTGGCGACGACGATCCGGACGCCACACTGCTGACCTACGGCGGCATGCTGCCGGTCGTCGAGGCAGCAGCGAAGCGCCTGGGGGACGAAGAGGAACTGAAAATTGAAATCGTGGTGCCCTCGCTGCTGGCACCCCTTCCCAGGGAAACGCTCATCGGCCACCTGTTGACACGCAGGCGCGTGGTGACGGTGGAAGAATCTCACCACAACTACGGCATCGCCGCCGAGATGGCCGCAACTCTCCTGGAGCGCGGCTACCGCGGCCAGCTGCTGCGCATCGGCGCCCCGCCGTTGCCGATCCCTTCGGCGCGCAGCCTGGAGCGACAGATGCTGCCGGACGCAATGCGTGTGGTCGAACAAGTTCTGCGCATGATCTGAAAAGACTCATGCCCAACCCCTTGCACGTTCCCCGCGTCAACAATAACGACGACAGCGTTCGCATCGTCGATCTCGGTGTGAAGGAAGGCGACTTCGTCACCCGCGGTCAGGTGGTCGGCGCCGTGGAGACGGACAAGGCCGTGCTCGACGTGCCTGTGGAGCAAGACGGTTACGTGCTTAAGATTCTCTATGGCAAGGGAGAGACGGCGAGCGTCGGCTCGGTGCTGCTCTGGCTCGGCGAGATCGCGGACGAGCGCGTGCCCGAGCAAGCGCCTGCAGCGGCCACCGCCGCTTCCGGCTCCGCCGCGACAGGTCGTCCGACCGCGAAAGCCCAGGCGATGTTGCGGGAACTAGGTCTCGACGCGAAAGCAATCCCGGCCGCCGGCGAGCGACTCACCGTTGCTGACATCGAGGCATGGCGGGCGAAGCAACGATCGCCGATTCGCGCGCCCGCCCCCGATACGGGTGGAGCGCCGGAAGCTGCGCCGAGCGTGCCGGGCGAATATCACGAGCTCTCCTCCGAAGAGCGCGGGATGCTTTTCACCGTCCGTTGGCACCGAGATCGCGCCGCGCCCGGTTATCTGGAGATCGAATACGATCCGAAGCCATGGAGCGACTACGCCGCGCACTACGCGGAGCAAAACAAACTGCTACTTTCCCCGCTGCTCGCGCTGCTCGCGTTCCGCCTCGTCGAGCTGGCCAAGGCCAACCCGCGCATCAACGCCACGGTCATCAGCGATCGGCGCTACCAGTATCATCCGGTCAATCTCGGCTTCACCGTGCAGGCCGGGCATACCCTCTACCTCGCCGTCGTGCACGGCGCGCACGAGATGAGCAGAGCCCGCTTCATCGACGCCCTCGGTGAAGTGCAACGTCACGCCATCGCGCACAAGCTGCGGCCCGGCGAATCCTCGGGCGCAACGCTCGCTTTCTCCAGCATGGCGCGGTGGAACGTGAGCCGCCACGTGCCTGTCCTGCCGCCGTATGCAAGCCTGATCGTTTCCCATGCCGCGCCGCGCGCATCCGGCAAGGCCGTGCTGGGCGCGAGCTACGATCACCGCCAGCTGACCGGATTCGATGTCGCCAATGTGCTGCAGGCGCTTGCGCAGCTGCCTGCCTGATTCGACCTGACCCCGTGCAGCTGAATCGAGAAGCCATCAAAGCCGCCATTCGCGCCAAGGTCATCGAGTTGGCTAAGGCCTTGAACATCGATGCCAGCGCCCTGGCGGACGCCGACATCATTCCCGCCGCCGGCTACCTCGACTCGACCGCGATCCTGGAGCTCGTAGTCTGGTACGAGCAGGCCTACGATTTCCCGCTCAAACAAGAGGAGATCAACATCGACAATCTGGGCTCGATCAACGCCATGACCGACTTTCTTCTGTCCCGCAAGCGTGGACAGGCGCTTCGCTGATGCGGAGCACGGCGATGGGCCGACCTCTCGTGGAATACCGCGAGTTCCCTGAACCGGGCCGTGCTTGACGATGCCAGTGATCGCGGCGGCAATTCTCTGGCTGGCGGTCAGCAGCGTGCTGCTTGCCCTTGCGTATCGCCGGGCCCTGTCCGCGGCATGGCGGGAGCCCGTGCTGCGTGTGCCCGTGCTGATCCTCGAAAGCGACGACTGGGGTTATGGGCCGGTCGAGCAGGCGCAGCGCCTGGATCAGATCGGAGCGCTGCTCGCGCGGTTTCGCGACTCGCGTGGGTCGCATCCGGTGATGACCTTGGGTGTAGTGCTCGCCGGCCCCGATACCGAACGTATGCGCGCGGAGCGGTGCCGCACGTATCATCGAGTGACACTTGCGGATCCGCGCCTCGCTCCGGTGCGCGAGGCAATGCTGCGCGGAGCGGCACGTGGAGTGTTCGCATTACAGCTTCATGGCATGGAGCATTTCTGGCCGGCATGCCTGATGCATGCAGCTTTGGACAATGAAAAGCTTCGCGACTGGCTCACGCGGAGCGGCTTTCCCTGCACCGAGGCCCTCCCCGCCCCGCTGCAAAGCCGCTGGATCGACGTGAGCACACTTCCATCCAAGCCCCTGCCGATCGACGAAGCGACTGCAGCAGCAACCGGGGAAATCGCAGCCTTCACCGAGGTGTTTGACGCGAACCCGGAAGTCGTGGTGCCTGCGACCTTCGTTTGGACCGACGCGGTGGAATCCGCATGGGCTCGCGCCGGCGCACGAGTCGTGGTCACTCCGGGCCTGCGCAACGAAAGCCGCGACGCGGAGGGTCGCGTCGTCGCCGGCGACCGAACGTATTTCAACGCGGCGACGGGACTGCAAGGCGTTTTATACATAGTGCGTGACTGCTACTTCGAGCCGGCCTTGGGCCACACCCATCGGAATGCCATTCAAGCTCTGGAGTACAACACCCGTGTCGGTCGTCCGACTCTGCTCGAAATTCATCGCGCAAACTTCATTGCAGAAGAGCAGCCGACACAGCGCGCCTTCGAGGAAGTGACTCGCCTGCTGGACGCGGCGTGTGCACAAGTTTCGGACATCCGGTTCATGGACACCGCCGAGCTTGCACAACATTACCGCGATCGGTCGGATCTGGTGGAGACGCGCATCGGCGCACGGATACACTTCCTGTTGCGTCGCCTGGCGAAGATCTCTCGACTGCGCAAGCTGGCGTGGGCAACCTGCATCATGCTGCCGGCATGGCTCGCGTACCTGGTCACGCGGCCTGTGGCTCTCCGGGAATTGCGCTGATGCGCCAACAACGCGATGGATAGAAGAGGCGACCTTAGATGACCGCTATACCGCTCGCAGGTACTGGGAAGGCAGTAGGCGACCAAGCGCCCGCCCAAGGCCGCATCGGGGTCACGCCCTATATCGTAATCCTCCTGCAGCTTGGCCTCCTCACCGTGTTGTTGCGCCAGTTCCAGATAGAAAGCGCGGCATTTCTGCGGCTGGCCCTTCTGGCGTTCGGCGGCTTCGCCATTCATGCCGTACTGCCAATGCGCTATCGTCTGCCCTTCTTTCTGGCTCTTTCCCTGATCGGAATCGTCCTCGTCCTCGATATAGCGAACGGCTTATCCATCATTGGCATCGGGCTCGTCCTCATCGGCATCTGCCATTTGCCGCTGTCCTTTCGGCTGCGCGGCACCTTGCTCGTGCTCGTCGGCGCGTTATTGGCCACCCTGCGTGCAAAATGGCTGCAGGTGCCTGTATCCGATGCCATTTGGCCGATCCTGGGGTCCATGTTCATGTTCAGGCTGATCGTCTATTTCTACGATCTTCGTCACAACACGGCGCCGGTTTCGCCGGTACGTACGCTGGCGTATTTTTTCATGCTGCCGAACGCCTGTTTTCCACTCTTTCCGGTGGTCGATTACAAGGCGTTTCAGCGCAACTATTACGACGATGACGCGTATCGAACCTACCAGGTTGGCGTGGACTGGATGGTCCGCGGCGTAATCCATCTGATCCTGTATCGCTTCGTCTACTATCAAGTCACATTGGCGCCGTCCGAAGTCACCGGGCCGGCGCAGCTGCTCCAATTCCTGGTAGCGAACTTCGCGCTCTATCTGCGCGTGTCCGGATTATTCCATCTGATCGTCGGCATGTTGTATCTGTTCGGCTTCCGGCTGCCGGAGACGCACAACCAATACTTCCTGGCGTCGAGCTTCACCGATTTTTGGCGACGCATTAATATCTACTGGAAAGAGTTCATGCTGAGGATCTTTTATTACCCCGCGGTGTTCAAGCTTCGGAAGTGGGGAACCACAAGGGCTATGGTCGTGGCAACACTGTTCGTTTTCATGCTGACGTGGTTCCTGCATGCCTATCAGTGGTTTTGGCTACGCGGTACGGCGCTCCTCGAAGGGCGGGATGCACTGTTCTGGGTGATCCTCGGTGGCCTAGTCGTCGCCAACGCGCTTTACGAAATCAGATATGGGCGCAACCGAAGCCTTGGCACATCGGCGAAGACCTGGCGCAGCTTTGCGTTACTCACGGTCAAGACCTTTGCAACCTTCTGGATCATTTGCGTGCTGTGGTCTTTCTGGACTGCAGAATCGCTATCCGATTGGGTGTCGCTATGGCAGGCCCTTGGCGGCAAGTACACCGTCGACGTCCTGATCTTTCCCGCGATCGTGCTAATCGTCATCGTCGTAGGGAACCTGGAACACAACCCTCTTCGCAACAGGCGAGCATCGGAGGTGGAAAGCAGTGCGTGGCTCCGCGCCCGCATGGTGACCGTGGCGTCGCTGGTCGCCTTGGTTGGAGTGAGCATTGAAGCAGTCCATCAACACTTCGGCACGGAGCTCGCCACAACGATTCACGAGTTACGCTCGGGCCGTCTCAGTCGCCTGGACACCGCGAAGCTCGAGCGCGGCTACTACGAGAACCTGCTGTCCGTCGACCGGTTCAATTCTCAGCTATGGGAGGTGTACACGAAGAAGCCAGCGAACTGGCTCGACGTGCAGGGCGTCGGCCTCAAGCGTTTTACCGGCGGCTTCGCGCAAACGGAGCTCATCCCCTCTTTCGTTTCCAGAACGCCGTACGGGACGATAAGCGTCAACCGATGGGGTATGCGCGACAAGGACTACGAACGTACGCCGCCTGCCAATACGTATCGCATCGCAATGCTAGGAGCATCCTCGGTGATGGGCTGGGGAGTGGGCGATGGCGAAACATTCGAGGCGCTGCTGGAGGACCGCTTGAACCGCGAAAGACGGGACGTGTCGAACGCAAGGTACGAGATACTGAATTTTGGCGTTCCCGGTTATCAGCCACCACAGGAGCTCGTCACGCTCGACAACGCACTGAGTTTCGCCCCCAACGCCGTCTTCTATGTAGCGACGGGTCAGGAGATTTCACGCGCGGCATCGTATATGGTGGAGGTTGTGCAGAAGAGGATCGAGATTCCGTACCAACCCTTACAGGAGATTGTAAAGCAGGCCGGCCTCGAGCCCTCCATGGATAATGCCACCGCACTCAAGCGACTCGATCCGTTCGATGGCGCGATCTTGACCTGGACCTACCAGCGCATCGCGGACCAGGTGCGTAGCAGTGGCGCTGTGCCGGTATTTATTTTTCTTCCGCAAGTAAGAGAAGAGATAGGACAGGACGAAACGCCAGCGATCTTGAGGATGGCCGACAGCGCTGGCTTCGCCGTCATCAATCTGGCCGGCGTATTCAGGGGTCAAGACATCGATGCGCTCCGTCTCGCCGACTGGGATCAACACCCCAATCAGCGTGGGCATCAACTCATCGCGTCGCGCCTGTACGACGAACTGCAGAAGATGCAGCCGAACGTCCTGGGTGCGCGCGACCGCACGCCGACAAACTGATCTTTTGGTGAACAGGGACAGTACATGACCGATGACATCAAGACCGTTATCAAGGACGTCATCCTCAAGGAGTTTCTGCCGGGGGAAGACCCTTCCGAGCTTACGGACACGACACCGCTGATCACTGGAGGCATCCTCGATTCCATCGCGACGCTCAAGCTGGTGATGTTTATCGAAGAACGGTATGGCATAAGCCTGCAAGCGCATGAGGTCGACGCGGAACACCTGGATACGATCTCCCAGATCGCGCAGCTGATTCGCTCGAAGAAACCGTAGGGACGCTGGCTATGGAAACGCTTGCCGGGTTGCACGCAGCATTTATCCGCGCTGCCCGCGAGTACCCCGACAGCACGGCCGTGGTCGAACCCGGTGAGGGCAGTGTGACCTATCGTGAGCTCGCAACCCTCTCGGACCGGGTTCGCGACCGTCTGCACGCGAGCGGCGTCCGCCCAGGTGATCGGGTGGGCATCTACCTGCACAAGTCAATCGACACGGTGGCCACGATTTACGGGATTCTGAAGCTCGGCGCAGCCTACGTGCCCGTCGATCCCGGTGCTCCCTCTGCACGCAACGCTTACATCTTGAACAACTGCGCCGTCAAGCTCGCGGTGGTCGAGCGTCGCTTCGCGGACAGACTGCGGGCTGAGCTGGACGCTATTGGTGCGGCTCCCGCCCTCTGGCTCGTCGATGATCCGGGTGGCGGCGATGCGCTGCGCAGGTCGCTGGATGACGCCGATGCCAAGGCCGCGGCGCCGGCCGCCGCCGATGCGACCGCCGAGCCACAGGACCTGGCCTACATA
>WNFV01003365.1_pt1 | contig 24545 bp, 19 predicted proteins | sample 5400101 | NCBI WGS metagenome assembly WNFV01 (sample SAMN13153361, study PRJNA577476) | soil metagenome | isolation source: 115 cm soil or saprolite under grassland replicate 1 | place: USA:California | collected 2016-06-15 | reverse complement strand
CTGATTCGGCTCGAGCCGCCAGCAAGCGCGGATGGTGGAAAGCGGCCAATTACAAAAGCGATGGTAGATCAGGCCATCGAAGCCATCCGCAAGCGTGTCGACCGCTTTGGGGTAAGCGAGCCGATTATCACGCCACAGGGCAATGATCGTATTCTGGTGCAAATCCCCGGTCTCGACGCTGCCAACATCCAGGAGGCGCGCGACCAACTTTCACGCGTAGCCAAACTAGAGTTCCGCCTCGTCTATCCGGACAATGGTCAGCGCTTGAAAGCGATTGATGACGCAAAGGAAGTGATTCCGCCAGAATACCGGATCGAAACTTACAAACAGCAAGTCGAGGGCGAAAAGCCGATCGAGGAACGTTTGCTCGTCAAAAAGAAGGCGGATCTCGGCGGCAACCATGTTTCGCAAGCGGCTGCCGGATACGGTCAGGAAGGATGGGAAGTGACACTCAGGTTCGACACTGAAGGCGCCAAAACCTTCGGTCAAATTACTGAAGCAAATGTGAACCATCGCTTCGCGATTGTTCTCGATGGCGTGATTCAATCCGCGCCCGTCATTAGGACGGCCATTTACGGCGGCAACGCGGTCATCAGCGGCGGACGCATGGACGAGCCGGAGGCGCGCAATCTTGCCAGTGTGTTGGAGAATCCGCTGCAAACCCCGGTGAAGATTGAAGAGGAGCGCCAGGTCTCAGCCAGCCTCGGCAGCGACTCGATCAAGAGCGGCATCTATTCAGGAATTGCGGGCTTTATCCTGGTGGTCGTGTTCATGATCATTTACTACCGATTGGTCGGCCTTATCGCCGACGTCGCTTTGCTGATCAACTGCTTCATGGTGGTTGGCGTGCTGGGCATGTTTAACAGCGTACTGACACTTCCCGGCATTGCGGGCCTCATTCTCAGCTTGGGAATCGCGGTGGACGCCAATGTTCTAATCTACGAGCGGCTTCGGGATGAAATTAAACAGGGAAAATCGCTTCGTGTGGCCATCGATACCTCTTACCGAAAAGCGTTCAGCGCCATCTTCGACGCGCACGTCACCCAGTTTCTTACAGCGGCGATTCTTTTCTGGCTGGCGAGTGGACCGGTTAAGGGTTTCGCACTGACGTTGACCATCGGCATCGTGGCGTCAATGTTTTCGTCGCTACTGGTTACCTACACCTGTTTTTCCTGGGCATTCGCGCTCGGCTGGCTGAAACGCGTGTCCATGCTTCACCTCATTCGTTCAAAAGGATTCGACTTCCTTGGAAACGCGCCCAAGTTCGTATCGATATCGGTCGTGGCCACGCTTCTGTGCCTTGGCGTTTTACTCATGAAGGGTGAGCGCAATCTCGGTGCCGATTTCAGAGGGGGCGATTTGCTTGTTATCTCTGCGGCGCACAAGCTGACACCCGATGAAGTACGCAGCGCGCTGGCCCATACCGGGTTTCAAAACAGCGTTATTCAATCGGAAAAGGTGGCCAACCGGGATCTCATCAGCATTCGAGCTGATTCAGGCGCCGCCGATAAGATTAAGGCGCGGCTAAGCGAAGCCTTGCCGACAGCCGGTCTGAAGTTCGAACAGACCGACCACGTCGGCGCGCTGGTTGGAAAAGAACTGGCGACAAAGAGCGCGCTGGCTCTCGCGCTTGGGCTGCTGGGAATTTTCGTTTACGTGAGCTTCCGGTTTGCAACCTCATTTGCGGTCGGTTCGCTGGCGGCTTTGGCACACGACCTTATTATCACTATCGGCATCTTCTGCCTGAGCGGTCGCGAGCTGTCGTTGATTATGGTGGCGGCGGTCCTAACGATCGCCGGTTACTCGATCAATGATAAGATTGTCGTTTTCGACCGCATTCGTAGTGGCTTGCGCGATCGATTGTCGGGATCGGTGGCGGAAGTTATGAATACGTCAATTAACGAAACGCTCTCGCGAACGATTCTAACCGGAGGCACAGTTTTGCTGACGGTACTGGCGCTTTATTTCTTTGGCGGCCCGGTTCTCAACGACTTCGCGTTTTCCTTTCTTATCGGCGTCATCGTCGGAACGTATTCGTCCATCTTCATCGCCTCGCCCATTGTCCTATGGTGGACGCGCGCGAGGGGCCGCGATACAGGTGCGCTTCGGCGCGAAGTGATTCAACAAACCACCACTGCCGGCCGGCTTGCGCCCCGATCATAACTGCGCAAATCAGCCGCCATCAGGCCGCCTTGATGAGTTTTCTCATCCGTTCGTCCCGCGACAAGGGCTTCGCATTCGCTCTTGCCCTTTGGGCCTTCAATCTTCTGGCCTCCGATCTTAAACAAAATTATCAGCCGATTCGTTCTACCGACACGCCGGTGTTGATTTGGGACATCGACCTGAAGCTGGCCAGCGATCCGCCTCGGAATTGGCGTACTACTGATGACTCCCTTGCGCCGGGCACAAGCGACGCTCCTTCTGCGATACTCGGGTTGCGTGATCTGCGGGCATCGGGCAGCGGCGAATTTACCCTTGAGGGTCTGAAACTTGTCCTGGCGCGAACGCGTGGACCTGTAACCGTTTTTGATTTGAGGCAGGAAACGCACATATTCGTAAACGATCTGCCTATCAGCTGGTATGCATCACGCGATTGGGCAAACGTCGGTCGAACTCAGAGCGACATTGAAGCCGATGAAACTGCGCGGGTGGGGTCGCTTAAGCTCGGGAGCAAAATTGATGTTTGCCCGGGCCACGCGGTGAAACACGGCAATCCCAATACCGTTCAACCTCAACAGGTGACTGTCGAGCGCGCGAGCATTGAGCGCGACGTTGTCCAACCTGCTGGCGCGAGTTATGTCCGCATCACCGTCACCGACCACACGCGTCCGCTCGACGATGAAGTGGACCGATTTATTCTCGCGGTCCGCACGCTTGCCGAAAATGCTTGGGCGCATTTTCACTGCGAAGCCGGGCTGGGACGAACAACCACCTTCATGGTGTTGTACGACATGCTGCGAAACGCGAGCCGCGTATCGCTGGAGGACATCGTTCGCCGCCAAAAAATCCTGAGTCACGGCTACGACGTGCTTCAGCCTGATGAACCCGGGAATTGGAAAGCTCCTTACGCGGCAGAGCGTGCGAAGTTCATCCACGCTTTTTATGATTATGCGCGCGCGAATCCAAATGGCCGACCACGCGTTTGGAGCGAATGGTTGAAGTCCAAAGCACCGTGACGGAGCGCGATTTCATACCGCTTCAAATCAGGGAATATTGGCGATAATCTTCTCCATCTCGGCGCTCGTAAAAGCACGTAGCGTCTGAATCCGGATACTGCCCAGGATGTCCGCGGACAGCAACGCGCTAGCAGCCGTCTCGCCGTTTGGTGCCTCGGAGACGCACACCTGGTCATAGTGACCGAGAGTCCAATACATCTGTTTGATGCTAATCGCTGAGGCGTCTCCTTGGCAGCGTCAAACCCCCTTATCAGTGAATTGCACCAAGCTAATGTATATCGCGGTGGTGTTAATCATTAACTAATTGCAGTTGTTCCACTGCCAAGTGCGACATGATGCCAGCCAGGTGTGGAAGCGACAAAACCGTTACCCGAGAATTTAGCGCTGCCTGCACTCGGGAATTGGAATGAGAAATGGAGGCGAGGGGAGTTGAACCCCTGTCCTCGTCGCTATCCGCGCAAACATCTACATGTTTATCCGGCGACAAGTTCTGAGGAGCCAAGCCATGCGCCGGTGCATTGCCGGCTCCCGAGCGTCCACGAAATCGATTCACGAACCGGCGCGGTCGCTCCGCCGATTCGCCAGCCTGCTGTCCACGTTTTCGCCGCTAGCAGGCGTCACTGCGAAAACGTCGCGGTCAATTAAGCCGCGAGAGCGAGACCTTCGTTGTCTGCGTTTATTTTGTTTGGTCCGGTTTTTAACGAGGCCAACGAACCATCCTCGACATGCCGTCTGCGCTTCCAACGATGAGTCGAAGCCAGTACGCCCCCAAAATAATTTCTGCTTGAACAGGTACCTCTGTTTGCAGTGTTATGCAAGCAGTCCGAGGGTCCCCCGAGAATGGCGATCGAAATCACATCTGAATCTTTGGCCGATGCACAGCCGGAACCGACGGCCGATTACAAGGAACGCCCGCTGGCGACGGTGTCAGAGTTTCCAAGTAGCAGCCAGCGCAGTTGGCAGTGGCGATTTCGCCTAACAAATTCGACGTGGACCCGACGCAATTTTAGCAGTCGCGCGCGGGAACTCTCAGGCGGTGACGCCATCGTTCTCTCCATCCCGAAGAGTGGCCGAACATGGCTTCGGGCATTTCTTTGCGCTTACTTCTGCAGACGCTTCGGCCTTGAGTTCACGTTGCGCCCGGGACGTTACGCTTTGCCCGGTTTTCCGCGCATTGTCTTTTCTCATGATCGGTTTGAGCATCGCACCAAAGGCGATCGGTGGGACAGAATTCGCGGCAAATATCTCGTCCCGCGACGCGAGCTTAACCGGGCAAAGATCATCCTGCTCGCCCGAGATCCGCGTGATTGTTTCGTTTCTCTCTACTTGCAGCTGACACGGCGCGATCCGAACGCACCGGTTAAGCTCAAGCAAAAGATGGTGAGCGAAATGTTGCGTGACGAAAAGTTCGGCATGCGCGCCATTATTAATGCCATGAACAATTGGCTTAACGAGTTCTCTCAGCGCGACAATTTTACCCTCGTCCGATACGAAGCACTGCGCGCCTCGCCGGCCCAACATTTCCGCGACCTGCTTGCGGTGCTTGGTGAACTGTCGCCCGACGCGAATATTTTCCAGGAGGCGCTTGAGTTTTCCCGGTTCGAGAACATGCAAAAGCTCGAGGCCGCGGGAGCTTTTGATTCAAACATTCTGCATCCGGGCGATGTGCGCGATCCAGAATCGTTCAAGGTGCGCCGCGGAAAAGTTGGAGGGTATCGCGAATATCTGTCGGCGGAAGACCAACAATTTGCTGAAGACGCAATGACAGAGCTCGATCGCCGATTCGGCTATTCGGGCTAAACGCGCCTGGCTTCCATTCATTTCGAGCGTCAGTGTTACACTGTATCCGCGGGGAAGATCTCAAACCGATGGCCAATCTATATTTATACTCGAGCGGATTCGTTAGGCTAATCCTGAATTCGGCACGATGTCGAAGGGTTTGTAACCGCGCGGCGACTATTGAAAACCACCTATGAAAACAAAGATCACCGCAATAATTGGATTGTTTCTGCTCTCGCCCTTTGCGGGTGCACAAGAAAAGACGACGATTCGATTCGGGCATTTTCCAAACATCACTCATGCGCAGGGCGTAATCGCGCACGCGCTTTCGCGGCAAGGCAAAGGCTGGTTTGAAGAGCGCCTGGGGCCAAACGTCCAGATTCAGTGGTTTACTTACAACGCGGGCCCTTCAGCAATGGAGGCGATCTTTGCCAGATCGCTTGATGTGACGTACGTCGGGCCAAGTCCTGCGCTTAACGCGCACTTCAAATCGAACGGCGAGGAGATTCGTGTCATTTCTGGTGCCGCCAACGCTGGCGCGGCTCTGTTAGTGAAGGCGGATTCGCCGATCAAGGCCCCCAGCGATTTTCGCGGAAAAAAGATCGCCACACCTCAACTCGGCAACACTCAGGATATTTCGTGTCGAGCATGGTTGAAAGCGCAAGGATTCCGCGTCACCCTCACCGGTGGCGACGTGACAGTCATTCCAACTGCGAATCCGGATCAACTCGGATTGTTTCAAACTAGCGGCGTTGATGCGGTGTGGACAGTCGAGCCGTGGGTAACCCGGCTCGAGCGTGATGCGAAAGCGCGGGTATTTCTCGAGGACAAGGATACGATCACGACCTGGCTTGTATCCAGTGTGAAGTTCCTGCATGACCGACGCGACGTTGCTAAGAAAATCGCAGACGCGAATGTCGAACTGACGAAATGGATGCAACAAAATCAAGCAGAAGCGCAGAAGTTATTGATCGCAGAACTCAAAGCTGAAACACGCGCTGATTTTGCGCCAGATGCTGTGGCTCAGGCGTGGAATAGGATTCAATTCACAAGCGAAGTATCCCGTGATCTGATTGCCAAATCTGTGCAGGATGGAAAAGATGCGGGTTTTTTGAAAGGTCCTACAGACACTTCCAAGCTGGTCGAAACTCCGTAATGCAACGACGCCCCCGCCAACGTTCCTCAGCCGCCGAGGAGCTCGAGGTCATCGCCCCCTCGAAGCTCGCGATCGAGGACGTTTCGAAAAGCTTCAAAGGTGCATCCGGAGCAGTCCTCGCGCTCGAGCGTGTGAGCCTGAATGTTGCTGAAGGTGAATTCGTGTGCCTCGTTGGCGCCAGCGGCTGTGGCAAAACGACATTGCTCAATATCATTGCCGGCCTCGAAAAACCGGATAGCGGTACGGTGCAGGCTGATGGCAAACCAATAACCGGCCCCGGCCGCGAGCGGCTCGTCATGTTTCAGGAACCGGCTCTGTTCCCATGGCTGAACGTGTTTGGGAATGTTCTATTTGGACTCAAGCTCAAGCCGAACCTGACAAACAAAGATCGGCACGACGTTGCCAAGTACTACCTCGAACTGGTCGGTCTCAGCCGGTTTGAGCGCGGCAACATTCACGAGCTGTCTGGTGGAATGAAGCAGCGCGTCTCGCTTGCCCGTGCGCTGGCGCCTAATCCGCGCGTGCTACTGATGGACGAGCCATTTGCTGCTCTCGATGCGCTGACTCGTGAGCAACTCTATGGCGATCTTCAGCGAATCTGGAAAGCGCGGAACAAAACAATTGTGTTTGTTACGCACAACGTTCGCGAGGCAGCTTGTTTGGGCGACCGGGTGATAGTTTTTTCACCCCGGCCCGGTCGCATTCGCGATGAATTTGCTGTGGACCTGCCTCGGCCGCGCGACATCAACAGTGTCGATCTTGCGGTTCACGCCACGGAAATTACGAAAGCGCTGAAGAGTTATAGCCAACCGGAGGTCGCAATCGCAGAATGAAACGCTTTTTGTTGGCGGCACTCTTTTTTGCTGTTCTCCTGCTGATTTGGGAGGCCCTGTTTCGTGCAACGATTTGGTCGCCTGTCCTCCTGCCCTCGCCCCGGCAAGTGGGAGTCTACTTAGAAGGCGCTGCCGTGGATGGAACTTTGGTGAAGGCCACGATTGTCACGATGCGTCGATTGCTCATAGGCTACATCATTGGACTTGTTGTAGGGCTGCCGTTGGGATTGCTGACTGCGCGTTGGAAGTTGTGGCAGGACACCATTGGAACGCTAGCCCTCGGACTCCAGACATTGCCGAGCGTGTGCTGGGTCCCGCTTGCGTTGTTGTGGTTCGGGCAGACGGAAGCCGCTATGCTTTTTGTGGTGATAATGGGCACGCTGTGGTCGGTAGTGATCGCAACGGAAACTGGCGTGCGCAACGTGCCGCCAATCTATAGTCGTGCTGCTTTGACCATGGGCTCCAAGCGTCTGCACATGTGGTTCAAGGTTATTCTGCCGGCGGCGCTTCCGTTTATCGTTAGCGGGATGAAACAAGGTTGGGCGTTTGCCTGGCGTTCACTTATGGCTGCCGAGATTTTCGTGACGATTCTAACCGGTTTTGGACTCGGACAGCTTCTACACTACGGCCGTGAATTGAGCGCCATGGAGCAGGTCATCGGCATCATGATTATCATTGTCGTCATCGGTTTACTGGCCGACAAAATTTTCTTCTCGCCGATTGAAAAATTCCTGCATCGGCGTTGGGGTACCAGTCAGGCATGATCTTCAGGCAAAAAGGAGCGCCGGTGTCCGCGCGGCGTGAGGTGCGCATTAGCAACAAGCTGGGATTGCACGCGCGCCCTGCCGCTCACTTTGTAAAACACGTCAGGATTTTTCGATCGGAAATCTGGCTCGTCACCAGTGGCGGGCGGTATTCGGCTTCAAGCTTGATCGATGTTCTCCGCGCCAATCTCGATTGCGGAGCTACGGCAACACTCGAAGCGCACGGTACCGATGCTGAGGAGGCAGTGGAACGACTACAAAAGTTGCTCGGCGAATTGCACAGGTTCGACGAATCCTAACGCAGTGGCCGCGCGACGAGGATTCCGCTGTTGGAGCCGTAGCGATACAGGTATTTCGAGAGCTGGTCGTCCACGACAACTTTGCCGTAATTGCTGGGGGACGATGCGTGCATGAAATGCAAAACGCCGTCACTCGTGCGCAATGCCAGCCCCACATGCGCAGTCGAATGGAGTCCGTTTCGCTCGCGTGAAATCACACCAATGATGTCGCCGCTCTGTAATTTCGGCTCGATCTTCGCCACCTGGCTTTTTGGAATTTCATAGAGTGGCCGCGACGACACATTCGCTTCCATGCGCGCAAGCGGCCCGAGCAACGACTTATTTGCAGCAAGGTAACGGTAGTGCCGCCAGCCAACGCTCATCTCGCGAGCAGAATGCGGGACGCTGCGCCCGCCAAGCTGACGCGTCATGTCGTTAACCAAGCCGCGGCGATCGTTATCGTAAAGCCAGTCTTCCAGGTAATGTAGCCGGGACAGATAATCGCCCGTGCATTGGCCGCCGCGATACCGGTCCATCTCGATGTAATACAGTAAACGTTCCGGAGTCCAATTTGATTCCGGTTCGTTCAACATTCGCGCAAAGCCAAGTGCCGTTTCGAAAAACGTCCAGCAGTCCATCCCGTAGAAATTCACCGAAGGCGATTCGATCCGGTTATCTATCTCGAGAGTGAAATGTTTGTAGCGGATACCGACCAGCGCTTTTCCAATCGCCGTAGTCCGATCACCGATCGGTAGTGATTGCCAATTCTCTGCTTTCGCCTTGGCAACCAGCCGGTTGAATTGGTCCTGTCCCTTGAACACAGTGCCGAACGGCAAGCGCGATTCGGAGGCTATCCCGGCTGAACAAATCAAAAACAGTGTGACGCAAACCCTCCAGCTCTGCATGTGAAGAGAAACTGAACGCCGGTTGTAGAAAGTTACAAGGTCAAAAAGGTTAGATGCTTAGACATCAAGCGGACGGTGAATCGCCACGTCTGAAGTTTGTAACGTTTTAACGCTTTCCACTTTGTAACTGTCTCATATCCTTCTAAGACCGTGCCAATCCGCTTTCCGAAAAAGAAACGGCGAAATATTGTTCGCCAGGCGCCGAACGACGGTACTCCTCCACGGGGGCGGCATTCCACCCGCGTCCGGCTGCGTCCGCGGTCCGATTGGCACAAACGCAACTTCCTGACGAGCGTTTTGATTCCATCGCTGTTCGTGAAGCGATCCGGCCAATACGTGCCGCCGCAATTTCCGAAGATTCGCGAAGGTGAGATCTGCATTACCTGGATCGGTCACGCGTCATTTCTCATCCAAACCCACGAGGTGAACATCCTGATCGATCCGATTTGGTCGAAATGGCTCAAGGTCATCAAACGATTGAAACGGCCTGGCTTCGAAATCCATCATTTGCCTTCCATTGACTTCGTACTCGTGACCCATGCGCATTTTGATCACCTCGACCGGCGAACGCTGCGGCGCGTAGCTGCAAACCAACCTATCGTCGTTCCAACGGGCGTGGGAAACTTGGTTCACGATCTCGGGTTTCACATCGTGCACGAACTCGATTACTGGCAGACTGTCGAACTCGGGCCGCTCAAGATTTCGCTCACGCCATGTCATCACTGGGGAGCGCGGTTTCTTGCGGATTTGCACCGCGATTTCGGTGGGTTTGTGATCGCATCGAACGGCCGCACGATTTTTCATTGTGGCGACACAGCTTATTTCCCGGGCTTCAAAGAAATTGGCGACCGCTTCAGTGTCGACCTGGCGCTGCTTCCCATTGGCGCCTATGAGGCGCCTACAGGCCGCGAAGTTCACATGAACCCCGAAGAGGCGGTCAGAGCTTTTCTGGAATTGCGCGCCAAGACGCTAATCCCGATGCATTACGGGACGTTCCCTCTCGGTTTCGAGCCGCTCCACGAACCGCCGCAGCGATTGCTTGCAGCGGCACGCGCGCACGGAATCGAGCAAAACGTGCTCGTGATGACCGAAGGCAAGCCAGTCGTTTTGTAGGGCGTTTCTGTGAAACGCCGCACCGGCGCAATTGCAAATAGTCGGCGTCTGGCACAGACGCCCTACAATTTATTTGGCGCGCTTTCAGCCGGATTATTCGTCGTTGTCTTCTGCCTAATCCTGCTCTGGCACAATCCTCTGGTTTTTTGGAATGACGATTATGAATTGTCGGTGCTGCCTGTCTTCGCCGACATGGCGCGCAGTTGGTCCGAAGGTCATTGGCCGATCCTGAGTCCGTATTCCTGGGTCTGCGGCAATCTCGCGGGCGAATTTCAGTACGGCACGTTTTCGCTGTTTGTGAATGCGGCCGTCGTTTTGGTCTGGAAATTTCCGCTCGCCTTTCCACAACAGGCAGCCGCGCTTTCGATAGCGCACCTCTTTGTACTCGCGATTGGCGCATTTTTGCTCGCACGGGATCGAAGGTTTTCAGTCAGCTTATCCATCTTTGTCGCGCTGATTGCCTCGTTAAACGGCTGGATCATTTGCTGGGGGGCGACCGATTGGTTCGGTGCGCTCGGCGCGTTCACCTGGTTGCCATGGGCGTGGTGGGGTGCGGAACGCGCTCTGGATTCGCGGCGAACGAAATGGCGATGCCTTTGGCCGGCGCCGTTCGTTTATCTGCTCGTCACGGGCGGATTTCCGTACACCGTCTTAATGCTGCTGCTCCTCATTGCGTGGTTGTCGATCAAGTCACTGGTCCAAACTCGCAACATTTTTTCGATTGTGCCGCAGCTCGTCGGTGTAGCGCTCGGTTTTGGGCTTTCCGCACCCGCGTGGCTGGCGCTGCTTGACCTGATCCAGGGTTCAGCGCGGGAATTACAGGCAGCGGCGGCACATTGGCAGTGGCGCGTGCCGCCAGCGGCGATGCCGGGACTGATTTCGCCATGGTGGATGGTGAACTGGATTGACTTTTCCTCCCGCAGTCTGCCCCATACGGCAACCGAACTCGCTTGTGGCTTAGTCGCTCCCGCCGCGCTCGTTGCCGCATTGATCTGGCGTCCGCGGCTGGTCCTTAGGCACATCAAATGGGAGCTCGTATTGCTGTTGCTCGTGCTTTTACTCTGCATGACTCCGACCGCCGGCCTGTTCCGTTGGAGTTTTCGTTGGCTCCCATTTTTCCATCTCGTGCTGGCGATTTGCGCAGCGGAAGCCTTGCGTCTAAAGCCGGGGTCACCGACCCCGGCTGCAGCGGCGCTTGGACTTGTCGTCTTGATAAGCGTCGCAGCGTTGATCTTTCACACGACCGGCTCTTACGCTTTGCCGCTCAGTTGGATTCTGTTTGGACTGGCTGTGGTTTGGTGGTGCTTCGAGTTCCTGCTGCGCGGTTCCGAATTTCGCTGTTGGGCACCGGTCGCGATCACCTTTTGCGCGTTGCTCGCCACGTATCTCTGCATCCCGACAAACTGCGGAGTTCCCAGATACAATTTTTCTCAAGAGCTGCTCAAACCTGCGCCGCTCGATCCGCAGCGGCTTTATCTCAGCGTGTATCCATGGGCGGAGCTCACCTATGCTACGATAAACAAGCCGCAACCGGTCGGCCAAACGCTACGGCCGGGAAGCACGTCGATGTGGGCCGGATTGCGATTTATCAATGGCTACAGCCCGATCCGCGCCGCAGGTGTGGCACGCGAATTTGCAACCAGCATTCATGGTGAAATTAATCCCGACGTGGGAAGCCATTTACTCAATCATCAAGCCGGCAAAGATGGCCAGCTGGCTTTGATGGGCGTGGACGGCATCGTCATTGCGCGAGAAGTGAGTATCACGCCCCAGCCGAGTTCTGAATGGGAACTAGTCGTTTCAACCGAAGAAGGAGACGTGTTTCATCGGCGCAACGCGCCGTTTGCGCGCGTACGCTCAGTCACCTCAATCGATTCGCGGCCTAACGAGCAGTTTGTGTTGGCGACGATCTCAGAGATTAGTGACTCCCGAAATTTCGTGGACGCGGACATTGATGTGCCGGCTGGTGATCGGCCCGCGCTTTTGACTTTTTCGCGCCCATATTTCCGCGGATATACGGCGCGCATCGGGGATCAGAAACTCGCCATCACATCTTATCGCGGATTATTTCCAATTTTGGAAGTTCCAGCAGGTACGAATGGGCGGCTTACGGTTGCGTATAGACCAGCTTGGTTGTTGGGGGGAGGGGGTATGGCTGCCGTCTGCGGATTGATCGTCCTGCTCGGTGTTATCGCGGCGTGTCGTTACTCTTCTTCGAGTAGGGCGGAATCGTGCCCCTGATTTCTATTTTTGCCGCTGTCGTTTTGACCGCCGCTGGATGCCATCGACTCCAGGATGATTCCGAGACAACGGTATATCAGCTCAGACTCAGTCATATCGGGATATCTGGCGTTCGCCTTGCGCGGCATGAAATGCGTACCGTAAATCCGATCCACGTCCGCATCGCTGCAATACGTATTCAAGAGCCACCGGTTTTCGTCTCGGAAACATTCTTCGATCCTGGCCTCTTGCTCTGCTGAAAGCATTTCAATGTTGGTTGATCGAAACTCCTTCGGGAGCGCGCGCGTCAAGGCCAGCATCAGCCGGTTGTCGTGAACGTCAGAGAAAAGATGCGGATTTTTCGATAGTACGTGGAGGACCGAGACGTCGAGACTGGGATTTCGGGCTTCGCTTTCAAACCGATAGCCTTTCTCTGCGAGGCCGAGCAGATTGAAAAAATCCTGAGCAGGATTGCCGCCGGCCAGCAATTCCGGGATAAAAAACCGGACGTGGATGTTCGCCGCCGGAAGCGTGGATTTCCAACTTTCGATATCCCGCTTAAAAGCTGGGGTGCGGGTATCGACGCACTGAGCAACAAAATCGCTGAGTGACGCTCCCATTTTCAGGCCCCATTGCTTCCACGCCGATGGTATCCATTGAAGTTGAGGCCGGAGATAAAAAATTACCGACACGTCACATTGGCTGTCGAGTCCTGCCAATAGATCGGCCATTCCGGGATTAGCCAGGTTTTCCGCGCTCAGGATCGCAAGATGATCTCCTTTTCGCTTCAGCAGCGGTGCAATTTCCGCACTGAGCCTTCGCGTGAGGTTTTCGGAATGTTTCCTCGCCTGCTCAAGAGACCAAATCGGTGTGCCGATCAGATCGGCAGCCGCTCTCGCAATCCTCAAATTTTTATCAAAAACGAAGACATTATCCTTCTGTAGCTTGCGAAAATGCTGGAAAAGCGCAGTGCGAATGCTCGCGCTTCCGCACTTCGCAAATCCCGCATGAATAAGAAGACGCGATCTCACGTGGCGGCATTAAGGCAGCGCGTTAATAACACGCGCGGCGCTCACAGTTCTTTCGGATTTTCGAGCAGTTCAATCACACGCTTGAGCAAACGACTGGCGCCGCCGCCGTCGATGCTGCGATGATCGAAGCTTAAAGTGATTTGCGCTTCGGTTTTGGGTACGAACTCGTTTTTTGTTTCGTCCCACGACGGAACTTTTTTGCCCATGCCGAGGCCGAGCAGCAACGTTTGATCGGGCAGGGGAATGGGCGTGCCCCATCCCATTCCGAAAATCCCGAAGTTGGAAACGGTGGCGATGCCGCCCGCCTGCATGTCGGGCGAAATGCGCCGTTGCCGCGCGAGATCCACGAGTTCTTTGTATTTTGTCGTGAGATCGGCAAGCGAAGTTTTGTCTGCGCCGCGAATGACCGGCACCATGATTCCGTCCTCGGCTTCCACCGCGATTCCGAGGTCGATCGAGTTTGATTGCACCACGCGGTTTCCAATGAATTTCGCCGCTGCGGCTGGATTTTCCGCAAGGGCAAGCGCAATCGCGCGCAGTGCGTAAAGGCCGAGGCCGGGTTTCGGATCGCGGGATTGGCGATCTTGTAGCGCCGGATCGAGATTCACTGACGAACCGATCGTTGAAAGAGGGCGTGTCCAACTCCGACGCATCGCATCGGCCACGCCGGCGCGAATCTTTGAAGCTTCATGCGCCGTCTGGTTCTCGATCTTGTGCAGAAAGCTTTCGAGGTCTTTGATCGTTACGCGATTGCCTGCGCCGGTTCCCATGATCCCTGCGAGATCAGCGGTTGTCAGCTGCAATTCAGCCATCCGCGCGCGCACGCGCGGGGACATGAAGGTTGCGCCTTTCGTGATTGCTGGAACGGGCAGACCGCCAACCCGGTCGCCCTCGCCATCACGTGCGACGATTTTTCTTTCCCGCGCCGGAGCAACTTCCTGATCGGCGCGCGCAGGAATTTCTTCCGCAACTTCCTTTTGCGGCGGAGGCGGCGGCGCGTGTTTGGCGAAGCGCGCAGCGTCTTGTTCGCTCGCTTCAATATAGCCGAGCACCGCTCCCACGGGATACGTCTCCTTTAATTGCACTGTGATCTTGTCGATTTTGCCTTTGCACGGCGTGGTCACGCCCATCACGGCTTTGTTTGTCTCGACGTCGATGATTTCCTGATCGTCCACAACTTCATCGCCAGGTTTGACCTTGATATCGACTATTGTGGCTTCGGCAATTGATTCGCCGAGCTGCGGCATGATGATCGGGACTTGCGGCATAGATTTTATTCCCGAAGCAACGCGCGCGCTTTTGCGACAATGTTTTTCGCGTTCGGCCGGTGCGCGCTCCAGAGATTTGGATGATACGGAATCGGTGTGTCTTTCGCGTTAAGACGTTGGGGCGCGGCATCGAGCAGATGAAAACCCTGGCTGATGACCCGTGCGATGACCTCTGCGGTCGCGCCGCCCCACGGAAATGATTCGCCGACGCAAAGCAAGCGGCCGGTGCGCGCGACAGATGCAAGCACGGTGTCGGTGTCCAACGGTTTGACCGTGCGTAGATCGACAACTTCAACCTCGAGACCTTCACGCGCGAGTTCCTCCGCAGCGGCCAGGGATTCCTGCGCCATCGCGCTGTAACTCACGATCGTGAGATCGCGCCCTTCACGCGCGACCCGAGCACGACCAGTCGGTAAACCTTTGTCCGGCAATTTGTCGGCCTTGAGATGGTAATAAAGATATTTGTGCTCGCAGTAAACGACAGGATCATCGATCGCCACAGCTTCTATCAACATCGTATAAGCGTCTTCCACGGTGGCCGGCGTCATCACGATGAGACCCGGATAATGCGCGTAAAGCGATTCCATCGATTGGCTGTGAAACGGACCGCTTCCCTTTGTTCCGCCGGAAGGCAAACGCACAGTGATCGGCACCGGCACGCCTGTTCGCCAGTAGTGCGTGCCCGCGTTGTTCAGAATCTGGTTCAGGGCGATGCTTGAGAAATCCGCAAACTGCATTTCGACAATCGGCCGCATTCCCTGCATCGCAGCGCCAATGGCAGTTCCGACGATCGCATCTTCACTGATCGGCGTGTTCAACACGCGCCCTGGAAATTCCTTTGCCAAACCTTTCGTTGCTTTAAACGCGCCGCCAAATGTCCCGCCGACATCCTGGCCGTAAATGAAAACGCGATCATCTTCGCGCAACAGTTTTGCCTGCGCTTCTCGGATCGCTTCGAGATAAGTGATGCTCATGCGGCGAATGACGAAATCCGAATGACGAATGACGAAATAATATCGAATGATGAATGACCAAAATGGAGGACGACAGCGTCCGTCATTTGAGCATTTGGATTTCCTTCGTCATTCGACATTCGTGCCTCGTCATTCCTCGTCGACATGATCGACGAGGTCACGTGTGGATAACGCGCACCAATCTTCTTTGTCGGCTTCCGGCACGGCTTCTTTTTGAGCGGTCGCAACTGCCTCGTCCACCTGCGTGACGGCGTCTTTGCGCCATTCGGCCAGTGTGTTCGGATCCAGCAGATTGGATTCGATAATCGTTTGCTCGGCGACCTTCAAACAGTCCCGCGCAAACGCCTGACGCTTCATCTCTTCAGACACGTAGCTGGCGTCATCGTGTTCGCCGTGACCGGAAAGGCGCAGCACGGAAGCAACGACTAACTGTGGCGGACGTCCTACACGCGCCCGTTTTACCGCGCCTCCAATTACATCCAGGCACGCGGCAAGATCGGTTCCGTCCAGACTGTAACCTTCGAACCCGTACCCGATCGCACGCTCCACCAAATCGTCGCACGCAAATTCGCGGTCGTTAGGCGTTGAGTACGCGTAATGATTATTTGTCGCAACCACCACAAGCGGCACTTGTTCCACTGCCGCAATGTTCATTCCTTCGTGAAACGCGCCGGTTTGCATCCCGCCTTCGCCGATACACGACAGGCCGACGAAATCTTTCTCTCCTTTGAATCGCTTCGCCATCAATGTGCCGACGGTAACTGAAACCATTGCGCCGAGATGACTGATCATCGCCAGTTCGTTATCGCGCGGATGTCCTCGATGAATATTGCCGTCGCGCCCGCGCATCGGACCGAGGCGCGAGCCGAGATACGTACGCGTGACGTCGACTAGCGGTTCGCCAAACGCGGATCGCCCGGCTTGGTCGCGAATTAACGGCGCAAAAATGTCGCCTTTTTCTAAAAACAAACCGCATGCGACACTGACCGCTTCCTGGCCCTTACCGATGTAAACGCCGCCCGTGATTTGGCCGCCGCGGTAGAGACTAACGAGCTTTTCCTCGAGCGTACGTGCCAGCAGTATCCAGCGAAACGCTTCCAGAAAACGCTCGTGGGGAGGCGCGGTTTTGTCCGCAGCAGCTTCGCCCAGAGATGCGGACGCGCTCTTTTTTCTTTTTAATTTTGTGGTCCGCTGCGCCGTCTGAAGCATCGCGTCATTTTAGCCAAGATCGGCAATCGCGCGCAAAGTTTTTTGTGGCACGGCCGTCTTGACCGTGGGGCAGCTGGGCGTTTCGCCTGGCTGTTAAGATTTCTATTGAGGTTCAGCAGGCTGGAAGCCTGCTCGCCAGACAGGCAGGATGCCTGTGCTGCTATCGCGCCGCTAGTGCGAGGCGCCGCTGCGTCGGCGCGTGCGCGTCGCCGTTTGAAGCTGCTTCAGTGACAGGTTGCGGCGGCGGCGCAGTGAGTTTCACCCCGACTAATTTGCTCACGCCGCGTTCTTCCATCGTCACGCCATACAGAATATCAGCTTTGGCGATCGTGCGTTTGTTGTGCGTAATGATGATGAACTGGCTCTGCTGCACGAACCGGTCGAGCACGCGGATGAAGCAGTTAATGTTGTTTTCATCGAGTGGCGCATCCACTTCGTCGAGAATGCAGAACGGGCTTGGGCGCACCATGTAAATCGCAAACAGCAATGCGACGGCGGTCATTGCACGTTCGCCACCACTCAACAGCGACACGCTTTGCAATTGTTTCCCCGGCGGCTTGGCAGTGATTTCGATGCCGCAGTTCAGCGGGTCATTCTCGTCCAGCAGTGACAAGTCCGCGCGCCCGCCACGGAATAACTCGCCAAACATTTCCCGGAAATTCGCCCGAACTTGCTCAAAGGTTTCGGCAAATAGTTTCCGTGTTGTGGAATTGATGCGCGCGATCACGTCGAGCAGCTCGCGCTGGGAATTCGTAAGATCGGCGTTCTGCGCTTCGAGGAACTTGTAACGCTCTTCGAGTTCGTCGTACTCGTGCACTGCCTCGAGGTTCACTGGTCCCATGTTGTCCAGTTGTGTTCTGAGGTCGGCGATAAGCTGCTCCAGATCGATCTCTGGGGAGCGCACGCGCCCTCGCGTGTTGATTTCGGCGCCCTCGCCGAAATCCTCTGCGGACAGGCCCGCATCCAAGGTTTTCTCTTGATCATCGCTTTGGGTCTGCTCGTCGGCGGGGGCGCCGACGAAGGCACGCGGGGCGCGTGCGCTCCCCAGATCTTGGGGGCCCGCGCGCTTTTTCAATAGCGCGCGCAAAGTCTTTTCAAATAAGACCTCATCGACCGCAAATCCTCGAAGATCGATCTGGTAGCTGCGGGAAATATGCGCGAGGAGATTGTCGATCTTCATTTGGAATTGCGATTCCCTGACTTGCCCCTGTGCGCGTCGGTCCTGTAATTCGCCTAACGAGTCTCGCACACGGCGCAGTTCGCTTTCATGATCGGAAATCGCGGCAAGTCGTGTGGCGCGTTCACCGGCGATTTTCGCGCTGTTCGCTTGTGCCTCGTCACGCTGCGCCGTTTGAGTTTTGATCAACGTTTCAGATTCCCGCGACTCCTGAGCCTGCGTAGCCAATTTCCGTTCGTACATCGCGATGTCGGTCTTCCGCACTGTGATTAACTCGGCCAGCTCGGCATCACGCGCGCTCATCGGTTCCCGTTGGGCGATCAAATTTTCATGGCGCTGGCGGTCGGTTGCGACGCCCAGCCGCAGCTCATTGGTTCTTTCGGTTAACTCTTCCTCACGCAGCACGGTCTGTTTCTGCGCGGCTTCGAATGCGCCTAGCTCGGTCTTTTGATTGGCCAATTGATCGCGCCCTGATTGATGATCTCGCTCCACATGCGCGATCCGTTCGTCGGCCGCCGTAATCTGGCGCTCTAGGGCGGTTTTTTCCGATTGCAACGTATCGATTTTGTAACCGGCCTCGCTCAGTTCGCGCTGAAGCCGCGAAGCCGTTTCAAGGGCGGTTTTCGCTTCGTCCCGCCTGGCGCAGACTGAATCGCGCTCCTTTGCCAAAGCAGCTTCTTCTTTTGCCAGATCGGCGATTTGCGCTTTGCGCTCGAGCAAAGAGGCTGCGCTGACTTCGCTGCTTCCCGTGAAGACTATTCCCTCTCGGGAAATGTATTCGCCGGCGAGCGTGGCCATCGCCAGAGCAGGTTCTTGCTTTTTACACTCGAGCGCCTGTTCCAATTCCGAAAAAATGACGACGTCCCCGAGTAAACGCGTGACGAGTGGGTCCAGCGGTTTCGGCGCTCTCACCTTGTCAGTAGCCCACGCGAGCGCCTCCGGTGGCAGAACTGTTTGTGCCGGGTGCGGTGCGGTCGCTGTCAGCTTGGGGATGAGCAGCGCGGCGTATCCCAGCTTTTTTTTCTTTAAGCGCCCAATGATTTCGGAAATAACTTTCGCATCTTTTAAGATGACGGCGTGCAGATTACGGCCCAGCGCGGCTTCGATCGCCTGAATGAATTTTGGATCAACATCGAGCTGTGCAACGAGCGAACCGGCAATCGCGTCCCGGAATTCTTCAGGACCGTCGACGCCCTTGAGCAAAGCTTGTGAACCTTCGGCGAGGCCTTCACCTTCTTCATTAAGCTGACGTAGCACGTCGAGGCGCGATCGCTTTTCGGCGATTGTGCGATGGAGCGTGGCAAGATCTTGTTCCGCCTGAGCCAGTAGTTTCTCCTTTTCGCGAAGGCTGGTCTCGACGTCGATTGGTTGGCGGCGGACCGCTTTGAGCGAGACAGCGATTTGCCCGACGAGTTTTTCGCGCGCTTCGGTCAACGCTTCGATCTCTGTTAGAAGTTGTTCGATTTGTGCGTGAGTCAATTCACGGCGCGCTTTGGTTCCGGTGAGTTCCTCTTCGAACGCCGAGATCCGGCTTTCGGATTTCGAGAGCGCGAGTTGCAATTCTTGCAACCGCGTCACGCGATCGCTGCGCTTCTTGTGGATTTCTCCGGCCAGAGCGGAAAGTTCGGCCAACTCAGCTTCCTTTTCTTTCAAGTGCTGCTCGATTTCCGCGATGGAACTGTTCGTTTGCTTGATTTGGGCTGCTTGCTGGTTGCGTTTGTTTTCAGCCTCAGTGATGTCGCGCCGCGCGCGTTCTATCAGTTCAGTCAGTTCTTGCGCGCGCTGGCGGTTGAACTCGATGCGGTTCCGGTGCGTAGCAATCTCGCTGTCCAGCCGCTGAACTTCTGCACGGGAATTCGCGATCTCGGTGTCGATCTTGTCCAGCGCACCGCGTTCCTGGGCGAGCGCGTTTTCGCTGTTGTCGATTTTCGCGCGCGTCGTCTTCTCGCTGTCCATCAGACGCTCGATTTCTTCCCGCGCCGCGGCCAGGTCGCGCTCGAGCGAAGCGAGCTGTTTGGAAGCATGATGTGTCTCAAGCACGCGCAGATCTGCGTGCAACGCCTGATAGCGTCGGGCTTTCCCCGCCTGCCGTTGAAGTGAGCCGATCTGGCGTTTGACTTCCTTGATCACGTCGCCGATGCGCAACAGGTTCGCTTCCGTTGCCTCCAGCTTTCGGAGCGCCTCGCGCTTTTGCGTTTTATATTTCGTGATCCCCGCTGCTTCTTCGAAAACCGCGCGCCGATCTTCGGGACGCGAGCTCAAAATCATGTCAATTCTGCCTTGCTCCATCATGGAGTAAGCGGTGCGCGCGATCCCGGTGTCGGCGAAAAGGCTTTGAATGTCGCGAAGGCGGCACGGCGTCTTGTTCAGCAAGTATTTATTCGGAATTTCCGTCGCGATAAACGCGGCGCGTCACCCGCACGTCATGCCACTCGATCCCGAGTTCTTCAGCGCAATCGGTGAACGTTAGTGAGACCTCGGCAAATCCTACCGGCTTGCGGGTATCGGCGCCGTTGAAGATCACATCCGCCATTTCGTCGCCGCGGAGCGATTTGGCGGATTGCTCCCCGAGCGCCCAGCGTACGGCGTCGAGCACATTGGATTTTCCGCAACCGTTCGGGCCGACTATCGCGGTGACGCCCTCATGAAAATTGAAGACAGTTTTATCGGCAAACGATTTGAAGCCGAATAGCTCGAGCGATTGTAAATGCATTTTGGGCCAAACCCCGGGCCTTCGGAGCCTCAATACAGCACGCCTATTAGGGTTACAAGCGGAAAATCACACAATTTGAAGGGGTTCTGGGCCACCCGGCCACAGGATATTGTGGATTTGCGGCGATCACTAATCCGCCAGCACTCCCAGCTGCAATTCCCGCCCATATGAAAGCACCGTCCTTGGCGCGTGGAACTTAACGCGCACTCTTGCATCGGACAACTCAATCACTGAGGATGCGCCGATGGGAAATGAATCGACGAGCTCCCTCGAACAGGCCGAGCGCGTTGATCATCAATTGGTTCGCGGCATTGGAATTCCAGCGCTCACCGCGAATATCGTCAGCTCGACAATCGGCGCTGGAATTTTCGTAATCCCAGCGACAGTTGCGAAGGGCCTGGGATCCTCGGCACCACTGGCATTTGTCTGCTGTGCGATTGCCATGGTGTTGTTCGTTACATGTTTCGCGATCGCCGGCAGCCGCGTTTCGTTGACCGGCGGTCTTTATGCGTATGTCGAAGTGGCGTTTGGCCGCTATGTGGGATTCCTCGCCGGCATGCTTTATTTCCTCACGGCGCTCGGCGCGGTTGCTGGCGTGGTGAACGTATTGGCAAACTCCGTGGCCCTGGTGGTGCCGTTCCTCGGCGGTCCCGTAATGCGGATTATCGTGATGCTCGCGGTCTATGGTTCCCTCGTGTTTATCAACATTCGCGGCGTCCGCGAGGGCGCCGGTGCGGTGACGGTGATCACAGTCGCAAAGCTTCTGCCGTTGATGCTGTTCGTTTGCGTGGGAATATTTTTTATCCACGCGCCAAATCTTGCCTGGAACGGTTGGCCGGGCAGTAAGTCGTTAGGCGATGCCGTTATCCTTTTGATTTTCGCTTTCGTGGGGATCGAGGTGGCATTGATTCCGAGCGGCGAAGTGAAAAATCCGGCACGCACCGTTCCCCGTTCTGCTTATCTCGCTCTGATGATCCAGCTCGTCGCGCAGGGTACGCTCGGTCCCGATCTCGCAAATCACCCACAGGCGCCACTCGCCGAATCGGCGGCGACATTCCTCGGCAACCTGGGCCGCATGATTCTCTTGGCTGGAGCGAGCATTTCGGCATTTGGGTTCGTCACCAGCGACATTCTGAGTTCGCCACGCATGATCTTTGCTTTCGGCCGCGACGGCGCGTTGCCACAGTTTTTCGCGCATGTTCACCCGCGCTATCGGTCACCAGATGTCGCGATTGTTACGTACGCAGCGCTCGCGTTCTTGCTTTCAATTAGCGGCACATTCGAGCGACTGGCAGTCCTTTCGAATGTCGCGGTTCTGTTGATGTATCTGCTCTGCTGCGCTGCTTGCTGGGTTCTGGTGCAACGGGATGTACGCTCTGATGGGAAGCCGTTCAATTTTCCTGGAATGAAAATTGTGCCTGCGCTGGCAATCCTCGCCATCGTTTGGATTCTCGCTCACGCCACGGTTCGCGAATTCCTCGTAACTGGAGTCGTGCTGGCGCTGTCCTCAGTTTTCTATTTTGCGCGTACGGAGTTTCGCCGGAAAGCGTAGGCAAACGGCAAAAACCGATTAGCTTCCCGCATGCGCGATAATTATCTCGAGGAGTATTATTCGTTCCTGCGGTTTCCAAGCGTTTCGACTGACGACAAGTACAAGGAAAAGTTGGTCGAGTGTGCAGACTGGCTGGTGAACAAGCTCAACAGAATCGGTCTGCAAACGCAGCTTGTACCTACAAAACGTCATCCAATTGTTTGGGCGCGCAACGAGCATCGGCCTAGGCGTCTGACAGTTATGATTTATGGCCATTACGACGTGCAGCCGCCGGATCCCTTGGAACTTTGGGATTCACCGCCGTTTGAGCCTGTCTTGAAGAACGGCTACGTGTTTGCCCGCGGGTCCACGGACAACAAGGGGCAAATCCTTGCGCACATTCTCGGAATTCAGGAAACGATCGAGGAGCATCGTGAGCTGCCGGTGAATTTGCATTTGGTGATCGAAGGCGAAGAGGAAATCGGGAGTGCGAATCTCGGCCCTTTTTTGAATCAAAATCGCGACGCCCTGAAATGTGACGTGGCAGTCGTTTCTGACACAGGGATGATTGCGCGTGGCGTGCCGACCATGAGTTATGGCCTGCGGGGGGTGACCGCGCTCGAAGTCAAAGTCACCGGTCCGAAAATGGATTTGCACTCTGGCGTTTTCGGCGGGGCCGTCCAAAATCCAATCACGGCGCTGGCGCAATTACTGGCCACGCTTCACGATCGCGACGGTCGCGTGGCGATTGCAGGATTTTACGATCGCGTCAAACCGCTCGAAGACTGGGAGCGAGAAGCGTGGCGCAAACTTCCAGTCGACGGTGACAAACTGATTCGCGAGGAGACGGGTGTGCCTGAGCTTGTCGGGGAAGCCGGATACAATTCAGTGGAACGCATCTGGGCGCGACCGACGGCCGAGATCAACGGAATCGGCGGTGGATATCAGGGGCAGGGGACAAAGACGGTGATCGCCAGCCACGCGTTTGTGAAACTGACGTTCCGTCTCGTTCCCGACCAGAGAGGCGAAGAAATTCTGGAACTGGCGAAAACGCATTTGCAAAAAAATCTACCCAAAGGCGTGACGATGGACGTGACCACCGGCCATAGCGGCCCGTGGTATCTCACAGATCCGCACTCCGCGATGGGCGAAGCGGCACAACGCGCGTTGCGCAAAGCTTTCAACCGCGACGCTGCGCTTATCCGCGAAGGGGGCAGCATCCCAATTGTCTCGGAATTTCGGGAAATTCTGGGTATCGAAACACTGCTCATGGGACTCGCTCTACCCGATTGCCGCGCTCATTCCCCAAACGAAAATTTTCCTCTCGAAAATTTCGAGGGCGGCATTCGTTTGAACAAAGCAATCCTTCAGGAGCTCGCGCAGTGACTCCTGACCACATGCTGTTGAGTGCGTTGTCTCAGCGCATCCAACTCTGATCGCGCGCTCGATTCTCCGCTGAGGACAGTGGACACTACACCCACGCGCGCGCCGCTTCGATCATGAAATGGCTTCTGATAATTGCGATCCTGTTTGGCGCGCCGTATGCGGCCTGCGCTGCTCAGGAATCGCTAGGTACAAAGATCAAAAAAGTTTTCGAGCCATCGCCCACACCGACTCGCAAACACCGAAAGAAGAAACCGACACCAACTCCGTCGCCAGAGACTTCGCCGAAACGAAAGAAAGCTTCTCCGAGTCCATCGCCATCCCCGACGCCGAAAAGCAAATCAAAGCGCAAAAAAGCATCTCCCACTCCAACACCGAGCGAATCGCCGTCGGCGACAGAGACTCCGTCTGCGAGTCCCGCGGAATCGCCCGAAGCTGGTCGAGGAAAAAAGGGCTGGCCTAACGTGAGTCTTTCGCCGGATGCGATAGAAGGTTACGACAACGACCCGCCAAAAGTTCGCCAAATCCTGGATGCCGGGCTCGCGCTAACAAAACAAAATCTGGGCTATACCTATGGTTCTGCCGATCCCGCGAACGGCGGCATGGATTGTTCCGGTTTCATTTATTACGTTCTTAAGCAAAACGGCTTCCCCGACGTGCCGCGCGATTCCAGCCAGCAATATGTTTGGGTGCGCAAAGCGGGAAATTTGTATGCGGTCCTGAGTCGCAAGGAGGATTCATTCGAATTCGATGACCTTAAGCCCGGCGACCTGCTTTTCTGGCGCGGCACCTACAACATCGATCGCGACCCACCCATTACACACACGATGATTTATCTCGGCCGCGAAAAACGGACGAACAAACGCGTGATGGTCGGCTCCAGCGACGGCCGCACCTACGATGGCAAACAACGTTGGGGCGTCAGCGTTTTCGATTTCAAAATGCCGCCCCCACCCAAAAGCGGCGACGCCAAAATTAGTCCGGTCTTCGTCGGCTACGGACGCATTCCCGGGTTAACAGAAGATTGAATCAATT
>WNFV01002615.1_pt1 | contig 24548 bp, 13 predicted proteins | sample 5400101 | NCBI WGS metagenome assembly WNFV01 (sample SAMN13153361, study PRJNA577476) | soil metagenome | isolation source: 115 cm soil or saprolite under grassland replicate 1 | place: USA:California | collected 2016-06-15 | reverse complement strand
TGCAGAATGATCACCGTGATCGGTGCCATCAGTGAGTTGCGCAGCGCATGGCGGAAGACGATTCGCCAGCGCGGCAGGCCCTTGAGCGTGGCGGTGCGGATGTAGTTTGTGCGCATTACCTCGACCATGCTCGAGCGCGTGATCCGCAGGACATACCCCAGCTCGATCAGCGTCAGGGTGATGATCGGCAGGATCAGCATCTGCGGCTGCGCAAAGATCGACGTGTCGCTGCTCAGCACCACCGCGCCAGGGAACCAGCCTAGCCAGCTGGAAAAGACCAGGATCAGGAACACGCCACTGGCAAATTCGGGCGTGGCGGTGGCCACCAGGCTGCTGATCGAGAGCACGCGGTCGATCCACTTGCCCTCGTTCAGTCCGGCAAGCAGGCCCAGCGCCAGCGCCAGTGGCATCACGATCACAAACGCGATCCCGGCCAGGATGCCGGTGTTGATCATGCGCGGCACCAGTGTCTCGGCCACCGGCCGGCGCGTAAAGAACGACACGCCCGGGTCGCCGCGCAGCAGGCCATACTGCAGCGGGATATAGGCGCGCGGGGCGCCCTTCGTGGTGGTCCAGCCGGCCTTCTGCGGCGTCCAGGACTCGACCTGCTCGCCCTTGACCCACATGACCGCATGGCCTTCGCGATCCAGGCCCCAGAAAATCAGGCGGCCTTGCTCGCCGGGCTTCCACACCTCCGCCCCCAGCGCGACCTGGCGGGTTGTGCCGTCGGGCTGCACCTCGATCCGCTGCATGGTCTCGCTGTCCTCGGTAAAGTTTTGGTACAGCGTGCCGTCGGGGCTCACCGCCCACCAATTGTAGCGATTGTTGGTCGCATCGTAGTAGCGCTGCACCGGGCTGCCGATCAGCGCGGACGCCTGCCAGTCGCTGCCGAAGATCCAGCGGATGTAGCGCGTGACGCCCGGCTGGTCGAGCCCGTTCTGCGCGTTGAACGAGGCCTCCTGCTCGGGTGTGATCGTATTGCCGAGCGAGTTGATCGCAATATTGCCCGGCGCGATCTCCGAGATCGCGAAGATCGCGATCGAGACGATCAGCAGGGTCAGGATCAGAAAAACGATCCGGCGGAGCAGGAATTTAACCATGACATCCTCGATAAAGGGTTAAGGGTTAAGGGTTAATAGCACTGATATCATTGAATTCACAGATTTCGTTGATCTCACTGATCCTAACCCCTAACCCCTAACCCCTTCCTACGCTTTCTTATCCGGGTCGAGCCAGATCTCGCGCCAGAGCTGGTAGTCGGTCGGGTGGGCGTGGATATCCTGAATCACCGGGCTGTAGATGTTCCAAATCGCCTGCCACCAGGCGATCGCGATCGAGCCGCGCTCCATCTGGATGCGCTCCAGGTCCTTCATGATCGCTTTGCGCGCCTCGATATCCAGCGTGCCCTGGGCCTTCTTCAGCAGCGTGCTGAACTCATCGTCGACCCAGCGGCTCTCGTTCCAGGGCACCGGCTTGCCATCCTTGTCGGCGATATAGGCCAGCGGCAGCAACATCACGGCCAGAGGGCGGTGCGTCCAGGGCGTCACGCCCACCGTGGTCTCGGTCCATTTGTCCCAGTATGAGCTGTTCGGCATCGTGTCCAGCTGGATGTCGAAGCCGGCATCCTTGGCGGTCTCCTTCAGGTTCTCGATGTAGGCCACCACGTCGGTCCAGCCGGTGCCGACCGAGATGTTGACTTTGAGCGGCAGCTGCACGCCGGCATCGGTCAGCAGCTGCTTGGCCTTCACCGGGTCGTACTTCGGCGGGTCGACCGGCGCATACTCGGGCTGTACCGGCGCGACATGGAAATCGCCGCCGATCGCACCCTGGCTGAAGTAGGCCTTGTCGAAGATCGCCTCGCGATCCTGCGAGAGCTTGAGCGCCTGGCGAACTTTGTTGTCCTTCCAGGGGTCCTGATCCACGCGCACGCGCAGCACGCGCACCTGCGCGGTCGTCAGCGGTTCGACCTTGACCTTGGGGTTGTCCTTCAGCGCCTGGAAGCTATCGACGGTTGGGCTGTAGATCGTGTCGATCTGCCCGCCCAGCAGCGCCGAGACGTAGGCGGTCTGGTCGTTGCCCAGGTCGATATACTCGATCCCGTCGAGGTAGGGCAACGGCTTGCCATCGGCGCCGTTCTGCCAGTAGCCGTCGCGCTTCGAGACTTTCACGCGCTCGCCGACCTTGAACTCGTCCAGCTTCATTGGGCCGGTGCCCGGGTTCTTCAGCGAGGTCAGGTCGCCGTTGAAGCTGCGATGCATGATCTGGGCCGGGTAGTGGAACAACGACTCGGGCACATCCAGCTTGGGCGCGTCGAGCTTGAGCTCGACGGTGTAGTCGTCCACCGCCTTGACGTTCTCGATCTTCAAGAAGCCTTCCCAAAGGCCCAGGATCGACGATTTGGTCTCGGGCTTGAGCCATTCTTTGAAGTTGAATAGCACATCCTCGGATTTGAACTCGTCGCCGTTCGACCATTTGATGCCCTTGCGCAGGTGCAGCGTCCAGACATCCAGCGTGTCGTTGACATCCCACTTTTCGAGCAGGTACGGCCGGGTGATGTTGTCGGCGCCGGTCTCGGTCAGGTACTCATACACCTGGCGAAACTCGTTCGAGTCGAACACCCACGAGAATCGCGCCGGGTGATCGACCGCCGGCACCTGGATGCCAACCTTCAAGATGCCGCCGCGCTTGATCGCGCCGGCAGCGGCGGCGGGCGCGGGAGCGGCGGTAGCTTCAGCGGCAGCGGGAGCGGCGGTGGCTTCAGCAGCGGCGGCGGGCGCGGCGGTGGCCGCAGCTGGGGCAGGTGCAGCAGTGGCGGCCTGGGTACCTGGCTGAACCGGAGCGCCCCCGCACGCGGCCATGATGTAGGCCGCCGGCGCGCTGACCCCCAGTAGCGTGACCATGCGCAGAAACTCGCGGCGGCTGATTCGTCCCTGGCGCAGTTGTTCCTGAAAATCAGGCACTGCTGGGTGAACTCGATCCGAGCGCTTGGACATCTGTTGTCTCCTTTCGACCTGCGGGAGGTTTGGTATCTTTAGAGCTTACGCAAAACGCAGCTTTAGACTGCGGCAGCATTGTACTTTACGTTTTTTGCAGGTTCTTTTTTCACCCGGCTGGGTGAAAAAAGAACCTGCAAATCATATTCGTTGTTCGTTTTTCCGCTCGCAGAGCGGAAAAACGAACAACAAACTACGCCTTCAAGCGCGCCATCTCGCGGTCGAACAGCGGCTCCTCGCCGACTGTCGCGCTGTATCGCTCGCCGAAGTATTCCACGTCTACGCGTGTGCCTGGCTTGGCGTAGGCGATCGGCAGGTAGCCGTAGGCGATGAACTTGCCGATGCTGTAGCCGTAGTTCGCGCTGGTGACATACCCGATCGCCTGCTCGCCATCCAGGATCGGCTCCTTACCCAGCAGCGCGCCCGGCCCATCCAGAGTCAGGCAGCACAGCTTGCGTGTGATGCCGGCCTCTTTCGCCCGCAGCAACGCTGCGCGTCCGATAAAATCGCCCTTCTCCAGGCGCACCGCCCAGCCGATCCCGGCCTCGTAGGGGTTGTAGTCGGTGTGGATGTCGGCGCCCCACAGCCGGTAGCCCTTCTCCAGACGCAGCGAGTCGAACGCGCCGCTGCCGGCGGCGATGATGCCGTGCGGCTGCCCGGCTGCCCACAGCGTATCCCACATGCCCAGCGCGTACTCAGTCGGCGCATAGAGCTCCCAGCCCAGCTCGCCGGCGTACGATACTCGCAGCGCCAGCGCCGGCGCGGTGCCGATCGTCAGGTTCTTGCTCGTGTAATACGGGAAGGCCGCGTTCGAGATATCCTCTTCAGCCACAGGTTGCAGCACATCGCGCGCCTTTGGCCCCCACAGGCCGACCGCGGTATACGCCGACGAGATGTCGGTGATCGTCACCGAGCCGTCGGCCGGGGCGTGCCGCCGCAGCCAGGCTAGGTCGTGCGGCAGTACCGCGCCGCCGGTGGTTATCCAGAAGCGATCGGCAGCGCGCCGAATGATCGTCACATCGGCCACAATCCCGCCGCGCTGATCGAGCATGCTGGTGTACACCATCCGGCCGACTGGCCGGTCGACCTGATTGGCCGCGACATAATTGAGATACTTCAACGCGCCCGGCCCGGCCACTTCGATGATCGCCAGCGCGGCCAGGTTGAACATGCCCACACCTTCGCGCACCGCCAGGTGCTCGGCGCCCTGGATGGGCGACCAGAACTGGCTCAACCAGCTGTCGCGCTTGGGAATGCGATCCTCGTAGGTTTCGAGCAGCCGCGTGTTGGCCGTGTGCCACTGCGCCACTTCCCAGCCGCCGCTCTGGAAGAAGTAGCCGCCCTGCTCGACCATGCGCGGCTGGAACGGGCTGAGTCGCACATTGCGTGGCCGCGCGATCGGCTGGAGCGGGTGGATCAGGTCGTAGACCTCGCGATAATTCTGCGCGGCGCGCTCGGCGATGTAGCTGCGCGAGAGCTGGTGCTGCTGGAAGCGCGTGATATCGGCCTCGCGCAGGTCGATGCTCGGCGCGCCGCTGGTCATCCACTCGGCGATCTGCTTGGCCGCGCCGCCTGCGTGCGTCAGCCACAGCCCGATGCACGACCACAGGCCCTTGACGCTCGTCTCGCCCATCACCGGGTAGCCGTCGATCGTGAACGCGAACATGCCGTTGAACTTGGTGACGATCTCAGTCTTTTTCAGCGCCGGCATCAGCTCGATGGCCGATTCCCAGCCGGCCGTGAAGTGCTCGGGCGAGAATGGCAGCTTAGCAGTTTTGCCCAGGTCGCGCGGGTCGACCATCAGCGGCACATGGCGGTAGCTGCCCACGCCATAGCAATCGCCGTGCTGGCGAAAGTACATCGCGTGATCCTGGTGGCGCATCAGCGGGTGGCGCACCTCGGCGGTTTCGCCGGCCAGCTCGGCCAGCGGCGAGGTGACGGTGTAGAGGTGCTGAGCGGCCTGGAGCGGGATGCCGATGCCGTACTTGTCGGGCAGCAGCGGCCCCCAGATATTGGTACACAGCAGCGCCTGCTCGGCGGCGACCCGGCCCTGGCTGGTTTGCAGCGCCACGATCCGGCCGTTCTGAACCTCGATCTCCTGCACCGCCGTGTTGCCGTGGAACTCAACACCCAGCGCCTCGGCCGCGCGGATGATCGCCGTCATCAGGCGCACACCTTTCGCCACCGCATCGCGCGGGGTGTAGAACGCGCCCTGGATGACCTTGGGGTCGAGGATCTCGACTAGCTGCTGGGTTTCTTGCGGCGATAGCAGCTCGGAGGGTAGGCCGTAGGCCTTGGCCCAGCCCTGCTTGCGCCGCAGGTCGCGCCAGCGCTCCTTGGTATATGCCACCTCCAGGCCGCCGGTCGGGAACAGCACCGGCTGGCCATCGTCGAGCGCGAGCAGGCCATAGAACTCGCGCGAGTATTTGGCCATCTCGGTCATCATCTTGGAGGGATTGGTCAGGAACATGCCGCCGGGCGCGTGCGATGTCGAGCCATCGTTCTCGAACAGATCGCCCTTATCCAGTACCACAACGTCGCGCCAGCCGAGCTGCGCGAGATGGTACGCGGCGCTGCATCCAACGATGCCCGCGCCAATGATCACTACGCTGGCCTGATCTCGCATGGGCCGACGACCTCACATATTCAGCATGGATGGATCGTGTGCATGCGGAAAAACCGCCGCTACACCACCACAAACGGCCGGCGTTGCGTCTACTCTATGTATTCGGGGAGGCTGGTATATGCATGGTATATCAGAATATGAATTATTTGTCAAGAACGGCTGTTCGGTCATCTAGGGCGGTTGCAAAGCCGGCTTTGAACTGGGGTTCAGTCCTGAATCACCCGGCTATCAGTGACAATCCACTGCCGCGCTGTTACCATAAGGCGGGCCCCAACGTCTTAATAACAGGGCTTACGCTGTGCCCAGCTGTGGTCATGCACAGCGGTACGTTATCTTCTTTTTGTTGTTCGTTTTTTCGCTCGCAGAGCGAAAAAACGAACAACAGATGCAATGGGAAGTACCATGCTGCCGCGGGCGTGGAACCTTCACACAGCCAGCGCCGTCATCATCTTGAGCCGATCGCGGCTGAATCGATCAGGCTTTGATCGTCGTATCGCCGCGTGTACCTGCTATACTGCTTGGCAGATCAATGCCATAAGGGAGAATAGTATGCGCCGCCTCTTATCTTTATTTTTACTAATCGCGCTGCTGGCCGCATGCGCCGCCGCGCCCGACCAGCCGGCCGGCACGCCGCTGCCCAGCCAGCCGGATGCTACCAGCGCGCCCGATGCCACCGCCGCGCCCGACGAGAGCGGCCCGGTGACGATCTCCTACGCCGTCTGGGATTATGAGCAGCAGATGTACGAGCCGCTGGCGCAGAAGTTCACTGCCGAGCATCCAAATATCACCGTCGCGCTGGTGTCGCTGGATGACATGATGAATGTTCCGCAGCAGCAGCAAACTGGCCAGGAAGGCCCACTGACCCAGCTGCGGCGGATCGTCTCCGGCGCGGATACCGCGCCCGCGTTCGCGCTCACGCCCGAGGCTTTCGGCAGTGGCCTGATGCTCGATCTCGCGCCGCTGATGGACGCCGATAGCGCCTTCAAGCGCGATGATTTCTTGCCCGGCGCGCTGGAGCAGTACACCAGCAAGGGTGGCGCCTGGGTGCTGCCCCGCTACCTGAATGTCCAGGTGCTCAGCTACAACAAGGATCTCTTCAAAGCCGCCGGCCTGCCCGAGCCAAAATCCGGCTGGACCTGGACCGATTTGCTCGGAAGCGCCGAGCAACTGGCCAAGAAGAGCGGCAGCAAGGTCGATAGCTACGGCTACCTGGATTCGAGCGGCGGGTTCTTGCCGCTGATTGCGCTGCTGCAAGATCAAAGCGTCGATCTGCTCAACACGCCTTCGCAGCAGGTCAAGCTCGACAGCCCAGCGGTGCTCGCGGCGGTCAAGCGCCTGCGCACCATGGTCGATGGCGGCGCGCTGTTCCGGCCCGACTACAAAGAGGGCGCCAACCCGATCGACCCCGGCCAGCTCATCCGCGACGGCAAGGTGGCGATCTGGGGCCAGGAGTTCGTGCAGATCGCCGATGGGCCAGGCGCAACCAGCCAGCCAGATCAGGATTACCCCTTCGCGGTCGGCAAGGCACCCTACCCCAGCACCTTCGCGGGCTTCTACGGTGGCGGCGCCGATGGCTATGTCATCAGCGCCGGCAGCGCCCACCCGACCGAGTCCTGGCAGTGGATCGAGTTCCTGTCGCGCCAGCAGACCGATCAGCCCGGCAAAGAAGGCCAAGCGGGCGTCTACAACCAGCCCGGCCGCATCCCGGCGCGCCTATCGCTGGCCGAGCAGAGCGGGTTCTGGAACTCGCTCGACGAGCCGACCGCAGCCGCCTACAAGTGGGCGATCGCCCACCCCGCGCCGCCGATGGAGCGTACGCCCGATTACGCCGCGTTCGGCGCGCTCAGCGGCGCGCTGGATCAAATCCTTGGTGCCGATAAGAAAGACCCACAGAAGGCGCTCCAGGAAGCCCAGAAGCAGCTGGAGCAGCAGATCGCCGATATCCAGCTGACGCCCACGCCCGCGCCGGACACCAGCCCGGTGATCGTGGCCACGCCCGAGCCGCAGGCGGCGCCCGATGGCGCAACCGCGATCAACTTCTCGGTCGATGGCTACAACCCATCCGATATCCGCCGGATCGCGCGCGCGTTTCGCGATCAGCACCCCGAGATCTTTGTGCAGATCAAGGCGACCAACACCTACACCGAGCCGCCCAGCCTGGCCAAGGTCGCCGCCACTAACGACTGTTTTTCGTGGTACGCGCTGCCGCAGAGCGACGACGACTTCAAAGCGCTGCTCGATCTCCAGCCGCTGTTCGACGCCGACGCCAGTTTCCCACAAAGCGATTTCGCGCCGATGCTGCTCGCGCCCTACCAGCGCAACGGCGGGCTGTTCGGGCTGCCCTACGCCGCCACGCTGCGCACGCTGAACTTCAACCGCACGGTCTTCGATGCGGCCGGCATTAAGCCGCCGAGCTACCAGTGGAAGCCCGATGATTTCCTGGCCGCCGCCCAGGCGCTGACCAAAGGCGAGGGCGATAAGAAACAGTTCGGCTATGTGCCGCTGAATGGCGCGCAGCAAGACCTGATGTTCTTCGTCGGCCAGTTTGGTGGCCGGCTGATGAGCGGCAGCGGCAAGGATGCGCGCCCGAACTTCAACGACCCCAAAGTGGCGCAGGCGATCCAATGGTATCTGGATCTGGCGGGTGCCCACAAAGTCGCGCCACCGGTCAAGTTCCCGTATAAGCGCGATGACCCCGGCTTCGAGGACAAATCCTATGAGTATGTGCAGAACGGTCGCGCGGCCATGTGGTTCGACCAGGGCTACGGCATGTTTGGGGGGCCTGGCGGCATCTCGTCGGTCAAAGGCGGTGGCCCGATCGGGCCGCAGCCGCCCAAGTTCGATGTTGGCATCGCGCCGCTGCCGATCGGCGGCGGTGGGCTGACCAGCGCCGATTTCTATCTGCGCGGCTTCCATATCTCGGCTAAAACCCAGCAGTCGCAGGCCTGTTGGGAGTGGCTGAAGTTCCTGTCTGCTGATGTCAATAACCTGCAAGGCGGCGTGCCGGCGCGCACGTCGGTGCTGGAATCCGATGCCTTCAGCAAGGCGGCCGATCCGGCCACGATCGAACTGGCCAAAACCTACGCTGAAGTGCTCAAACAGCGCGGCAGTGGCCAGGGTGGCGATCCGAACGCCTTCTATGGTATCGACAGCTACTGGTTCTTCAAGGCGCTCAGCGAGGCGCAAGAGAAGAAGACGCCGCTCGATCAGGGGCTGGCCGAGGCGCAGAAGCTGACCACCGCGTTTATGGATTGCCTCGATCGAACGCCGAACAAGCCAGCCACCTGTGCCGCCCAGGTCGACTCCAAGTATCAGGGCTACAACACCGAAGATCCCCCCGAGGGCGGGCCGGGGGTTGGGATTCCACGCGGGTAGAGCGCTGTCTGGCGTGTTGCATTGTGCGGGGGCTGCGCGCCCCGGTGCCAGTGTATCTGGCATTCCTTATCGGCGGTGCGGGGGCGACGCGCCCCGGGAGAGTGTCACAAACATGGCGAATATCTATACGAAGTTTAGGGTCGATACGCCCACCAACACGCGATCAATTACGAGAAGGAGAGTGAGTCAATGCTACACTGGAAAAGCTATCGAAAGGGCGCTGTACTTGTGGCGCTGCTGCTGACACTGGCGGCAGTTGGCCCACGTTACGCCGCCGCGCAGGCGTCGAGCTGCTTCCCCGAGACCGGCTTCTGTATCGGCGGACGCTTCGCGCAGTACTGGCAGCAGAACGGCGGACTGGCGGTGTTCGGCTACCCGACCGGCAATGAGCTGACCGAAGGCGGCCGCACCGTGCAGTACTTCGAGCGCCAGCGCTTTGAGCTGCACCCCGAGAACGCGCCGCCGTATGATGTGCTGCTCGGCCTGCTGGGCGAGGAGGTGCTCCAGCAGCAGGGCATCGACTGGCATAGCCAGCCGGTGTCGCCGGGGCCAGTAGCCGGCTGCATGTGGTTCCCCGAAACGCGACATAATGTCTGCGATCAGCAGCCGAGTGATGGCTTCGCCAGCTACTGGGCCAGCCACGGCCTGGAATTCGATGCCCAGCCGGGCAAGCGCTACGCCGAGAGTCTGGCGCTGTTCGGCTTGCCGATCACCGAGCCATTCCAGAGCACAATCGATGGCCAGAGCTTCCAGGTGCAGTGGTTCGAGCGCGCGCGCTTCGAATGGCACCCCGGCAACCCAGTCGCCTACCACGTACTGCTTGGTCGCCTGGGCGTCGAAGTGCGGCCGGCCGCACCGCCCGCCCTTGCCTACGACAATCGCACCAGCCCGGTCGACCTGCTGGCATCGTTCTACAACGCGATCAATCGCCAGGAGTATGCGCGCGCCTACAGCTACTGGGAGAACCCACCCTCCAGCTACGACCAGTTCGCGGCCGGCTACGCCAACACCGCCGCTGTCCAGCTGATCGTCCAGCCGCCGACGTTCATTGATATCGGCGCCGGCAACGCGCGCGCTGCCATCCCGGCCGCACTGGTGACCACCCTGCGCGGCGGCGGGAGCGAGGTGTTCGTCGGCTGCTACGTAGCGCACAAGGTCAATATCGAGCCAGGCGCGCTGTGGGGCATCGACCGCGCGCAGGTGGCCCAGGTGGATGCGGGCGCGGCCCTGCCGCCGCTGCTGGCCCAGGCCTGTGCGGCCTTCGGCGTGCCCGCGCCGGCGGCCGCCAGCTACGATAATCGCAGCCGCCCGGCCGACCTGCTGGCATCATTCTATAACGCGATCAACCGCCGCGAGTATGCGCGCGCCTACGGCTACTGGGAGAACCCGCCCAGCAGCTACGACCAGTTCGTGGCCGGCTACGCCGACACCGCCAGCGTCCAGCTGCTGATCGCGCCGCCGACCAACTTCCAGGGCGCCGCCGGCAGCTCGTTCGTCGGCATACCCGCAGCGCTGATCGCCACGCACAGCGACGGCAGCCAGCAGACCTTCGCCGGCTGCTACACTGCGCGCGCCTCGAACGTCCAGCCGGATGGCTGGCGCCTATTCCGCGCCGATATCGCCCCGGCGCCGAATAACCCGCCGATCGCGCCGCTGCTGGCGCGGAACTGTGGGTAAGCGCTAAGCGGGTGGCGCTTGTTGTGTAAGTCCTGTTATTACGCAAGGATTCGGGTACACGGCGGGAGAGAATATGCGCTTAGTATGGCGTCGTGGCCGCCTGGCGCTGGCGGCGTGCCTGCTAATCGGCGCGCTGGTGATGTGCGCGCTGCTGGGCGTGAGCGTCACCACGCGCGCGATCGTGCTACCGAGCGAGCTGGTGCGCACCAACTGGATCTGGATCGGCGATCTATGCCGCGCGACGCAGAGCAGCACGATCATGTATGCCCAGCCTTGCTCGCCTGGCTATACCGTGGAAGTAGTGATCTACGGACGCCCGATCCGCCGCTACACGCTGCTCAGGCTGCCGCGTCGCTAAACGGCTGGCTACTCGCGCCCCTCTGCCACCTGGCTGGCACGCGATGCATTCCGGTCGTGGGCGCGCTGATAGTCGAGCGGCGCGACACCGACGATCTTGCGGAAGATCTGGCTGAAGTATTTGGGATCCTCGTAGCCCACCAACACGCTGATGTCGCTCAGCCGCAGATCGCGGCGCGCCAGCAGCTCCTTGGCCCTCTCGATCCGCACACGCGTCAGGTAGTCCGAGAAGGTCATGCCCACCTCATCTTTGAACAGCCGCGAGAAGTACGCCAGGCTGACGCCATGTTCGGCCGCAAACGCCTGGAGCGAGACATCCTCGGCGTATGCGCTTTGCACCAACGCAACTAGCGCGCGCGCCAGCTGGCGCGGCGTGGCCGCGCCGCGCTGCTGGGCCAGCACCGGCTGGAGCTGCGTGTCAACCCAGTGCCCTAGCTCCTCATAAGTCCGGCAGGCGCGCACCGCCGCGGTGATCGCCTCGCGGCCCGGCAGCGCCCGATCGGGCAGCGCTCTGGTGTACTGCTGAATGGTCCCAAACAAACCCGCGACCGTATGGGCCACAGTGGCCTGGGTCGCGCCGTCGCGCTGGAGTTGGCCCAGAGTCGCGTACAGCTCGGTCACCGCGTCGGCGACCCGACCCTCGGCCATCGCGCGCGCTAGCAGTTGCTCGCTTGCCTCCGCCATGCTGGCCGGCGACCCCTCCGACGCAGCGCCTGGACGCACAAAGGTCGGCCCAGCGAACAGCATGGCCTGCCCAAGGCGAGTAAGTCCCTTGGGAACCGCGCGCTCGGGCCGCTCATCGGCGCCTTTGTGTACGTAGGTGGTGTGCGCCAGCACCCCTGCGGCTAGAATCGCGCGGTGTAGCCGTTGCGCGAGCGTGTCGAGCACGTGGAGCTGCGGGCCGGCTAGCGGCACCAGCACCAGCCGGCAGCGCGCGTCGACGTCGACGACATCATAGCCGTGCGTCGCGGCGCCCGCGAGTGTCCGGGTGATGAAGGCACGGTCGATCGGCGTATCGCGCCAGATCGTTGGGCCATTCCAGTTCTCGCAGATCAGCACAATCACGCCCCAGTCGCCGGCCAGCAGATTCGGCTCGCCACTCGCCGCACGCTGGCCACCGAGCAGCAGCCGGGCCAGCTCGGCCTCGCGCAGGTGGGTCGCATGGGTGCGCTCGGCCACCAGCCCATCCAGTGCCCGCGCAACAGCCTGGTGCAGCACATCGGTGCGCACCGGCTTGATCAGATAATCGGCGATCCCCAGGCGCAAGCCTGTGCGCGCGTACTCAAACTCGCTGTGGCCGCTCAGCACGATCGCGGCCATCTGCGGGGTACGTGCCTTCAGCCGCCGGATTAGATCGAGCCCGTCGATTTCGGGCATGCGAATGTCGGTAATCACCAGGTCGGGCGTGGCCGACTCAGCGCAGGCCAACGCCTCGGCGCCGCTCGCGCAGCCGACGATCCGGTGCGCGCCAGCGAACGCCTGCAGCATTCCGATCAGATCCTCGAGCGATAGCGGCTCGTCTTCGACGACGAGGATGTTCATGGGCGTCCGTTCCTTTGGACGAAGGACGAAAGGCGAAGAACAAAAGGTGCTGGTTCCTCCTTCGTCCAACCTATCAGAACAAGCTAGACGGAGTACTCGTGCGGTAGGGCAGCCGTAACGACACACAAGTACCCGCAGCCGGCTCGCTACAGATGCCGAGGCCATACTGCTCGCCAAACAGCAGCTTGATCCGCCGATCGATATTAATGATCCCGATGCCCACGTCGGCGGTCGGGAGCTGCGTCGAGGCCAGCGGGCGCGCTAGCGCCTCGCGCAGTCGCGCCAGGGTCGGCGCATCAATGCCCGCCCCATTGTCGATCACATCGATCTGCAGGTCGGTCCCCTGGAGCTGAGCCTGGATGGCGATGCATAGCCCATCGCGGCGGCGATCGAGCCCGTGCGAGATCGCATTCTCGACCAGCGGCTGGATCGAGAGCTTGATCACCAATGTCTCCAGCAGATCGGCCGGCACCGTGCTGTCGAAGGTAAACCGATCGCCAAAACGCGCGCGCTGAATAGTAACATAGTTAGTGACGTGCGCCAATTCCTCGTGCAGCGGCACCGGCTCGTTCCAGTTGCTCATGCTGTAGCGGAACAGGTCGGCCAGCGACTCGGCGATCGTGGCCACCGCATCGGCCTGCTGCTTGCGGCTGAGCGCGCGCATGCTGTTCAGGGTGTTGAACAGAAAGTGCGGGTTAATCTGCGTCTGTAGCGCAAGCAGTTGGGCGTCCTTCTCGCGCAGCTGCGCCTCGTACACCTGCGTGATCAGATGCTCCAGGCTGTCGAGCATGGTGTTGAACACCCGGCTGAGCCGCCCGACCTCGTCGCGTGTGGATGTGAGCGGTACACGCACCCCGATCTCGCCCTGCTCGACGCGCTCCATCGTGCGCGCCATGCGCTGGAGCGGCTGCGTGACGCGCCGGGTCACCATATACAGGATCGCGCCGATCACCAGCACCGCGCCGACGCAGAGCAGCAGCACCACTAGCCCGGTCTGCTGGGCCTCGCTGGTGATCGACTCGACCGGAATGAGCACCCAGGTTGTCCAGCGGGTATGCGCGGAGCGCTGGGCCGCGTATATATATGCGCTGTCGCGCCAGACCAGGCGACCCTGCCCGTGGGCCGCGTCGTGAAGGGTCAGGTCGCCGATCTTTTGGCCGGTGAGCGCGCCGGCGCCGTCGTAGATCACATGGCCGTCGTCGGCCACCAGCAGCACCTGCTCGCCTTGCGCGGCGGTCTGCGAGAACGCCAGCAGATCGTGCATCACCGCCACGTCGACGTCGATCTTCAGGTAGCCCAGCTTGTTGCCGGTCGAGATATTCTTGATCAGGCGAATGTGTGTGAACACCAGTGCGCCGCGGCCGGGCACGGTGGTCTCCGCACCGGTCGGCCACAGTAGCACCGACGGCGCGGTCTGCTGACGCATCCGGGCGTACCATGGCTCGCCGGCGATCGCGTAGCCGGGCGGCGGGAGTGTGCCGCGGGTGAAATAGAAAAGCGAGCCGTCGTTGGCGAACAGGTACATGCCGTGGATCGACTGCCACGAGGCCGCCAGTGTAAGCATGCGGTAGGTAATATCGTCGACATCCGGCTGACGCCGCCGGCTGGGTGCGCCCAGGTCGGATGCACGCAGCACCCGCTGCACCGTCCCATCGCCAAACATGGTCAGCGACAGCCGCTCGATCTCGGTGACATACAGATCGATGTTCTTGGTCATCTGGTTGACGGTATTGTCGGTCAGCGACAGGGTCTGCCGCTCGATCGCCGCGGCGCTGGAGAGATAAAACAGCACCCCGCTGGTGATCACCGTGGCGCCCAGCACCAGCAGGATGCTCAGCAGTAACTTGGCCCGGATGCTCCAGCTGTTCCACATGCGGCGTAGCATGGTCGTTCTCCATCGTTGGGATGCGCGCCCCTAGTATCCATGCAGATGGGCGAATCGTCAATCGTGGGCCGCAACAAAGATAGTAAAGTACCGCGGTTCCTGAGCTCGTCGAAGGGCTGCCGAAGGCCAACCCGCCGCAGACTACACATGACAAATCAACCGACCCAAGACAGCAAATTTACCCCCTCCACATGTGCGGCCGAAAGTTTATACTATGTTAACATTAGCATCACTGTCAGCATTCATAGCTCAGGCGATCGACGAGCGCGCCCACGCGCCCGCCCCGCTTGCCGCTGCCCGACCAATTGCCCAGCGCCCGAGCCTGCTCCTGGCTGACAAACTCGCTCACCACCACACGCAACCATGCCTATGCCGGAATTGTCCGGTGAGAGATTCTATTGTACAGGGAGGTACAGAATGCGCCAGGTTCGCCTTTCCTTCGCCCTGCTGATCGTGCTGAGCGCGCTGCTCGCAGCGTGCGGTGGCACCGCCGCGCCGCCAGCGGTCGATCAGCCGACCGCCGCGCCAGCCGCGCCGGCGGCCACTGCCGCGCCGGCCGCCGAAGCCGCCACCGCCGCGCCGGCCGCCGAAGCCGCCACCGCCGCGCCGGCCGCTGAGCCCACCGCCGCCGCGCCGGCAGAGCCGGCCGCCCCTGCGGCAGACTCGGGCCTGCCGGTCGATGTCCCGCGCGAGCAGGTGCTAGTGGTCGACCAGATCTTCCGCTACAGCGTGGTCGACAACTTCAACTTCTTCGTGCCCGGCCCACCCTCGCCGACCCAGCAGGGCCTGCTCTACGACACGCTCTGGTACCTCGACCAGGAGACCGGCGAGTGGATCAACTCGCTGGCCGCCGATAAGCCGCAGTACAACGCCGACGCCACCCAGATGACCGTGAAGCTTCGCCCGGGCATCATGTGGAGCGACGGCGTCGAGTTCAGCGCCGACGACCTGGTCTACACCGTCAACACGCTCAAAGACAACCCCGGCCTGGGCTGGTCGGCCGAGATGAAGCTGTACGTCAAGGATGTCAAGAAGACCGACAATAACACCGTGGTCTTCACGCTGAACGAGCCGAATATCCGCTTCCACAGCTACTTCACGGCACGCTACAATGCCGTCTATATGATGGCCAAGCACGTTTGGGAGAAGGGCGGCGACCCAAAGACCTTCAAGAATAACCCGCCGGTGTCGTTGGGCGCCTACCTGGTGTCCGACTCCGACCCGAACGGCTTCTGGATGCTCTACAAGCGCCGCGACGACTGGCAGAAGACGACAGTCGGCACGATCGTCAACAAGCCTGGCCCAGAGTATATCCTGAGCGTGTTCTACGGCGACAGCGCCAAGAAGGCGATCGCCGTATCGCGCCACAACCTCGACGTGCTGTTCGACGCCGACATTGAGGCGTTCCAGGCCATCCAGGGCAGCACGCCGACCATGCAGTCGTGGTTCAAGGATTTCCCGTGGGCCTACCCGAACGAGCTCGACTTCCGCTACTTCGGCTTCAACCAGGCCGCCGGCCCGTACGACAACAAGGAGGTCCGCTGGGCGCTGACACTGGCGCTCGACATCGTCGACCTGCAGACCAACTACATCGGCGGTGTCACGCGTGTCACACCGCTGCCCATGCCGGCCACCAGCCTGCTCATGAAGCTGTACGGCGTGCCGCTGGAGCCGTGGCTCCAGCAGCTGACGATCGACGTCGGCAACGGCGAGAAGTTCCAGCCCTACGACCCCGACGTGCCCAAGAAGATCGCCGCCTGGGCGCGCGAGCAGGGCTACAAGGTGCCCGAGGATAGCGACGCCGAGGGCCTGCGCGACCGCTTCGGCCTGGGCTGGTGGAAGCACGCCCCCGACATCGCCGAGAAGCTGCTGACCAAGAACGGCTTCAAGAAGGGCGGCGACGGCAAGTGGCTCAAGCCCGATGGCACTCCCTGGACGATCAAGATGATCGCCGCGCCGGATGAGAACGATGTCTACCGCTTAGCGACCGGCTTCCAGGACCAGCTGAAGAAGTTCGGCATCGACGTGGAGATCGAGTCGCTCGAGCGCAACCCGTACTACGAGCGCCAGCAGAACGGCGACTTCGAGGCGACCAGCTCGTGGGGCCTGCTGGCGATCAATGCCAACCCCGATCTGTGGCAGGCGCTCAACTCGGTGCACTCGCGCTTCTTCACGCCGATCGGCAAATCCACCGCCGGCACGGGCAGCAGCAACATTCTGCGCTTCAAGCAGCCCGAGCTCGACAAGATCGCCGACGACCTGAGCAAGCTCAACCCCGACGACGCCAAGGTGGCCCAGCTGGGCCAGGAGGCGCTCAAGGTCTGGGTCGAGAACATGCTGACCACCAACACGATCAGCTTCAAGAAGTTCACCTCGTTCGACGATACCTACTGGACCGGCTGGCCGACCAGCGAGAAGCCGACCCGGCAGCCGCTGTACTGGTTCATCGGCGGCCGGTTCACGTTCGCCGACGTGGAGCCGAAGAAATAGGTCAGGCGTTCGCCTGAGGGTTCGGGGGCGCCCCCCGAGAAACAATTTTCCGACCGGGGTCGCGGCCACGAACGTGGCCGCGACCCCGGTCGGAAAAAAGAATCTTGGAGGGACGAAGTCCCTCCAAACCACCCTTTTCAGATAGAACAGGCGCTCCTGACGGGGCGAAGCCGCGCCAAATCTTCCGAAAGGGTACTGTATGGAATTCCTCAAATCCTACGCCGTGCCGCGGCTGATCCAGTGGTTCGTGGTGATCGTCATCGGCGTCACGCTGGCGTTCATTATTCCGAGGCTGCTGCCCGGCGACCCGGTCGAGCAGACGCTGCGGCGCTTCTCGAGCAACGCCGTATCGGATCCACGTGCGGTCGAGAGCTTCAAAGCCGCGCTCAGGGACATGTACGGCCTTCAGGGCTCGCCGATCGAGCAGTACTTCCGCTTCTGGGGCCGGCTGCTGCGCGGCGACCTCGGCCCATCACTGGGCGCCTTCCCCACACCGGTCACCACGATCATCGCCAACGGCCTGCCCTGGACGGTGGGCCTGTTGGTCAGCTCGATCCTGATCTCCTGGGTGCTCGGGATGATCCTCGGCACGCTGGCCGGCTACTTCCCGCAGCGGATCTCGTCGCAGGTGCTCGACAAGGTGCTGATCACGATCTACCCGATACCCTACTTCATCGTGGCGCTGACGCTGGTGATTATCTTCACCTACTACCTGCCGATCTTCCCGATGGTCGGCGGAGCCTCCGGCAAGCCGGCGTTCAGCTGGCCATACATCCGCAGCATCCTGAGCCATAGCTTCCTGCCGGGGCTCTCGCTGGTGCTGGGCGGCACCGCGTTCCGCTACCTGATCGCCAAAGCCATGACGTCGACGATCGTCTCGAGCGACTACGTCAGCTACGCCGAGCTGGCCGGGCTGCCCAAGCGCAAGATTATCTTCGGCTATATCATGCGCAACAGCTTGCTGCCGCAGGTGACCGACCTGGCGCTGTCGCTCGGCGCACTGTTCGAGGGTGCGCTGATCACCGAGGTGGCCTTCTCGTACCCTGGGATTGGGTACCAGCTGTATACGGCCATTCTGCAGTCCGACTTCAATCTGATCATGGGCGTGACGCTGTTCTCGATCGTCGGCATTGCCACGGCCGTGCTGCTGGTCGACCTGATGTACCCGCTGCTCGACCCGCGCGTGCGCTACCGATAGTGTCAGTTGTCCGTAGTCCGTGGTCCGTTGCAGCTACTACTAACAACGGACCACAAACTACGGACTCGGGCGGAGCCACCCTTATGAGCGTTCTCAAAGATCTCTTCCGCTTCAGCGCTTCGTTCCGCTGGGGCGCGCTGTTCCTGCTGCTGATGCTGGTGCTGGTCGGGCTATCGTTCGTGTCGCCCTACGACCCGCTCGACCGGCGCGTGGTGCCAAACAACCGGCCGCCCTCGGCGCGCTACCCGCTGGGCACCACCTCGCTCGGCCAGGATGTGTTCTGGCTCACAACCTTCGCGATCCGCAACACGCTGTTCATCGCCGGGCTAGCCGTGCTGATCGGCCGGACGATCGCGGTGGTACTCGGCTCGTTCGCCGGCTACCTGGGCGGGATCGCCGACCGGGTGATCTCGGCGGTGACCGACACGTTCATCGTGATCCCACGCCTGCCGCTGCTGATCTTGATCTCGTTCATCTTGAAGGGCCACCTCAACATGATCTCGCTGGCGGTGCTGCTCGGCCTGCTCGATTGGGCCTGGCCATCCAAGCGCTACCGCGCCCAGATCCTGAGCATGCGCGAGGAGGAGTTCACCCAGACGGCGATCTTCTCGGGGATGAGCACGTTTAAGATCATCATGCGCGAGCACTTCCCGTTCCTGATTCCGTTCGCGCTCGCCGACATGGTCAGCGGCTTCCTGTTCGCGATCGGATTCGAGATCACCCTGGCGATCCTGGGCCTGAGCGATCTGCAGATTCCAACGATCGGCACCATGATCTACTGGGCCAACTACTACCAGTCGCTGCTGGCGCGGCGCTGGTGGTGGCTCGCGACGCCGATCGTGATGACCGTGCTGATCGTCGTCGCGTTCCACCTGCTCTCGACCGCGCTCAGCACCTACCTCGACCCGCGCACGCGCCTGAAGAATCTCGCAGCGAAAGGGGCAGGTGCCTGATGACGACGATCGCCGATATCAAGGATCTGCGCGCCTACTATATCACCGAGGCCTATGGCGTACACCGCACCGTCAAGGCGGTCGACGGCATCTCGATCGCCATCCGCGCGAACGAGATCTACGGCATCGCCGGCGAGTCCGGCTGCGGCAAATCGACACTGCTCAAGGTGCTGCTCGGCATGGTCGCGCCCCCGCTCACGGTGGTGGGCGGCAGTGTCACCTACGATTTGGGCGCTGGCGCGATCGATGTGCTCGGGCTAAGCCCGGCCGAGCTGCGCGCTATGCGCTGGAAGGAGATCTCGTACATCCCGCAGGGCTCGATGCATGTGCTCAACCCGGTGCGCCGCATCCGCGACACCTTTCGTGACTTCATCGGCGTGCACCTGAAGATCTCCCCGCGCGAGCGCGATGATATGGTTCGCCATTACCTGGCCGATCTCGGCCTGCCCGAAAAGGTGCTCGGCTCGTACCCGCACCAGCTCTCGGGCGGCATGCGTCAGCGCGTCACGATCGCCCTGGCCACCATTCTGTCGCCCCAGCTGATCGTCGCCGACGAGCCGACCACCGCGCTGGACGTGGTGGTGCAGCGCGGCGTGATCCAGCTGATGGAGGACATCCGCCAGCGCACCGGCAACACCATGGTGGTAGTGACTCACGACATGGGCGTACACGCCAACCTGACCGATCGGGTGGCGGTGCTGTACGCCGGGCAGTTGATGGAGGAGGCCGACACTGCGACGCTGTTCGCCGAGCCGCGCCACCCCTACACCCAGCACCTGATCCGCTCGCTGCCCAAGATCGACGACAAGACCGACCGCATCAGCATCCCCGGCCGCCCGCCCGCGCTCGACAACCCGCCCAGCGGCTGCCGATTCCACCCGCGCTGCCCGCATGTGATGGAGATCTGCAAGGCCGAAACGCCGGCGCTCACCCAGGTCGGGCCGCAGCACCGTGTGGCATGCTTCCTGGTATCCGAAAACAGCATCGGCGTGCCGGCGGGCCGCGCCGTCGCCGATGGGCCGGGCTGGTGAGCGCCTGATTGGCGTGCGACCTTTTAGCCTGCCCCCTTCGTCACGCTCAGGACGTGGCTTCGTCAAGCTCAGGATGTACGGTAGCGAGGTACTTCATTATGAACCGTTTTCGCATTTTCCGCGCGTAGCGCGGAAAATGCGAAAACAAAAGGAAGAAAAGAACCGCGGCTCCTGAGCCCGACGACGGGCTGCCGCAGGCTAAACTGCTATTTACTATGAGAAGAGAGCCATGGAACACAGTCGTGACGAAAAGCTGCTCAGCATCGAGGCGCTAACACGCGTCTATAACATCCGGCGCGGCCTGGCCAGCTCCCGCTTCGTGGCGGTCGACCATGTCTCGTTAGCGCTTGAGGCCGGGCGCCCCGAGATTGTGGCGGTGGTCGGCGAGAGCGGCAGCGGTAAGACTACCCTGGCGCGCATGATCCTGGGCCAGGTTGCCCCGTCGTCCGGGCAGCTGCGCTTTAAGGGCCGCGATGTCGCCCGGCTATCGGCGCGCGAGCGGCGCGCCTGGTTTATGAAGGAGGTCCAGCCGATCTTCCAGGACCCCTTCGCGGCCTTTAGCCCGCTCAAAAAGGTTGAGAGCTATCTGTATGCAACGGCCTTTAACTTCGGCACCGCCACTCGCGCCACCGCCGACGAGCATGTCGACGGCGCGCTGCAGGTGGTCGGGCTATCGCTGCGCGAGGTCCGGGGCCGCTACCCGAACGAGCTCTCGGGTGGGCAGATGCAGCGCACCGCGATCGCGCGCGCGCTGATTACCAACCCCTCGCTGCTGGTGGCCGACGAGCCGGTCTCAATGCTCGACGCCTCGCTGCGCATGTCGATCGTCAACTCGTTCCGCGACCTGAAGGAGCAGAAGGACGTCAGCGTGCTCTATATCACCCACGATCTGGCGACTGCCTACTACGCGGCCGACCGGATCGCGGTGATGCTGCGGGGCTGGGTGGTCGAGCTCGGCACGGTCGAGCAGGTGCTCGGCCAGCCGCTGCACCCCTACACCCAGATCCTGAAGAGCTCGGTGCCCGAGCCCGACCCGCGCCTGAAGTGGACCGATAAGGTCGCGCTGGCGCGGCCCGATGCCGAGGTGTATCTACAGGACGGCTGCAAGTTCGCCGGCCGCTGCCCGTTTGTGATGGACATCTGCCAGCGTGTGGTACCGCGCGACGTGGTCGCCGAGGGCCGCTTGGTCAAGTGCCACCTATACGACCCAGCCATCCCCGACGCCGACCGGCAGCCCGCTCGCGCCAGTATCCCACTGGAGCCAGCCGAACAAAAGGTTCACCCCAAGGCATAGGCCTTATGCCCCAGCCCGCGTGACTGGCGCGTTGAGCCTGCCCTTCGTCAAGCTTAGGGTGTACGGCAGCACGGTGCCCAATGTTCTTCTGTGCTCCATTTTTCGCGCCCCGCGCGAAAAAGGAGCACCTTAAGCGAAAAATACCACTCTGCGTAGTGTTAGAAAGGATTCTTCCTAATGAGCGGCAAACTCCAGATCGGGCAGCTGCGCGCCGAGCACCTGAGCAACCCGCTAGGTATCGACATCGCCCGCCCGCGACTAAGCTGGGTGCTGGATTCGAGCGCGCGCGGCCAGCGCCAGACTGCTTACCAGATCCTGGTCGCCAGCAGCCCTGAACTGCTCGCGGCCGGTCAGGGCGATCTGTGGGATAGCGGCCAGGTCGCGTCCGACCAGTCCATCGATGTCGCCTACGCCGGTGCCGCGCTCCAGGCCGGCCAGCGTGCCTGGTGGCAGGTGCGCGCGTGGGACAACGATAGCCAGCCGTCGGCCTACTCGGCGCCGGCGTTCTGGGAGCTCGGCCTGCTCACACGCGACGCCTGGCGCGGCCAGTGGATCGGCGCCCGGCTGGCCGGCGGCGCGTACACCACCAGCCCGGCGCCGTTCTTGCGCGCGCGCTTCACGATCGACCGGCCGGTCGCCCGCGCGCGCCTGTACGCGACCGCGCTGGGCGTCTATGAGCCGCACCTGAACGGCCGGGTCGTCGGCGACGACGTGTTTGCGCCTGGCTGGACCGACTACGACATTCGCGTGCAGTACCAGGCCTACGATGTGACCGATCTGCTGCGGCTGGGCGAGAACGTGCTCGGAGCGATCCTGGGCGATGGCTGGTACGCCGGCTATGTCGGCTGGCTGGAGCGCCAGCGCTATGGCGACCGCCCCAAGTTCCTGGCCCAGCTGGCGATCACCTTCGCCGATGGCAGCGCCCAGACGATCGCCACCGACGCGAGCTGGAAGACCAACTTCGGCCCGATCCTCGAGTCCGACATGATCATGGGCGAGAGCTACGACGCGCGCCGCGAGCTGCCCGGCTGGGACGCGCCTGGCTACGACGACGCGCGCTGGCTGCCGGTCGAGCGGTTCGCCGACTCAGGCATGGCGCTCACGGCCATGCGCGGCCCGACCGTCAAGCGCATCCTGGAGCTCGCGCCGATCGCCGACCCGGCCGAGCTGAAGGAGGGCCCGAACTCGAAGTGGATCTTCGACCTTGGCCAGAACATGGTCGGCCGGCTGCGCCTAAAGGTCAGCGGCCCGGCCGGCAGCACCATCACGCTGCGCCATGCCGAAGTGCTCAACCCGGACGGCACGCTCTACATCACCAACCTGCGCACCGCACGCCAGACCGACCACTACACCCTCAAGGGCGGCGGCGAGGAGATCTGGGAGCCGCGCTTCACCTTCCACGGCTTTCGCTACGCCGAGCTGAGCGGCTATCCCGGCACACCCACGCGTGACACGCTCACCGGTGTCGTCGTCCACTCGGCCATGCCCCAGACCGGCAGCTTCGAGTGCTCCGACCCGCTGATCAATCAGCTGCAGCATAATATCGAGTGGGGCCAGCGCGGCAACTTCGTGGATGTGCCGACCGACTGCCCGCAGCGCAACGAGCGCCTGGGCTGGACCGGCGACGCGCAGGTGTTCATCCGCACTGCCGCGTTCAACTTCGACGTGGCCGGCTTCTTTACTAGCTGGACGCAGGATGTGGCGGACGCCCAGTCGCCCGCCGGCGCCTACCCCATGGTCGTGCCCAACCCGGTGGTCCGCAAGGATCGCGGCTCGACCTGGCCGGCCGCTGCGATCGACGGCGGCCCAGCCTGGGCCGACGCCGGCGTGATCTGCCCCTGGACGATCTACCTATGCTACGGCGACGCTGGGCTGCTGGCCGAGCGCTACGAATCGATGCGCCGCTACGCCGAGTTTCTGAACGACACCAGCCGCGACGGCATCCGCTGCTTCGCCGACTACGACGGCTGGCACGGCTTCGGCGATTGGCTGGCGCTCGATGGCTCGACCGACCGCTTCGGGATCACCTCCAAGGAGCTGCTCGGCACCGCGTTCTTCGCCTACAGCACCCGGCTGGTGGCCGAGAGCGCGCGCGTGCTCGGCAAGACCGAGGACGCCGAGCGCTACCAGGCGCGCTTCGAAGAGGTGCGGCGGGCCTTCCAGGCGCGCTTCGTCACCCCGCGCGGGCTGATCGGCAGCGCCACCCAGACCTGCTACGTGCTGGCGCTGTACTTCGACCTGCTGCCGGCCGAGCTGCGCCCGGCGGCGCTGGCCGCGGCCATGCCGCGGTGGCCTACAAGCTGCTGAAGCAGACCAGCTGGCCTTCGTGGCTCTACTCGGTCACCCAGGGCGCCACCACGATCTGGGAGCGCTGGGACGGCTGGACCCACGACCGCGGCTTCCAGGACCCCAGCATGAACTCGTTCAATCACTACGCCTATGGGGCGATCGGCGCGTGGATGTACGCGGCAATCGGCGGGATCGACCTCGACCCGCAGCGACCGGGCTACAAGCATATCGTCATGCGCCCGCTGCCCGGCGGCGATCTGACCAGCGCGAAGGCGGAGCTGCGCTCGGTCTATGGGCCGATCCGCAGCGCCTGGGCGATCGAGCATGGTGCGTTCGACTGGCGGATCACGCTGCCGGCCAACACCTCCGCCACGGTCTACGTACCGGCCGCCGCAGGGGCCGAGGTGCGCGAGGGCGACGCGGCGGCCGCCGAGGCAGCTGGTGTGCGGCTGCTGCGCCACGATGCCGTCGCCGCCGTGTTCGAGGTTGGATCAGGCGAGTACCACTTCACCGTCGCGGGATAATTGCTGCTGGGGCAGCCGCACCACATATCCGCAAAGAAATAAAGTACTTTGCTGCCGTACATCCTGAGCTTGTCGAGGTAACCAACACGCTGGTGAAGGAACAGCGCGACTTCTTCTCGCGCTTTGCCCACCAGGAGCCCAGCGGGCTGCTTGGTCCGGTGCGGTTGCTCCATTGATCGAAAGGTGATCTGGGTGGTCAGGCGGCCAATTTCGGCCTACAGCACCTCCGGGGCTGCGCCCCGGGACTCCCAATGAGTGCGATCCCGTGAGGGCGTGCATGCCTCTGGTATGCTCAGAGCTGCATACATACAACG
>WNFV01002547.1_pt1 | contig 24559 bp, 20 predicted proteins | sample 5400101 | NCBI WGS metagenome assembly WNFV01 (sample SAMN13153361, study PRJNA577476) | soil metagenome | isolation source: 115 cm soil or saprolite under grassland replicate 1 | place: USA:California | collected 2016-06-15 | reverse complement strand
TGAGCAGTGATACCCAGCTGTCGAAACCGAGTTCCTTGGCCTTCTTGGTCACCGCCTCCTCGGACGAGTACTTGGGCAGGAACTGTTTCAGGTAATGGGCCGGCGCATAGGCGCCGCCGTAGTTCCCGAAGGCTCCGCGCGTCGCGAACCCGGCGCCGATCGCCGTGCTGCCCGCGAGTTGAGAAACGAAGAAGGGATAAGGTTCAGGAAATTCGAAGGCTACCGTGTAGTCGTCGACCTTTTTCATCACCCCGTCTTTGCCGTTGATCTGGAACTCGAAGAAAGGCGTGGGGTTGATGTTCTTGTTGAGATAGATGTCCTGATACCAGAACATGAAATCGTCCGCCGTCAACGGCTTGCCGTCGGACCACTTGGCGCCCTTGCGCAGGTAAATCGTCGTTACCTTCCAATCGCGGGCGAGGCTGGGGATGATCTTGTTGCCCGTGTAATCGAAGGTGAGGATCTTGTCGAGCGAATTGATCCGGTTGCCGTTCTCGTGGTCGGCCGGTCCGGTGAAAGCTCTTCGCCAGTTGCCGCCGTATTTGCCAATTTCGCGCAGCGGCTTCACGACGAAAAGCTGTGAAGGCTCGGGCAAGCGTTTATCGACCGCAGGCAGCTTTCCTGCCTTCACCTGCTCGGCAAGAATCGGGGCCTCCTTGAAAGTTTTCGGAAAGGCCTTGGCGTCAAGGATGATCTCCGGTCCTTCCAGCTTTCCGATCAGCGACGAGCCGATTTTTGCGGGCGTCGCCGATTGCGCGACCGCCGCCCCCGACCCCATCGCGAGGGCTGCGATGAGTGCAAGACTCGCCAGCACCAGTGCCGAGCGCATCGATTTCATACGATCCTCCTTTTGATTGGGTCGGTTCGGTAGCCAGGAGGCCCCCCGCTCAAAGCGGGTCGGGCATTCCCGTGCGATCGCCATGGATAGAGTTTGCCACAGATCAAGGCTGTCATAGGCGGGGCCTGATCGATGCCCCGATCGACCAGTTACCTCAGGTTCGCGCCGGCCTCACCACATTGACGCATGGTCTGCCAGCGGCGCGACGACTGATATTGTCAGCAATCGTTTGCTTGCGCCGATTGATCGTCCCGGCTGTCCAGCCAGACATGTGTGGCGTCATCACGACATTCCGCAATTCGTGGAACGGGAACTTGGAGGGCAGGATGCTGGGATGATCGGGGGAGGGATAGCTGTACCAGGTGTCGATGACGGCGCCGGCGATGCGACGGCTCTCGAGAGCCTCGTACAGCGATCGTTCATCGATGGTAGGGCCTCGTCCGACGTTCAGTATTACCGCCGACGCACGCATCGCCGCAAAGGACTCAGCGTTCACCATCCCAACCGTATCGGCATTCGACGGTACCGAGACCACAAAGAAGTCCGCCGAGCTCCAGAATTCGCCGAGCCTGTTCAAGACAAACGAGCGATCTACCAGAGACGATGTCGGCACCGGGCTGCGATTGGCCACGTGAACCTTCATCTCGAAGGCCTTCGCTCGAGCCGCGATGGCCTTTCCTATGTGCCCAAAACCAAGCAATCCAATGGTCTTTTCTGCGAGCTCGCCATGTACGCGCTCGGGCGAGCTGGCCGTGTAGGTCCAATCGCCCCGTCGTAGATGCCGATCGGCGTCAGCGAGGGGCACATGTCGTTCCAGCAGCGCCGCCATCACATACTCCGCGATCGCCTGTTCGTGGCCAAAGCAATTGCATACGACGGCTGAATCGGGAATCGCGTCAAGATCTACGGCGTCATAGCCCGCGCCCGGCACGTGAAAAAGTTGCAGCTGCCGAGGCTGTGGCAGGTCGCCCGAAAAGCTGATGCCCACAATGACGTTCGCGGCGACATAGGTCTGCGTATGCGCTCGATCGGTCAGTACGTCGGGTAACACCGAGATCTGTGCCGCCTCGTCAACCAGCCGTTGGAAATCGTGGCTGAACGATGCAGCGTTCTCTCCGTGAAACACTATGCGCATGAATGTCGATATCGACGCCGATTGTGGTCGACTTAAAGCGGGCCTGAATCAGTATACTGAATATTGCTCGTACAGCTGCGACGCTTCACGCAGATAGTCCATCGACCATCCGCCTCGATCGAAAAATGGATCAATGATGAAAATCACGGCTCTTGAAACATTGCGGACCGAAGAGTTCTCGAACGTGCTCTGGGTCCGTGTTCACACCGACAGCGGCACGATCGGTCTGGGCGAAACGTTCTACGGCGCAGGGGCGGTCGAGGCACACATCCACGAAACGCTGGCGGATCGATTGGTTGGCCGCAATCCGATGCATATCGAGGCGCTCAACAAAGAGATGGCCAACCTGCCGATGGCGCAATCGTCCACTGGAGTGGAATACCGGGCCACGTCTGCAATCGACATCGCTCTATGGGATATCTTCGGCAAAGTCTGCGGTCAGCCGGTGCATCAGATGCTTGGCGGTCTCTGCCGGGACAAGCTTCGCATATACAACACCTGCGCGGGCTATCGCTATGTCCGCTCGCAGAACATCCGTCCCGTCTCCAACTGGAATCTAAGTCAGAGCGAGGGGCCGTTCGAGGATCTTGACGCGTTCATGAATCGGGCGGACGCGCTGGCGGAAAGTCTGCTCGAAAGCGGAATCGATGGCATGAAAATCTGGCCATTCGATCCCGCAGCTCAGGAAAACAGCGGCCTCTACATCTCCGCTGCTCAGATGAAAAAAGCGATCGAGCCGTTTGAGAAGATTCGGAAGGCGGTCGGCGATCGCATGGACATCATGGTGGAGTTTCATTCGTTGTGGAATCTCCCCACGGCGAAGAAGATTGCGCGGGCGCTCGAGCCCTATGCGCCAATGTGGTACGAGGACCCGATCCGCATGAACTCGCCGCAGGCACTCGCCGAATATGCGCGTTCGACTGACGTGTGGGTTTGCGCGAGCGAAACGCTAGGCTCGCGCTGGCCCTACAAAGATTTTCTGGAAAAGGACGCACTTCACGTGGCGATGGTCGACTTGTGCTGGACGGGTGGACTCACGGAAGGACGAAAGATCGCGTCGTTGGCAGAAACCTGGCATCGCCCTTTTGCGCCGCATGATTGCATCGGCCCAGTAGGGTTCGTCGCGGCGGTGCATATGTCCTTCAGTCAACCGAACACCCTGATCCAGGAATCGGTCCGCGCGTTCTATCGCGGCTGGTACAACGAGCTGGTCACCGTCGTGCCGCGCATTGAAAACGGTTACGTGTATCCGATGGAAGGTCCCGGGCTGGGTGTGGAATTGCAGCCAGGCGTGTTCAAGCGTCAGGATCTGACGGTCCGGCGCACGCCCGCCTGATCGGAAGACAAGAGTGACTGACCTAGGCCGTTTTTGTTTTCCGCTGGGGAGTGACGTAGCAAGACCGGTTTCATCCCGCCCGCACGTCGGGTTTCCGCCCCCTTCCTTAGGCGGCTCCGACAGGGTCCGATGTCCCCGGCGTGACGTCTGACCGTGGCCTGGCAGCGCCGCTGATTGATCCCGGAGATCTGTCGGTCCGCTTTACACTCACCCGGCAGTCGCGCGAAGAACCGCTTTGAAATCGGGGGAGGAACATTTCTTGCTGTCTAATAAATCCGCCCTGATCGCCGGGAGTGGTGCACGTCCGTACCCGCAACGAACATGAGCCTGCGGTTCGGCCCGAGTTTCCCAGCTGCTTCGCCGCAATCGCGGGCCGGAAAGAATCTACCAGGGCGAACACTTACTACTTTTCCAACGGCTGCGAAGCATCAGCATGCAAATTGACTTCACTGCTTCGGCGGAGGTACGGCAGGCCCTCGCCAACCTGGGGCGCACGGAAGATGTCAAGTTTTCGCCGAGCAACAGACGTCTGGCCATTGCCGGATTCGCCAGGAACAAGATTCTAGTGGTCGATGTGGAAATCGCCGTTTCTGTAGCCGGCAAGCGGGTGGATTTGACCGATTGCGTCGAAGTGGAATCATCAAGTCTACGTGGACCCCACGGCCTTTCCTTCATCGATGACGAGATCCTTGTTGTTGCCAATCGCTTCGGAATGGTCCCCATTCTGAAGGTGCCCCCAAGGGCAGAAGGCAGAAAACTTTCGGTGTCGGCTTTGCGATACATACGTGGAAACGCTCTTCATCGGTTGGAGTCACCGGGTTCGGTCTGCGTCGTCCCAATTGAAGATGGCTTGTACGAGGTGCTCATCTGCGAAAACTATGTGCACTGTGTAACGCGACATATTCTCGATGGGCGAGCGGCATTTCGCGTCAAGAGCAATGAAATTCTATTGCACAAGGGCCTAGGCATTCCGGACGGGGTAGCCATCAACATAGGCAGGCGCTGGATATCCGTAAGCAACCACAGTACCCATAGTGTCCTGTTGTTTGAGAATACGCCGCGACTGAATCGACGCTCTGAGCCCGCCGGTATTCTGAGCGGTGTGAATTATCCGCATGGCGTGCTTTTCAGCCCGGACGACCGGTTTGTTTTCGTGGCTGACGCCGGCACCCCCTACGTGCGTGTTTACGCGAAGGATGGCGACAGTTGGCAAGGCCTGCGCTATCCGGTTAAGTCGGTCAGACTGATGGACGATGAGACTTTCTTGCGGGGTCGAAAAAATCCGGAAGAAGGTGGTCCCAAGGGCATCGCCGTTGATAGTGATATGAACGTGCTCGTGACGACCTCCACCCAGCAGCCCTTGGCCTTCTATGACGTGCCACGGATGCTGAATCAGTGAGTGGGAATCGCGACGTCGCGGCAGAGAAGAATCGCGTCCCTCTGGGCGGTGATCAAATGGGCACGATACCTGCAGTGAGCGTCATTGTGCCGACGCACAATAGGCCACATTTCCTGCGCGAGGTCCTCGCCAGCCTGATAGCACAGAAGGAGAGTCGATGGGAAGCCATTATCGTCGACGATGCGTCAGACATTCCCGTTGACATACGCCCCTACGGTGATCAGCTCCGCGGACGGGCGCGGGTGATCAGACACCCATACCCGCAAGGCGGGGCCGCAGCCAAAAACACGGGCATTACCCACGCTGCAGCCCCGTTGGTTGCCTTCCTTGATGACGATGATATCTATGCAACCGACTATCTCTCGAGAGCCATCGATGTGCTTGACCGACACAGGGAACTTGATGTGCTGTACATGGGGGTTTCCTGGTTTGGTGCGAGGCGAGAATCGAGCGAGCGGGCATATGAAGCCGCGATGAAAATCGTCCTCGCCGAAGCGCAGGGCACCCTTCTGGGGGCCGACGTAATCAAGTTCGGAAGCGCCCTCATTGTCGCCCTGCTTAAGACGGTTCCAATGGCGTTTCAGCGTCCCGTTGTGCGGGCGGGCGCATTACGCGAGATCGGCCCTTACGAAGCACTCTGCTTTTCCTGGGACTGCGACTGGGCCTTGCGCGCGGCGCTTCGCGGTAATGCGGCTCTCTTGAACGCAGGGTTGTACCGGCAACGCGTCGATGGGCAAGAATACTCGTCGCGCCCATCCCGCGAGAGAGATCGGCTATTGTCTGTGATCGAGTCGAAGGATCGGCTGTTTCTGGGCCTGCCGAAGAACGATCACTGGCTGCGCGAGCATTTTGTCCAAGCGAGAGCGTACGACCGATTTTGTCTTGCGCGCTACTACGCCCGCAATTGCCAGCCACACAAGGCATTTACCGCTTGGATTGAAAGCCTGCAATTGGTGTTTGTCCCGCGCCGTGTCAATTTTCTGGCGCGCATCGTAGCGTGTACCGTCAAGAGGTTTGCCACCAAGAGCGGCATGTGGCCACATTGAGCAGCCGACTGTGCGCGCCATCTCGCAAGCGCCTTAGCGCCGGAGTCTCGAGACAACGCCAAACGCGCGAAGTGGCAAGCCCGACAGCTTAGTTATTCAGTGCGTGCGGGAGAGTTCACGGCGCTTCTTTCCAGGAATGACCCCAATACGTCACGAGATAGGATCTTGGAAACAACCACCGCTTGGTCCGATCGCCAAGCCTGATCGCGTTGTTACGAAGTTCCCAAAGCAGTTGGTCATGGATGACATTGGCCCAGTTCATCGGGTACCAGCAGTTCGGCTCCAAGAGCTCGATCGTCGACAGCGTCGGTTCTGGGCGAAGATTCACGGGAAAGAGTACCGCGACCCTGCGTATCATCTCGCGGACCGCATCCCGTTCGCCGGAAACGTACGTGTCGTATGTCTTCTTCAGCAAAATGGAGCCGGTTATCGCCTCGGGCCCGGCAAGAACCTGCGTGCGCGATCCCACGATCGTCGTCGCGTTTTCCACGAGGAAGTACATCGCCAACAACCAGAATTCCTGAAGGGGCCTCGAAGCCATGATCGCATTCGGGATGGAATGCGGGAAATCTGCATCATCCCCCATCCGCCCCAACCAGACATCGGCGGACGAGTCGAATAGGGGCGCCAAGGGCTCCAGGCATTCCGTATCCATATCCACATATACGCCTCCGAATTGATACATAAAGAAGTATCGAACGGCGTCGGCGCGGTAGATCTCTCTTGGATAGGCATCGTAGATCGCCAGGAACCAGGGGTAGTAGTCGGCGATGAATGTCCTATTGTCGAAGTCGTCCCATAGGAAATGCTCGAAATTCGCGTTCCGGATCTTCACGCTCTCACTCCAGCGGGCGTAATTCTCCGGTACCTGAGTCTTGCTCTTCCAAGTCTGAAAAATGTGGCATGGAAATGGGCGGCGTGCGGGGGAGGTCGAAATCTCTGGAATGCGAAGTGCTTCACGCTCGTCCCGATGCAGCTGAAACGCAATTGTTGAGTGTTTCGCTGCAACGCTTCTGTCATCTGCGGTCCTGGCGCTCCCGCGGAATCGACTTGCAACCGCACCGATTCGGTTCGCCAATCCTCCGATCTTCCGCAGTAATCGTAATGCGACAACACCCGCCACGTAGCGGGGGTTCAAGTTTGATCGCAACACGCGCTCGACATCGGCATAACGTGTTGACGGGATTCCCATCAGCGATCCGACGCATGCAGCGATCAGACGCCATCGGAAATTCGGGCGAGGTGTCAAAGGCTGGTGCCCACCGTTTCTAGCCATCGTGATTATTGGGGGATCGGTCCAATGTAGGCCTGCGTCGTGGACTCCCCTGAAGGAGCCCTGCACGGTAGACGCGTCCGGTTGCAGCCCCCCGCAACCCAGGAGATCGGCAGACTGGGCGAGCGCGGCGATAAGGATGCCATTTGCCCCGACGCGCCCGGCCGTATATCCTTCATTGCGTCCTCCTCCGAAGATGGGATGCTCCCAATGAAAACACAACGCCTCGCATGGGTCGCCGGTGTGTTCATAGCACTGTGCATTCCATCCTTGAGCTTCGCGCAGCGCATTTCCTGCGAAAGTCGAGACTACCAGCGGAATTATTGCGCGACTGGCATCCAGGTCATTAAGGCCTGGTTGATAAATCAGAGCTCGGAGTCGGCTTGCATCCAGGGCCGTACCTGGGGCTACGATGGCGGTGGCATCTGGGTGAATTCCGGTTGCGCGGGAGAGTTCGGCTTCCAGGGCGGCCGCCCTGCAGGAAACACAATCGTCTGCGAAAGCCGCGACTACCGCCGCAGTTACTGTGGCGTCGGCGGTCGCGTATCGCGGGCGTGGGTCGTCGAACAACGGTCGCAGTCGCCGTGCATCGAGGGGCGGAGCTGGGGCTACGACGGCCGCGGCATCTGGGTGGACTCGGGCTGCGGCGCAGCGTTCGCGTACGAGGGCGGCGGTAGGCCTTCGCAAGCCAATCGTGTTCGCTGCGAAAGCCGAAACTACGAGCGGAATTTCTGCGAAGTGCGTGCGCAGATCTCGCGAGCTTGGCTTGTCGAGCAGGAGTCTGAGGCCGCCTGCATCGAGGGCCGGACGTGGGGCTCACGCGGGAACGGCATCTGGGTCAACCAGGGATGCACTGGCGTCTTTGCGTTCGACCGCCGCTAGCGTCGCCGCCCGCGCGCACGGTCAACTACTTCTGGTGTGCGCGCACGGGGCTCAGGAATTTGTTGGAGCAAGAACGGCGCGAAATTGACCCGCTCGCTTTGGTAGCCCGCGAGGGGGCGCAATCCGTCGGTACGCCGTTCAGCGCACCCTGATGCGTCGCTTCTGGGTGGCATTGTAGGCCCCCGCAACCAAACACAAGCGGCTTGCGTTATCGCAAGCCTTTTTGTTTCGGTCCTGTTCCGAGATCACCGTCTCCTGCGCTTGCCCCACGGCCGATGCCCGCAACTGGGTGCGGTAGGACTGATCGCAGAATAGATCGTGGCGGATTGTACGACACGCCATGTCAAATACTAGTTGACAACGGTCATATCCATGTATGACGATGGCATATCTCGCGGAAGCGTTTTGCCGCTTCGCGAGATCTCCACCAATGATGCAATCTGACCTTTAAAGGAGGGCAGGATGCCCGCGTCAAAAGACTCCAATCGTGAACAGAAGCCATCGTCGTCCGGCCTTACGCGTCGTCAGTTCATTCCGCTGCTTGGGGCAACCGCAGCGCTGGCCGCCGTCGCACCGCGTGCGTTCGCCGCCAAGCCGTCCGATGCGCAGGCTCGGTTCGTCTACGTCGGCACCTACACGTTTCCAGGCACTCCGCCCGGCGGAACGCATCAGAGCACTGCCTTGGGCATCTATGTTTTCAGGATGGATCCGAGCGACGGCGGGTTGACGCAACTCCAGATCGTTCCAGCCGAGAACCCATCGTTCGTTGCGCTCGATCCGACGCGGACCCACCTCTATTCCGTTAACGAGAACGACTTTCCCGGGGGTGTGAGCGCGTATGCCATCAACCCGGACGGAACGCTGAGCTTCCTCAACTCAGCGCCGGCGGACGGCGCATTCACGACCCACATCAGCGTGCAGCCTTCCGGGCTCTATGTCTTCGCCGCCAACTACGGGCGCTTGGGCGCTCCAGGCAGCTTTCCGGTTTTTCGGATCCTCGCCGACGGCTCGATCGGCGCGATGACCGACAACTTCCATGGCGCAGACAACGGCACGGGCCCCAATCCCGCCCGCCAGGAAACGGCACACGCGCACCAGATCCTCACAGACCTGGACGGCAATCACGTGTTCGGCGTCGACCTTGGCGCCGACAAGGTCAACGTCTTGAACCTCGATTCCGGGACGGGCCTCTTCAGCCCAAATACGGTGCCATTCGCACCGGTCGCCTCCGGTTCGGGGCCTCGGCACATGGCTTTCCATCCCGATCGGCAGCACGCATACGTTCTGGACGAGCTCGTGTCCTCGATTACCGTCTTCGACTACGATCCAGCGCGCGGCGCGTTCATCTGGAAGCAAACCATCTCGACTCTGCCCGACGATTTCACCGGCTCCAACACGACCGCGGAGATCCGCGTCCACCCGAGCGGAAGGTTTCTCTACAACACGAACCGCGGTCACAACAGCGTCACGATGTTTGCGATCGACGCGACCACGGGCGAGCTCGACGTCATCGGCTGGGAATCGACGCGCGGAGAGTGGCCGCGTGGAATGAACATCGATCCATCGGGGACGTATCTCTATGTCGCCAATCAGAACACTGACTCGATCGCCGTGTTCCGGATCCAGGCCTCGAATGGCAAGTTGAAATTCAGCACGCTTGTCATCACGCCAACGCCGGTCGATGTCGAGTTCGGTTCGGTCGCCTGACGCTTCCCATCGACGGGGTGCACGAATGGCTTGACGTTGTGCCCCGTCGACGCTGGATGAGATCGGTTCGAGATCGACTAGCGCCGCAAGTTGTTAATTCGGGCGTGATCGCGCACTCGGCGGGCATTCACTTTCCCAGTTCCTTGCTGATCATCCGCCAGTATTGGAGCGTGCGGCCGCTGCCCGGCGCACTGGTGAAATCGGTTGGCCGCGGACCACCGGGCTTGCCCAGCACGCCCGCTTGTTGTTGGCGTCGATGATCTCGTAGATACCCTTGGTTACCTTCCCCTTGTCCGGCCCCGACAGCGCGGTAGAGTCGACCTGCTTCGGCCTGGTGGTCGGATCGATCGTGAACTTGCCGAGTGGTGCCGTGCCGACGCGCGCATCCGCGGGAAAGCGAAATTCATCGTGGTCGGTGATGAGCACCGTCTGGGCTACTTCGGCCTCGGGAACCGGCTTACCGTCGACGATCGATTGCACGAGCTGCCAGCGGCCCGTCAGTGCTTCGTAGTCCTTCTGGATCAGCATGGCCTTGTCGGGTCCTTTCGTGGATATCGGCTGCGCAGCCACGTCCACTGACGAAAACAGCAGCGCCGCGGCGATCGCAATCGGTGCAAGGAAATGGTGAATGGTCATGACATGGATCGGGATTGTCAGGTTACCGGCCCTCGCGTTCCAAGGGCCGAATGAACATGCCGATCATCCAATCGCTATCGTACAGCGGTTAGCGCTTTCCCGCCGCGATCATCGGTCATTGCACTTGGCTTGGCTGCGCTGCGATCGGGTGACTTCATGTAACTTGCGTGTTTGGGGTGAACCGCAACTAGGCAACCTGTCCCGCCGCGTGCCCGGAGGCTCACGCCCATTAAATAATCGCCCCGCAAGACATCGCAATCGGCGTGTCTTCGCCGCCTTCAGGGTATCCCCCTGGACGGCATGAGCGGCGCGTCCGTTTACCGATTGCAGACCGTTGGCGTTTTCAGGCCGCCATGACGCACGCTTCACGGCGCGACGCCGTCCGTTCGGCGGATCGGCGCCACGGCATAATGATGGCATGATCGTTCATGTCGTAGATGGCACCTACGAGCTATTCCGGCACTTCTACGGCCTGCGTCGCTTCAACAAAGGGAAAGACCGCCCATTCGGCGCCGTGACCGGCGTGCTTCAGACGTTGCTGCAAATGATCGAGCAGGGAGCAACTCACGTCGGTGTTGCGACCGATCACATCATCGAGTCGTTTCGCAACCGCCTTTGGCCTGGCTACAAGACGAGCGAGGGCATCGAGCCGGCACTCTTCGCGCAATTCCACCCATTGGAGCAAGCGCTGGCCGCCATGGGAATCGTTGTATGGCCCATGATCGAGCTCGAGGCTGACGACGCGCTTGCCTCCGCCTCACGAATCGCGTCCGAAGATCACCGCGCGGAGAAAATTTGCATCTGGACGGTCGACAAGGATCTCGCCCAGTGCGTCCGCGGCGACCGAGTAGTACAGGTCGACCGCAGATCGAAGAAGATCTTCGACGTGGGGGGCGTTCGCGAGAAGTTCGGGGTGGAGCCCATCTTGATTCCCGATTACCTCGCGCTGGTCGGCGACGCAGCAGATGGATATCCTGGCATTTCGGGGATAGGGTCCGTCACCGCGGGGCGACTCTTGAATCGCTACGGCGCGATAGAGAATTTTCCGCCCGCGTTACTCGGCGAGCGCCGCGATCTCGCCCTTCTGTTCAAGAATCTCGCAACGCTGAGGACTGACGCATCGGTGTTCCGTGATGTGGACGAACTGCGCTGGCGCGGTCCCACCAGCGCATTCTCCTCGTGGACGGAGCGAATGGAAGCGCCGCGTCTGCTCGAGCGCTGCCTCAAGGCACAGACGACGTTAGATCGAAACTAAGCGGTACCATGGACCCGGACTACTGCTTCGGGTGCTTGGACGCGCCGGCCACCGGCTTCGCCACCTATCGCGCCGCCACCAAGCGTGCGATCAGCGCCGCGCCAAGCGGTAGAGATAGCCGCCCAACGCGATCGCGACGATGGCCCAGGACACGGGCTGCAGCCAGCGCTCAACGTCGGCAAACCGTTCTCCGAGCTGATATCCAAGTGCAGCCAGCAGCCCGGACCACGCCGTCGTTCCCACCGTCGACCAAAGCAGAAATCTCCCCAGCCCCATGTGCGCGACACCCGCTGGCACTGAGATGATGCTACGCACCGCGGGGATCAAGCGTCCGACGCCCACCGCTACACCGCCGAAACGATTAAACCATCGCTGCGCCTGATCAACTTCATCGGCGGAGAGCGTCAGCCACCTACCGTGACGCTGCGCAAACCGTTTAACCCGATCGATCCCGAACCAGTAGCCCACCGCATACCACGCGAGCGCGCCCAGTAGCGAGCCGACGCTGCCGGCGACCACGACGCCAATCGGGTGCAACTCGCCCCGCGCCGCGACGTAGCCTGCAAAGGGCATGATCAATTCCGACGGCAGTGGTGGAAATACGTTTTCAAGAAACATCAGACCCACCAGCGCGCCATAGCCGTAGTCGCTGATGAAGCCGGTAATCCAGTCCGCCATTAGCGTTTACGTACCCAACACTCGTTCAAACCTAGACTCGTCGGCGACAGCCTATAGCGAAAGCGTCAGCAGCTAACGTGCAGGTCTACAGCGCGATCACCGCATGATGGCGTTGTCGGCGACGCTGTTATCTCTGCGTGCCGTTCATCGAAGCGCATCAAGTGTCGCGCGGATGCTTCAGCGTGAAATGAACGGCTAGGGGCGCGTTGCCCGCCGCAGCCACTGTCGGAAGCGTATTTTGTGCGGTAGCGCCTTTGGTTCGGCCGCCAGCGCAACGCCGATTGCGAATCGACCGGGGCCCGTGATCAACATGTCGCCGCTGTTAGCGCCTTGTCGGGTTCGAGTGGATCGGCGAACGAGATCTCGCCCAAGAGTTGGTTGTGAGCTTCGCGTACGCAGTTGCTCTAGCTGAGCCATTTCCACACTGCGACGCCAAGCGCGATGATCGCGACCCACATTAGCGCCCCGAGGATTACGCCAACCAAAATCCCGCGTGCCTTTGACTGCGGCTCCATCTCTGGCTTACGCAGCTCGATCGGCGTGGCTTCGATGCGCATGCGCATGGCGCTCGTGTCTTCGTCAAATCGGCTCATGGCGAATTCCCCCTCCCGAGACGTCACCCCTGACGTCGCAGCATGAAACAGTTCCAGCGCGCCACAGGGTGCGTTGCCTGCACGCAAGCAGGCATCGAGCCAATGGCACGAAGTGACGCCAAAACAGTGAGTTAGCTGAATTCTGGCGTCCGTCGATGTCGTCTTTGTAAAGCAGGGCGACATCTACCGGAGCGCGAGGCACGACCGCGACAGTCGTTCATTGCAGTCCGAGCGGGCGGCATGGTGACCTAGTCTGCCGTTCGCTGCACGGCGTGGCGGCGTTCCTAGCGGGGCCGTCAGCGCTGCCTAATCTTCCTTCCCGACGAACCCCATTGCCTGATGCGCGATGCGCAATGCGTGCCGCTGCTTGAAACGCACGGCGAGCAGGCGGTTCACGGCAGCCAGCATCGCGGAGCGCGCACCGGTGGGCAATCCAGCCGCCACTTCATCGCGCACCGCGCTCCAGGTTTTCAGCCAGTGCGCGGGGAAGATAGGCAGTCCGAGCCCATGATCGACAATAGTGGCGATAGCGCGCTCGTGAAAGGCCGTTTCGTCGGTGACGGCCCACTCCCGAAGCGCGGTCTGCGCCGCCATGTTCGGATCCAGATACCTGCTGTTGCGGCCCACAAACAACGCAAGTTGCAGCAGACCCTGCGGCCACAAACGAGGCTGGCGCGCGCATTGCTGGCGCAGTCCGTGGCCGAAGGTGAGGGCGTGGGTGAAGTCCAGCCACCCGACATTGTCGGCGACGCTGTTGTCTGTGCGCAGTGCGTGCCGTTCATCGAAGCGCAGCAAGTGTCTCGCGGATGCTTCCATCAGCGCGACGTGAACGGCTAGCGGCGCGCTGCCGGCGGCAGCCACTGTCGCATCCAGGACGTGGCGCACCGATTGTCCTTCGAACGCATCGGCGCCGGGCAGCATGCCGCCTGACCGCGCGCCGGTGGGCCAGGCCGCCAACGTTTCGGCATAGAGGCGAAAATCGGGCAGCAGGTCTTCGCGCGTGGCCAAAATCAGCGACCGAATCCATGCCAGCAGCAGCGGCTTTTCCACTTCGGTTCCCAACCGCTCGATGAGCCGCCGCACATGCATCAGGTAGATCAGCGTATGGCCGAAATCGTTGTAATGCGCCAGAGCCGCTTCGGCCAGCGCGGGTTCGAGGTCGACAAAATGCAGTCCCTGCGCCAACGCCCCGTTGAGCAATGCGGCAGCGCCGTCCTCGTCCTGTGACTCGATGGCCGCTGCAAAGTCCCCGGCATTCCAGGCTGCGCGCTCTGCGGTGAACGGATAGGTCTTTTCGCGCAGCGTGTCGAATGCAATATAAACGAGCGCCTCGACGGCGCAGGCGAGGCGTGGCGTTTCGCCGGCGAGCGTATCGCGCAGGCGCAGCCACGCTTCGGCTGCTGCGTACGCGTGCGTCATCCCATCGCGCAGCCGCGCGTGCGTGCCATGGATGACGCGCACCAGCGCGAGCTCGGGCTTAGCACCCGCCGTGCCCAGGCGCGCCAGCTCGCGCGCGATGCGTGCAGTGTCGTACTCGGCCATCGCCTGGTCGAGATGCTCGAGTGCGCGCTCTATGCGTTCCGCGGCCGGCGGATCGCGAATATCCAGCCACACGGCACCATCCTCCACCTTCACTGGATAGAGGCGCAGGTTGTCGCCGCCGTAAAGGGTGGCGCCGGTCTTCAGGTCGAATTTCCAGTTGTGCCAGTTGCAGGTCAACACACAATCGGCGTCGAGCGCGCCTTCCACCAGCGGATAACCCTCGTGCGGACAGCGGTTGTTGCAGGCAAGGATCTCACCGTGATGGAGGAACAGCGCGACATGCTTGCCTCGAAGCTTCACCGCGATGGGGCGCGATGGGTGCAGCCGGTCGAGTTCGACCGCGCGGGTCCACTCGGTGACACCGGAGGTTAGTGGCTCGTCTGGCATGGTGGTTCCTGTCTGGACGCTCTCAAGTCTTGCATTTGGGGTTCGGTTCTGCCAAGGCCTCAGCGGATTATGCGCTTGCTCCATGGCGTTCCGTCGCTCCATACAAGAGTCAAATCCTTCCCGCGCAACCAACACCAAGGGCTCGCAGCAATGCGGAGCCCTTTTCGTTTGCGGTTGCCTTCACCGAAGCAAGAGTTTAGAGTCGAAACACCATAAGCAAGTGACAGAGAGGAGGACAGCCCATGCAAATCAAAGCCGCATTTCGTTGGCCAGCAGCTATCATCGGATTCACGCTGGGTTTGTTCATCCTCGCATCGTCGCCGGCGGCTGCCCAGAACCCGAAAGAGATGACGCCCGAGCTGCAAAAGCTGCGCGAGGCGTTGGACAAGTATCGGGATCCCGTGATGGCGGTCCATGACGGATACTTTTCAACGCTGGGGTGCGTCGAATATCCAAAACCGGGGGCAGCAGGGCAGGTGCCCTATCCCGGCGGTGGAATGGGTGTCCACTTTTTCAATGTCATGCTGATGGGAAAGTTGGATCCGCTCCAGCCGCAAGTGTTGGTCTACCAGCCGGTTGGCGGGAAGCTGCGTCTCGTCGCAGCCGAATACTTCGTTCCGCTTTCGCCCGAGGTCAAGGAGCGGCCGCAGCTCTTCGGCCACCCATTCGACGGGCCGATGGTGGGGCATCATCCGCTCATGCCGCACGAGATGACGCACTATGATCTTCACGTCTGGCTCTGGAAGACGAATTCGGCCGGGTTATTCGCGCCGACGAATCCCGACGTGAAGTGCCCAAAGGGCGCGTATACCTTCCAGGAAATCGCGCCTCGCCTTGTTCCGCACAATTAAGACGAGAATATTGAAACGCGGCGGATCAATACCGGCCCGATTTGCCTGTTTACTCGCACGGTCGCCCGATGGCCGAGCGAACGCCGTGCGTCTCAGGACTGCGTCGCCTTCAGCCCGCGGACGCGATAGGAAATGATGGGACGGTGGAACCCCTTGAGGTTCAGCACCTGCTGGGGTTCCACTTCCACGAACGCTTCCACGCCCACGTATACGCGCTGGGAGATCAGGATCTGATCGCCGGCGGCTTCGCCGCATAACCGGGCAGCCAGATTGGTGACGGTCCCGATTGCGCTGTAATCCCAGCGCGCCTCGAACCCGATGGCACCGATCGTGGCATAGCCCTGCGCGATGCCGATGCCGAGGCTCAGCTCATAGCCGCGCTTGCCCCAGTCATCGGACATCCGCCCGATGCGTTCCCGGATGGCGAGCGCCATTCGCACCGCACGCTCGGCGGGATTCGGGATCGGCAGCGGGTCGTTGAAGAGAACCGTCATGCCGTCACCGGTGAAGTGCTCAAGCGTTCCCTCGTACTCGAGGATCAGCTTACCTGTGGCTTGGTGATACTCGCGCAGCACGCCCATGACCTCCTCGGGCTCTGCAACCTCGGCGAAAGCAGTGAACCCGCGCAAGTCCAGATACACGACGGTGATTTCCCGTCGATGGCTCTTGAGCGGGTCGTCGGCGCCGCCGCTGACGATGAGTTCCGCAAGCTGGGGCGAGAAGAAGCGCCTCAGTCGGCCGACGCGCTCGAGCTCAGCGATCTGCTCGGCGACACGCCGCTCCAACGAAGCGTTCCATTCCTTTACTTCGGCGGCGAGCGCTTCGACCGTATCGTGGAGGCGCTTGATCCTGAGCATTGAGCGCACGCGCGCGGCGAGCGCGGCGTGATCCACCGGTTTCGTCAGGTATTCATCGCCACCGGCCTCGAGGCCCGCGATGACGTCCTTCGAATCCGCCATTGCGGTGACCATGATAATCGGCGTAAATGGGAATGCGGAGTCCGCTCGCAGGCGCCGGCAGACCTCGAAGCCGTCGAGCTTGGGCATCATGACGTCGAGAAGAATGAGGTCCGGAATCTGCTGCCGGGCGGTCGCCAGGCCTTCCTCTCCGTCACCCGCAGTGACGACTTCATAGCCTTCGGCAACCAGCCGGGTCTGCAGGACCTTGACGTTGGTCGGATTGTCGTCGACGATGAGGATGCGAGGAGGAGTTCTCACCGACGTTGTCCCAGCGAACAGTGCAATATACGGGCTCGGCCGGAGATCCACAAGGACAGGGCGGCGTCAGATAAGAGTGCAATCCTCATTCGGAAATCCGTCGTCAGTGGAGCATCCTGAAATAAAACTCGAACAGCTCGCTGCGCTTGTCGAGAGTCGCACACCGCTGCGCTTAGGAGTGCGATGGGTGGCGAGGATTCGCGCCTCCGTACACACCAAGCTGTTGGCGGCTTTCCTGATCGTCACCCTGCTTTTCATCACGACGACGGTCGTAAGTCTTCTGACCATCGTGAGCACGACCCGGCAGAGCGAGCTGCTGGATGAGGCCCACGAACAGGTCAGCTTGGCGCAGCAAAGCGAGCATGCGCTTGCGAGGCAGATGCACTTCACGGATCTGGCGCTGCTTTCGCAGGATGAAGTCGCGATCGCCAAAGTCCTGCGCGAGAACAATCGGTTCAACGACCGGCTTGCCAAGCTTGAGGCGGCGGGGATAGGCGAGCAAGGTCTCATCGAGCAGATACGATCGTCTCAAGACGAGGCGATGGTGGTCGTGGCCGACATTGCGAACGCGATCCGCGATGGCAAGCTTGGTGCTGTCACCGGCGCGCTAATGCGCCGCCAGGAGCGGCTCGACGAGGAAATTTCCTCGCGCGTGGGTCAGCTTGTCCAGGCACAGCAAAACCGAATGACTCGGCTGCGCAACAGCGTAGCCGCCGCCAACCGCAGGTCCTTGATCCTGACCAGCGCCTTCGCGGTGACCGCGGTGGGGCTCGCCCTTCTCTGCGGCTTCGTGATCTCCTGGTCCTTTATCCTTCCCGTGCGCGACGCGCAGGGCTTCCTTGATCAGGTAGCGGCGGGCAACTTCGCCGGCCGCATCAGCGTTCCCAATCGCGACGAGTTCGGGACTCTCGCGGACCGGATGAACCACATGAGCGAGGAGCTACAGCGTTTCGACAAGGAACAGCGTCGGGCCGCCGCTGAGCTCGGCCGTCTGAACGACGAACTGGCGCAAACGAGCAAGGCGAAGTCGGAGTTTCTCGCCAATATGAGCCACGAGCTGCGCACGCCGATGAATGCGATGCTGGGCTTCACGGAGATGCTCCTCGACGATCTCTATGGCGAGGTGCCGGCCGCGCTGAAGGAGCCGATCATGGACATCCAGGTGAACGGGCGGCACCTCTTGCGCTTGATCAACGATGTTCTGGACCTGTCCAAGATCGAGGCTGGCCGCATGGAGCTGGCCCTCGGCGAGTATTCCGTGCGCGAAGTCGTCGACATCGTTCATGTCTCGCTGCGTTCGCTGGCCGCCGAGAAGGGTCTCGAATTCGTCACCAGCGTCCCCGACGATATTCCCGTCGCTTACGGGGATAACAGTCGCCTCACGCAATGCCTCATGAATCTCGCGGGCAACGCGATAAAGTTCACCAAGCAGGGACGGGTTGAAATCGGGGTAGAACTCGTCGGAGACGAGCTCATCTATCGTGTCTCTGACACCGGCATCGGTATTCCGCAGGACGAGCTGGAGAACGTCTTCGCGGAGTTCCGGCAAGTTGATGCAACCGTGACCCGCCAGTTCGGAGGGACGGGTCTCGGACTGAGCATTACGAAGAGGTTTGTGGAGATGCACGGCGGCCGCATCTGGGTCGAGAGCGAAGTCGGGAAGGGCTGCACGTTTTTCTTCGCTGTCCCGCTTCGCACGAAAGACGAGGACGTATGAGCGAGCAAAAGATCCTTTATATCGAAGACAACGAGTATAACCGGAAGATCGTGCGTCAGCTGCTCAGCCGCACCTCGTACCGTCTGCTCGAGGCGGTGGACGGCGAGGGCGGCGTGGCCCTGGCGCAACAGGAGTTGCCGAATCTCATTCTCATGGACGTGCAGCTGCCCAAGATGTCCGGCCTCGAGGCGACAAGGATCCTGAAGGCGGACGCCCGCACGAGTCACATCCCGATCATCGTGATTACGTCGTTTGCGCTGAGCGGTGACCGGGAAAAAGCAGCAGAGGCGGGCGCCACCAGCTATCTCGCGAAGCCCTACAGCCCGCGCGAACTTCTTGCGCTGGTTCGCCAATATCTTCCGGAGCCTTGATTAACAAATCGGAGGTGACGAGATGACAACAATCGTTCGAGTTCCAGTAGCAAGCGCCGCTTCCGCAGCGCTTCTCCTTTTGCTGAGCCTCGGCGTTGCGCGAGTGCACGCCGCGGGCGAGCAGGCGGAGCAGTTCACGCCGGAATTTCGCCAGATCCACACGAGCTACGATCAGAAACATACGCCGAAGATCGTCGCTCCGGAATCGGTCAAGCGCGGCGAATGGTTTACGGTGACCGTGAGCGTGGACGGCGGAGGACAGCACCACCCCTCGCTCTCCGAGCACTTCGTTCGCTACATCGCGCTGTACAAGGACACCGTGGAGATCGCGCGCGTCTATCTGCATCCGGTGTACTCGAAGCCGACGGTGACGTTTACTATCGCGCTCGACGAGGGCGGATTGCTGCGGGCGGTGGAGGAGCCCACGCACTCAGCGGCCTGGGAGGCCTCGAAAAAGATCGACGTTCTGCCCTAGCGCCGAACTGTAGCCCGGGCTGAGCGCGAAGCGCGATGCCCGGGAGCAACATGAGAATCTGGCGGCGCCCCGGGCTTTGCCTGGGGCTCAGCCAGGCTACGAACCGCGGTCCCGCGCCAGGCTTCTATCTCCGAAGCGGAGCGCTTCGCTCAGGGCGCCTTCATCTCGACGGTGATCCGCGCCGCCTGCTGGTCGCCGACCGTGAAGTTCGCCGGGACGGTACCCAGGCGTTCGTGCCAGATCTGCAGCTTGTACTGGCCCGGCGGCAGATTGTCGAACGTGAATTGTCCATCCGCACCGGTGATGGCGTAGAAGGGGTGCGCCGCCACGACAACCCACGCGCTCATCCAGGAGTGGAGCTCGCAGTTGATGTGCACGATCTCCGGCTTGTCGAAGGTGATCGGGATCGTCCGGCTCTTCGGCTGCGTGCGATTGAAGGAAGCATTAAGTTTTGGCGCGGAATGGATGTTGTGGAGCAGGCGATCGCTATTCAGAAAGTCCACGGTGCCGCCGGCAGGAACGACCACGACGCGGGGGATGAACACGCAGCCGTTCTGGTCAATCTCGACCTTTTCGGCTTGGGCCGGCGACGCCGCGTTGGGTGGCGGGTTCTCGAGCCATACCACCGCGTTCCTGAGCTCTTTCTGAGGCGATAACATCAGATCGCCTGCATCCTTCGCGGTGCCACACACGTATTGATCGATGGTGATGTCGACTTTTTTTGGGGGCGGAACGGATCCGACGAAGACGACTTTACCCTTGATGGTGGCGCCAAGGGAGGGACCCGGCGCGCACAGAAGCGCAAGCAGCATCACAGTCAGGATTCGCGCCAATCGAATTCCCCGCATACAACACTCCCAGCGAGGTTAGTCCGGCCTGCCGCTCGGGTCAAGGAGCACCAAGCCCATCGGGCAAACTCCCACGTAAGGCCATGTCCTACTGCAATTAGATCGCCCACTGACAAGAAATCAAGAATTCGTCTGACGGACTGCAAGCCATGAAATCCATAAAATTATCGGCGTCAACTAACGCGACAAGTCGAAAGAATCCAGACCGCTGGTCGTCTTATGCCATACATCCCGGAAACCACTTTGTGTGCTTGCATGCGGTCCCGGCGCGCGATAAAGCTTTCATTGAAACTTGCCGCGAATGCGTGCCATCCGCTACCGGCGCCGGCCGGTATGGGTTAATCGCTTGTTCCAATGTCAACGTCCACGAAGATTTTCTTCCTGACCGCAATGTTGGCTGCGGCTTGGGTCTCTACTGTCCACGCCGAGAAAAAGACCGTGTGCAGCATCACCGTCAATTCTTCCAACGAGAAGGAAATGTTTCAGCGGAGCCTGCCTCCGGATAAGTTTCAGTTCGTCGAGCTGGTAGAGCGAGGTCGGGCCGATTGGTTGTCATCGGCGTGCCGCCAGGGAATCCGCTGTGACGTTCTCGTCATCTCCGGGCACTATGACGGGGGTAACGAGTTTTTCCCGGATCGACTGGAGGCAAACGAGTTCCTGCCCGTGGCCGAGATGGAGCGCGTTTCATGCAGCGATTCGTGTCCCGGCTTATTCTCGCAGCTGAAGGAGGTCTATCTCTTCGGCTGCAACACGCTGAATCCGGGAGCGAGCAAGAGCGCGTCCGGGGAGATCGGGCGAAGTCTGGTCCGCTCCGGGTACTCGCGGGCAGACGCCGAGCGGCTGACCCGCGCGTTGAGCGCGCGTCACGGTGAAAGCAGCCGCGATCGCATGCGGCTCATCTTCAAGAATGTGCCGGTGATCTATGGCTTTTCATCGAAGGCACCGGTTGGGCCGACGGCGGCCTCGATGCTCGACCGCTATTTTCGATCGGGCGCCAGTGGCGAGATCGGCAGCGGCCGGGCAAGTGCAAGGATGCTCGGAGGCTTTTCCGCCAACTCAATGGTCGTCACAAGTGGTTTGACCGATGGGGATCCGCAGGCGGCACATCGGCGGGACGTTTGCCAATTCGCAGACGATCGGTTGTCGCTCACCCAGAAGCTCGGCTTCGTCCATCAGCTCCTGGATCGCGAGGCAGCGGAAGTCCGCATGTTCCTCGACCGCATCGAGAAGTATACGGCGTCGCTGAGCGAGACCGAGCGGCAGTCCCCCGCGGTTGCCCGGGCGCTCGACGCGATCGCGCGCGACGAAGGCGCTCGTGCGCGGTACCTCGACTTTGCACGCGATGCCGATCAGCCCGCGGTTCGCGCACGCATGCTGGAGCTGGCGGCCAAGTTCGGCTGGCTGTCGCCGGCGGAGAAACGGGCGGAGCTCATGCGGCTGATCAGCGGCCAGCTGGCCCGAAACGCCGTGAGCCCGGCTGATGTGGATCTCGTGTGCGCGCTGAACAAGGACCATGAACTGGACCAGGAGCTGGATCGGCTGCAAGTGGCGCCCGCGCAGGCCACCGAAGTGACTCATGCCGCAGTCCTGGCTTGTTTGGGCAGCACCGAGGCTCGCGCGCAGGTGTTGCTGGCACTGACCAGTCCCAATGACGAAGAAGTTCAGATTGCGCAGGTATATCTGCACCACCGCCCGATAACGGACGTGAATGAGCTTCGCGTCGTTACGTCGGGGATCGCGCGCATGAACGAATCCAAAGCGCAGGTTCGTGCCCTGGAGACTCTCGCAAGCCAGCGCGTCTCCGATCCCGAAAGCCTCGAGGAGTTGACGCGTCTGTTTCCCGTCGCCGAGTCGGCCGGCGTCCAGAACGCCATCGCCGGGATCCTGATCCGTTCCGACTTCGAGAAAATCGCCACGCCCGAGCTCGTGCAAACACTGCGTCAGCATCGCCTCGGGCCTCCCGGCCGCGAAGACCTGGTTGACGTTCTTATCCGGCGCCTTGCGAGCGCAGTAGCTTCTCCTCGGCTCTGAACGCCCGCATGGATTTTTGGGCAAGGATCCGGCAGTAAGGCGCGCGGACACCCTCTCGCCGGAAGCAGTCCGCGAGGGGATATCCCTGGCGCACCGGCCGCACGTCATGGCCGGACGGTTCCGGCCATCCGGCCCGGGCCCCTGTTCCAAGGCACGGTAAACATGCAATACTAGCGCCCTTTTTCGCGCTAGTACCTTTGCATGTCGGCTTCCCTGAAATTTGCCCTGCTGGCTGCCTTGCTCGTTGCCGCGTGGACTCACGATGTGCGCGCCGACAAGAAGACGGTATGCACGATCACCGTCAACTCGCCTGACGAAAAGGAAATATTTCGCCGCAGTCTGCCCCAGGACGATTTTCAGTTCGTCGAGTTGGTGGAGCGCGGTCGCCCCGATTGGTTGGCGTCGGCCTGCCGCAAGGACGTGCGCTGCGACCTTCTTCTCATCTCCGGCCATTTTGATGATGGCACCGAGTTTTATTCGGATCGGCTGGATGCGCGCGAGTCCCTGCCCGTCGACGAGATGGAGCGCGCGTCGTGCAGCGACTCGTGTCCTGGATTGTTCTCCCGGCTGAAGGAGGTCTATCTATTCGGCTGCAACACGTTGCAAGCGCAACCGCTCAGAAGCACTTCGGGCGAGATCGGGCGAAGTCTGATCCGTTCCGGGCACTCGCGGGCCGATGTGGAGCGGCTCGTGCGCGAGCTGAACGAGCGGCACGGCGAAAGCAATCGCGATCGCATGCGCCACATCTTCAAAGACGTGCCCGTGATCTATGGCTTTTCGTCGAAGGCGCCGCTTGGGCGGTCTGCGGCCCCGATGCTGGACCGATATTTTCAATCGGGCGCAGGTGGCGAGATTGGCAGCGGAAGGGCGAGCCCGAAGCTGCTCAGTTTATTTGCGCCGAGTTCCATGACTGTCGCCACCGGCTCGAGCGATTCGGATCCGCACGCTGCCTTTCGGCACGACGTCTGCCATTTCTCTGATGATCGGCTGTCGGCTGCGCAGAAGCTCGGCTTCGTGCATCAGCTCCTGAATCGCGAGATGGCGGAAGTACGCATGTTCCTCGAGCACATCGAGAAATATGCGGCGTCGCTGAGCGAGACCGAGCGGCAGGCGCCCGCGGTTGCCCGTGCGCTCGACGCAATCGCGCGCGATGACGCAGCCCGTACGCGATATCTCGACTTTGCGCGGGATGCCGACCAGCCCGCGGTTCGCGCGCGCATGCTGGAGCTCGCGGCCAAGTTCGGCTGGCTGTCGCCCGCGGAGAAACGAGCCGAGCTCATGCGGATGATCGGCGACCAGTTGGCCCGAAACGCAGTGAGTCCGGCTGAAGTGGACCTCGTGTGCGCGCTGAACAAGGACCACGACCTGGACCCAGAGTTGCACGGGCTGCAAGTGCTGCCCGCGCAGGCCGACAAGGTCTCTCACGCTGCGGTCCTCGCCTGCTTGGGCAGTACCGAGGCTCATGCGCGCGTGCTTCGCGCATTGACGAGTCCCAATGATGAAGAAGTCCAGATCGCACAGGTTTACCTGCATCGCCGCCCGATCGCCGATGCGACCGAGCTACGCGGCGTCGCGACGGGAATCGCGCGCATGAACGGCTCCGATGCGCAGGCTCGCGCGCTCGACACGCTCGCGCCCTATCATCTTTCCGATCGCGAAAGTCTGGAAGCGCTGACGCGTTTGTTCCCGCTTGCCAAGTCCGTAAACGTGCAGAGGGCTATCGCGGGGATCCTGATCCGTTCCGACTTCAAGACGATTGCGACACCCGAGGTCCTGAAAACACTGCGTCAAAGTCGGCTGAAGTCTCCAGACGGCGCGGACCTAATCGACGTGCTCATCCGACGCCTGCAGACCTCTTAATCTAGGATCGCGTGCTGATATTGCTTTGCAACACAGACCAGAGCTCAGCCTCCAGCAATAGCAACCCATTGATTATGTGCGGTTTTAAGGAACGGAATTCGACCCCTCATAGTTGCGGCGCGGATTCGCATGGGCCGGGCTGGCTATGTGTGAATATTCACGTTTCAATATTGATAAACTTGACCGATACTTCGTACGTGTTGAACGAATAGTCAACTACCCGGAAAGGGGGAAGCTCGATGACACGGAATAATCAAACAGCGCTCGTCGCGGTAGCGGTGTTTACTGTGGCGGGGCTGGCGATTTACATGGCCGATTTCAAGCCGGACGTGCTTAAGAACGCCTTTGGTACTCAGGCCGCAGTGTCAGCCGGTGCTGCGGGCGCATCTGGTGCCTCTGGCACGTCGGGTGCCTCTGGCGCGTCGGGTGCCTCTGGCGCCTCGGGTGCGTCGGGTGCGTCTGGCGCCTCGGGTGCGTCGGGT
>WNFV01005547.1_pt1 | contig 24561 bp, 17 predicted proteins | sample 5400101 | NCBI WGS metagenome assembly WNFV01 (sample SAMN13153361, study PRJNA577476) | soil metagenome | isolation source: 115 cm soil or saprolite under grassland replicate 1 | place: USA:California | collected 2016-06-15 | reverse complement strand
GAACGGGCCGTGCTCGCCGCGCCAATCCACGATGCGCTGCGCGAGGGCGGGTCCCACGCGTGGCAGCCGCGTGATCTCCGTCACGTCGGCGCGGTCGAGATCGATGCGCTCACCGGGGGCAAGCGGCCGGGCGAGCTGAGCGGCGCGACGAGCGGTTTCGCGCAAGTCGGCACCGGGCGACCGAGGAGGGGACTGGAGCTGGACGTCGCCGGGAGCAGACTGGGGAGAAGGAGAGAGAAGGAAGCGGACGCCGGCACCGGCCAACGCGAGGCAGGCAAGGAGCAGCGCGGCGCGACGATCGTCCATTCAAACGTGCGTGGTACGTGGTGCGTCGTGCGTGGGATTCCCAGGAGGATTTCGGATCAGGCCCCGCAGAGTACGCATGGCGCCGCCCAGTAAGGCCTCCAACTCCTTCGCGGCGCCTTCATCAAGGTAGCCGAGTTCTTTGATCAGGCGAACGAGGCACTCCTCCTCCGCTGCGGAGCCGAACGCGATGCACAGGTGCCTGCGGCATTGGGCGGGCGTGTCGAGGGCATAACCCTCAACAATGTTTGCTTCGACTGATATGGCCGCTCGCCTGAGTTGATCCAGGATTGCCCAATGCTTCGGACGGTTCAAGTCCTCCGTTACGCGATGGGCAAGTAGGGCAGCGGAAGGAGGGTGCTTCCAAGCGTGAAGAGAGCGGTAGCTATCCATGCCACGATGGTACGCTCGCGTCCAATCACCACGGGTACCAATCGGCTGCGCGCTTCATCTTTTCATTGCGCCCACGTACCACGCACCACGTACCACGCACTATTGTCGAACCAGGGCGACGGCTACATCACCGACAATCTGTAAGGAGGCCGCGCTCACCTTGTCTATCGTATCCTCGGTCGTGTGGTGATAGGGAAAGGTGAAGTCGATGACGTCGATCGCGCGGATGCCCGCCTGCTGGAGGGGGACGTGGTCGTCGGTGAGGGCTTCACCGACTTGCGCCACGAACACCCGCCCGTAGCCGAGCCGCTGCGCCGTGTCCCAGACGCGCTGCACGACCTCCGGCGCCCGCGAGGCGGAGTACCCCTCCTGGAGGAACTGGAGGTCCTTGTCTCCCACCATGTCGAACAGCACGGCGAACAACGTCGTGTACCCCGGCGGCAGGTGCGCGGCAAAGTACCGCGCGCCGAGGAGCGTCTGGGTAGAGTCGCTGAAGTCGCCGTAATCCTCGCCATCCACGAAGAGGAGATCCACGCCGATCTGCGGCGGGCGCGCCTTCAGGGCATCGGCCACGCCCAGGAGAACGGCGACTCCGGAAGCGCCGTCGTTGGCGCCGGGCACCGGCAGCTGCTGCTGGCCGAGGTTGGCACTCTTGTCGGCCTTGGGCCGCGTGTCCCAGTGCGCGAGGAACAAGACCCGCTCGGTGGCCTGCGGCCGGAACCGGGCGAAAAAGTTGCGCAGCCGGAGCGTCACGCCCCGCGACGTGCGTTGCGTGAAGGCCTGGACCACGACCGTATCCGCCCGCTCCCGCAGCTGCGCCTCGAGCCAATCGCCCGTGCGCTGATGCCCGGGCGTATTGGGTATCCGGGGCCCGAACGCCATCTGCCGCTCGAGGTAGCCGAACGCCGTTTGGCCGTTGAACTCCTTGGCCGCGCCACTCGACCTCGCCTGACAGGCCAGGAAGACCAGGGCGGCGCACCACGCACCACGCACCACGCCCCGTTTCATCGCAGCTGCCCCACGCTCGTCGAGAGCTGCACGAAGGCCGTGATCACGAGCTGGGCCACCTTTCGGTTGGTCTGGCGCTCTTCGTTCAGGAGATAGGCCATCTGGAAACCCGCGCTCATGTTGGAGGGGAGGTCGGTGTCCATGGTAAGCTGCGCCTGGACCTGCCGGCTGTCCACGTAGGGAACGCACAGCGCCTGGCCCGCGCTCCGGAGGCACCTCGTGTTGTCGGTGACGGAGTACCGCGCGGTGGTGCGGATGTTCGACCGCCAGCGCTCGCCAGCCGCCCCACGCCCCCGCAGCCACGCTGGCGGACGGAACGCGAACGTCAGGCTGGCGTTCTGCTGGTTGCGCGCGCTGCGGAACAGGTTGCCGGCGGCCAGCTGCTCGGTCCGGCCCGTCGCGGCATCGAACGCCGTCAGCACGCCGCCCGCCCACGCGAGCGATATCGACGGATTCACCGCCCGCTCGACGCTGCGGGTGACCGCCACGCCGAGCGCCGACCCGAAGGGCGGCTGCTCGTTGGCGCTTTCCGTGCGGCGGTAGGCGACCTGCGCCGCGAGGCTCGACAGCACCCGGCCCCCCAGGCGCCGGGAGGGCGTCAGCATCCAGCGCACGCTGCCGTTGGGCCAGTCGCGGGTTCGCGTCCGGATCGGGACCTGCCCGCCGGCGCGCAGCGCCCAGGCGACTCCCTGGGTCCGACGGTAGGCCACGTTCACCTGGAGCCCGAGGAGTGGGCCCGCCGCTCCGCCGACGTTCATGGTGGAGTTCTCGATCGCGGACGCGGCGAGCAGACCGCCCAAGCTGCGAAAGTCGTCCAGGCCACCGAGCGCGAACTGGTACCCGAACGGCGGAAGGCCGCCCGCCCGGTTGAAGGTCGACGCCCGCTGGCGGGTGTAGACGACGTCCACGCTGGCGAGGCGGCTCAGCCAGGGGACCACGCCGCTCGAGTCGCCGAACACCGCCTGCGCGAGGCGGCGGGGGTCGAGCTGGGCACCGGTCTCGACCCGGCGCGCGTTGCTGAAGGCCGCGGGCACCAGGAAGGCGCCGGCGGTGTCGCCGATCTCCCGCACCGGCTGGCGGGCGTTGGGATCGCGCGTGAACCCGAAGGTGGACGTGAGCGAGGCGCGCGGCCGGAGCCACGCGCCGATGCGCGGGGTCATGCCGAGGAAGGTGTTCAGCGTGCGCTGCGTCTCGACGCCGATGTCCTGCCCGAGCAGCGACGCGCGCCCCTGACGCAGCAGCCGGCCGATCGTGGTCGAGTCGCCGTAATCGCGCAGATCGCGCGTCGACGCCGCATCCAGGCGCAGCTGTAGCCCCGTGACCGGGAGCAGGTCCACGGTGGCGGCGTTCCGCCACAGGCGGGTGCTGGATAGGGTCGGCGGCAGCGTGTCGCCGGGCCGCAGCACGGGCACGTCGTAGGTCGCGCGCGACACGTCCGACCCCGCTAGGCCCGAGCGCAGCCGGATCGCCGAGGGGTTGAGACGCACGCGCCGGCCGCCGATCTGCACCGTCGCGGAGGCGGGGATCAGGGCGTAGTCGGCGTTCAGCCCGTACGTGGACGACGCCGCCTGGGACAGATCGGAGCGCACGTCGCCGGTCGCGTAGGTCCCCGAGACCGCCACGGGATCGAGGAACCAGCGCGCGAGCCGGTCCTGGCCGCGCGCCACGCGGCGCGCCGAGAAGCCGTAGGTCGTGGCGGACACCCGCGGCGTGCGGAGGCCGGCCAGCGCGTCGCCGCGCAGGTCCGTACCGTTCAGGAACAGCGGCGCGCTCGCCGTGACGGTGTGCCGGACGGTGACGGGAACGGAGAGGCCCCACCGTTCGGGGAGGAAGCGGTCGACGCGCACGGTTCCGACGATGCTGCCGGCGTCGTCGTTGGCGTACGAGGGGTCTTCGCCGAGTTGGCGGAAATGTCCGTCGCGGCGCGACACGCTGACGGCCAGCTCGGCGACGTCGGCGGCCGTGAGGCTGAGATCCACCGCCCCCGCCATCCCGACATCCTGCACCACGTCGCTCAACCGGATGTCGTCCACCCACACCTCGGCCTGGTCGACGAAGACGCGGTCGTCCACCCGCCACATCCCGGCGGCGATCTCCTGGACGCGGGCGAGGTTCGGTGGCGCGGTGCCCGGATCGCGGATGTGCACGATGTAGGGACCGTCGCACATCACGTAGGCGCTGTCTTTGCGCACCAGGGTGGAGTCGGGGCACCCGGGGTACACCTGCGCGCTGTCGCGGCGCAGCCAGGCCTGCTCGATCAACGCCCGGAGCCGGAGCCAGGGCGCAAAGTCCACGACGGCCTCCGGCTCCCACGAGACGGTCCGGGCCGGGGCGTGGTACAGATAGAAGTTGTCCTGGTCCTTCCCCGCCTTGACGAAGAACTCGAGGTCGCCCTCCTCCCACCCGGGCCCGCGCCCCCGCGCCCACACGCGCAGCTTCTTGTACTTGAGGAAGTTCTTGTCGCCTTCGGTGGTGAAGCGCAGGAACGCCTCGGCCCGGTCCCCGCGCTGCAGGCCGCGGGCCAGCAGCCGCATCGAGCGCTCGTTGATCTGGGTCGCGCCCAACTGGAGGCCGGCGTCGCGCCGCCCCGCCAGGTCGCTCACTCCGGGCGGCGACGTGTAGCCCAAGTCGGTGTTTTCGGTGCTGACGACGGAGGCCACCACCTCACCCACCAGCCCCCCGCGCTCCCCGCCGATCCCGGGGATCGGCGTCTCGGCCCGCTTCACCCACGAGCTGCCGACGAGCCGCACCCGGGCCAGCGCGAAGTACACCTCCGGCGCGGGATCGGGCGCGACGAGCGTCACGCGGAGCGCCTGGACCTGACGCAGGCTCGGCTCGCCGATCAGGAGCGTGTCGGTCCGGAAGGGAATGCGATACAGCCGCCAGCCGGCGGTCCCGCCCGCGGGATCGGGAGCCATCCCGCCATCGCGGACGTAGTACCGGGTGTCCCCGATGGGGAAGACGTAGCGGACGAAGCTCTCCGCCGCCCGCACGCCGGTCACCGAGTCGAGCGCGAAGTCCCCGTCCTGATCCTCGGTGTCCACGAACCCGTTGTGGCGCCCACAGCGGGAGCGGATGTCGCCCAGGACCCGGGGGATGATCTGCCCGTTCAGGGAGGCGCTGCACAGGGGGAGCGTGTCCACGACGACCGCGTGCGTCGAGTCCGCGATGCTGTCCACGACGCGGTCGGAGAGGATCCCCTCGTCGTTGATCGCCGCGCTCCACGTTTGCGTTCGCGGGTCGCGCTCGGTATCGAGCCGCCCCTCGCCCGCGCGCCGAATCCCCGCGTAGGTGGTGTCGCCGCTCGCATCCACCGTGAAGGACGCGGGCTCGAACGCGAGCGCGTCCTCGAACACCGAGCCGAAATCGAAGAGCACCACGGTTCGACCCGCGCGGGCGACCTGCGACCCGTCCTCCCACACCCAGAACTCGAGGAACTCGACGCGCGAGAGGTCGACCCCGGTGGCGGAGAGGGTCTGGGTGAGCGAGCGCCAGCGCGGGCCGCTCCGGGGCGCGCGCAGCCAGTTCGGCAGGCCGAGCCGCGCGGAGCCGGGACGGTTGTTCGCGAGCCCCAGCACCGTGTCGGCCTTGAGCGTCAGCCACAGCACCGGCTCGGCCGACTGCGTCTGGCCGGCGACGCGAATGGTCGGGTCGATTTGCTGCGGCAGGAACCGGATCGGCTCGAGCGTGTTGCCGGTGACCCTGAACGGCAGGCCTTGCCACGTGAGAAAGGCGGCGGCGGCCGCGTCGAACGCGCCCACGATGCCGTACGGCTCCGCGCCGCGCGTCGAGGTGGGGACGCTCCCCCAGTGCCACGCGTTCTCGGCGAGCGACAGGAAGCGCCCCGCCTCGGTCTCGAACTCCTCCAGATACGCCTGGCCGAAGCGATTGGGGCTGGGCTTGGACAGCGCGACTTCGGCCGAGACGTTGAGGAACGACGGCGCATCGGTGCTGACGCCGGGGAGGGCGTCGGCGGCGCGGGTGAGCCACGTGGGTTGAAAGCGCAGCTCGGTCGACAGACCGCCGATGAAGCTCGACGACGGCTCGAACCCGAGGGGCGGGCGGGTGAAGGTGCTCTGCTCCTGCTGGAACATGCCCGTGAAGCTCACCTGGCCGATGGCGCCCAGATCGTAGCGCGCGGCGACGCCGTAGATGGATGTGGGCGCGATGCTGAAGGCGGCGCGCTCTTCGAACTGGGCCCGGACCTGCGCGCTGCCTCCCAGGAACAGGGAGTCGGGGTTCTTGAACTGCACCTGGCCGGTCGTGTAATCGATCGTGTAGTCGGTGCCGCGCGTCAACAAGGTGTTGCGCACGTAGATGCGTTCGCTCCCCTCGCGGATCTGGAAGCTGTTCAGCGCGAGCACGGACCGGTCGGGGGAGGAGGCGGCATCCGCGTGGAGGCGCAGCGCGAAGACCGACGGCGGCCCCCGCGTGGTGAGGTACGGGCGCGGCGTGCGGTACAGCGAATCGTTGCGCTCGGCGGGCACGAGCTTCGTGGAGTCGGCGAACGGCGTGAGATGCGGGAGGATCGCGAAGAAGTCCCGCACGGGCGCGCCCTGCCCCGGATCGCGGGCGCGCGGGAAGAGCCGGTTGTACTGGTCGAACCGGTTGGGGTCGCTCTCGAGCGCGAGCCCGAGCAGCGCGAGATACGTCTCGCCGGCCGGTGACCGCTCCCGCCGGTTCACCGTCAGCGCGAGATCCACCGACTCGCGCTCGATCTCGCCCCCGCCCAAGCGGTACGCGCTGCGGATCTCGAACCGGAACGACGGCGCCGCGGCCGTGACGCCCGGCTTGGGGTCGTACACGAGCCGCAGGGTGTCGATCACCGTCGTATCGGGGTTCGCGACGGCCGGGAAGGTCCCGATGGAGTCGGCGCCGCCGGCCGCGATGTACGACACGGCGAGGTAGTCGTTCTGATCGAGGCGTGAGGCGAGCGCGAACCACGCGCCGCTCGCGTCCCAGTAGTAGTCGGTCCCTTCCCGCAGCACCTCCCACTCGAACGGCCCTTCGCGCTGGACGGCGCAGTCCACGGGTCCGGCGCCGACGCCGCAGGCCACGGCGCGCAACCCGCCAGCGTTCTGGTTGCTGGTCGAGCCCGGCGCTACGGCGCGGCGTCGGTACACGCGGAGCCCGCCCACCGTGAGCGCGGCAGGGAGCGGCGTTCCCGCGAGCGCGAGAATGTCCACTGCGGGGTAGCCGGGAAGCTCCGCGGGGTCGACGGCGAAAAAGAACCGGCCCGCCTCGTAGTCCAGGTCTCGCGCTTCGCGGTCGAGTGGCTGGCTGGTGACTTCGCCCACCGAGTAGAACCGGTCCTTGACCACGTTGCCCTTCTGCTGGGCGAAGATGCCCCGCACCTCGACCGGCCCGACCTGCCCGATTGCCTGGACGCCGAAGTTGTTGGCCGGGATCGCGGCGCTGATGAAGCGCGACGGCGACGCCTGGAAGGTGACGTTGCCCGCTTCGACGCGCCGCAAGAACTCGCTCCCCAACCCCTCGTACCACACCTGGATGTTGTTGTTGGCGTCGAACTCGCGCTGGCTGTCGAAATCGACGTTGATGTGGAGCCGCTGGCCCACGACGCCCGCGGTGCGGATGGCGTACTGCGGATTGGGAGTGATCGTGGGGAAGCCCGCGTTGCACCCCGAGATCGCGAGCTGCTGCTCGGGCGCAGTGCAGCGCAGGTTGCGGAACTGGTCGGCCTTGAGCTCGAAGCGGACGTTGAGCTGCATGCCGAGGTCGGCGTACGGGCCGGCGCGTTGCGCCGACGTCACCGCCGGTGCCGGCGCAGCGGGGGCGGCGGGGCCGGCGGGGGCGGCGGGGGCGGCGGGGGCGGACGTGGCAGGGAGGACGAGCGCGAGCGCGGGACCGCGCGCGGCGAGAACCGCGTCGGCCCACGCGGCGGCCACCAGCGCGGATGGCACACGCGGCCCGAGCCGTCCGCCCGGCGCGAGCGCGGGGTTCTGCGGCGGCCGGAGGACCGTCGCGCGCGCCCCGAAGCTCACGCGGAGCACCGGCTCCTGCGCGTAAGCCCGGGGTATGACGAGCGTGAGGGCGAGAAAACCGACCAGGACTTGTAGAGACGTGGGGTGCCGAATATAATGGCGCGACCGACCGTGCGCATCCTCAGCCGCTACATCCTCGGGCAGCACTTCGCCCCGCTGGGGTTCGCGCTCGCCGCCCTCACCTGCGCCATGCTCGTCAACCAGGTGGCCAAGCAGTTCGGCAACCTCGTCGGCAAGGGCCTGTCCTGGGGCGTCATCTTCGAAGTGTTTGCCCTGACGATCCCGTTCATCGTCGCGATGACGCTGCCGATGGCGGTGCTCGTCTCGGTGCTGTACACCTTCAGTCACCTCGCCGCCGACAACGAAATCACCGCGATGAAGGCGAGCGGCATCAGCATCGGGCGGCTGCTCGCGCCCGTGCTGGGCGGCGCGGCGGTCGTCAGCGTGATCGCGCTGGCGTGGAATGACCAGGTGCTGCCGCGCTCGAATCACCGCCTGCGGACACTGCTCGTCGACATCCAGCGCAAGAAGCCGACCTTTCAGCTGAAGGAACAGGTCATCAACGAGGTCGTGACGGGTCAGTTCTTCCTGCGCGCCGCGCGCATCGACCCCGCCTCGAACAGGCTCAAGGATGTGACGATTTACGATCTGGGGGACGCCGAGCGGCGCCGCATCATCACCGCCGACTCGGGTCGAATGGCTTATACCCCCGGCGGAACCGATTTGTACCTGACGCTGCTCGAGGGCGAGATCCAAGAGGTGAAGCGGACGGCGCCGGCGCAGTTCAACCGCACGTTCTACCATACCAACCGGATTCGCGTGGCCGGCATCGGCAACACCCTGGTGCGCACGGAGAACGACACCTACCGCGGCGACCGGGAGATGACGATCTGCGGCATGGAGCAGGTCGTGGCGCAGGCTCGCGACGATGCCCACCGGGCCCGACGCGAAGCGCGCGAGGCGATCGCCCGCGACCTCCGGCGGCTCATCCGTCTCGTGCCGCCGGGCCCCGTGCTGACGGAGCCCGTGATGGTCGATCCCGACGCTCCCTCACCCACCGCGGTCGCGGCGCCGGGCCTGTATTGCCGCGTCGTGGCGCACCTCGTCGGCTGGCTGTTGCCGCCGGAGGCGGAAGCGCAGACGCCGGGATCGCGGGTGGGGCAGCCGCCTCCGGCGTCGATCCTCACGGCCGCCGCGCCCTCCGGCCTGGAGCAGCGGCTGCGGGCGGCGCGGCAGCGGGCGGCGATCTACGAGGTGGAGATCCAGAAGAAGCTGGCCATCGCCTCGGCGTGCCTGATCTTCGCCCTGTTCGGCGTCCCGGTGGCGATCCGCTTTCCGCGCGGCGGGATCGGGCTGGTGATCGGCACGAGCCTGGCCGTGTTCTCGGTCTATTACGTCGGCCTGATCGGCGGCGAGGAGCTGGGCGACCGCCTGGTCGTCTCTCCGTTCCTCGCGATGTGGACGCCGAACCTGATTTTCGCGGCCGTCGGGCTGGGCCTGCTGTGGGCGGTGCGGCGCGAGGCCAGCACCGTGCACGGCGGCGACTGGGACGATCTCAAGCAGGCGGTGTTCGGGTGGGTTACGATGTTTTCGAGCATGCGGAACGCCGAACGCGGAACGCGGAACTGATGGGCGACGTTCGTTCCCACTTCCGACTTCCGCGTTCCACGTTGCGGACGCTCGACCGCTACGTGCTGCGGGAGTGGCTGCGCGTGTGTCTCGTGACGCTGCTCGGGTTCCCCATCCTCGTGATCGTGATCGATCTGACGGACAAGTTGGACACGTACATGAGCCGGGGGATCAGCAAGAGCGCGGTCGCGCTGTCGTACGTGTACGACCTCCCCGAGAAGATGTTCCTGGTGCTGCCGGTGGCGGTCCTGTTCGCAACCGTGTTCACGGTGGGCGCGCTGGGACGCCATTCGGAGCTGACGGCGGCCAAAGCCTCCGGCATCTCGTTCCATCGCCTGGTCCGCCCCGTGTTCCTCGCGGCGGGGGCCGCGTTCCTCCTGGGGCTGGTGTTGGGAGAGTTGGCGCCGGTCGTGACCAGCCGACGGGCGGAGCTCCTTGGCGAGAAGGCGATTCGCTCCAACACGGCGCGCTACAACTTTGTCTACCGGGCGGACCGGGGCTGGGTGTACGCGATCCGGTCGCTCGACCTCATGTCCCGCGACATGCGCGACGTGATTCTCGAGCGGGAGGGAACGGGGGCCGCGTATCCGACGATCGTGCTCGCGGCGCAGCGCGCCGTGTACGGGGACACGACGCGCCGCTGGACGCTGCACAACGGCGCCCTGCGGTATCTCGGCGGCAGCGGGAGTGCGCCCGCCGAGGAGTTCGCCTTTCAATTCGACTCGCTGCGGACGCGGGTGTTGCAGGAGCGGCCGGCCGATCTCCTGGCCGAGCCGAAGGCGCCCGACGAGATGCGCTACGCCGAGCTGGGGCGCTACATCGACGCGCTGGCGCGCAGCGGCGCGGACGCGAAGAAGCTGCGCGTGGAGCGGGCGCTTAAGGTCGCGATCCCGTTCATTTGCCTGCTGATCGCCCTGTTCGGCGCGCCGCTCGCGATCACGTCGCCGCGCGCGGGGGCGGCCTGGGGAGTCGGCGTGAGCCTCGCCACGACGTTCACCGTGCTGTTGATGTTCCAGCTCTCCAAGGCCGTTGGGGCGGGCGGGGTGCTGCCGCCGACGCTCGCGGCGTGGCTGCCGAACCTCCTCGTCGCCGCGGCCGCAGTGCATCTCTTGCGCAAAGCGCCGACCTAGCGTCCTTGACGCGGCTCCGGCCGCGGGCCAGTTTCTCCCCGTCTCGATGGACCATCGTTCACGCCGCCCGTTTTCACGAAGGAGAGATCCAATCATGCGCTGGATCGTTCGTTCGTCGCGCGCCCTCGGGGCGGCGGCGCTGTTCTCGCTTCTTGCCGCCGGCGCGGCCGGCGCCCAGGGCGTCACGACCGGGGCCATCACGGGGAAGGTCAGCGACGCCCAGGGGCAGCCGCTCGCCCTCGCGGACGTGCAGGTCGTGCATCGCAGCACGGGGTTCTCGACCGGGGCGCGCACGCGCGCGAACGGGCTCTTTCTCGTGCAGGGTCTCGAGGTCGGCGGGCCGTACTCGGTCACGGTGCGCGCCATCGGCCACCAGCCGTTTGTGCGCAACGACATCTACGTCAAGCTCTCCGAGGCGACGCGGGTCGACGTGCAGCTCACCGCGCAGGCCGTGGAGCTTTCAGCGGTCACCGTGAACGCTCCCCTGACGGCCGAGTTTACGCCGACCCGCCAGGGCGTGGCCACGCAGATATCCGAGGAGTTGGTCAGCCGCGTGCCCACGTTCAGCCGCGATTTCATCGACCAAATCAAGCTCGCGCCGCAGGTGGTGTATCCGGCCAGCGGGGCGGCCAGCGGCGCCGGCGCCTACAACCGCTTCAACACGATCACGATCGACGGCGCCAACCAGAGCGAGCGCTTCAACCTCAGCGCCACCGGCGGCGTGCCGGGGGGCAGCGCCGGCGGGAAGATCGTGTCGCTCGACGCGGTGAAGGAATTCCGCGTGATGTTCACGCCGACCGACGTGCGGCAGGGCAACTTCGCCGGCATGCTCGTGAACGCCGTGACCAAGAGCGGCACCAACGAGTACCACGGCGGCGGCCTCTTCACCTACCGGAACAGCCAGGACGTGCTCGGCTTCAACCTGGTGGGCGAGCGCCTGCGGACTCCCAAGTTCGACGTCAAGCAGTACGGCTTCCACGTCGGCGGCCCGATCATCAAGGATCGCCTGCAATTCTTCATCGCCCCCGAGTGGCAGCAGCGCGCGCAGCCGGCCGCGGGACCGTACTACGTGGGCACCCAGCCGTCGCCCCCGCCCGACGATCCGCTCGTCCCCATCTCGAGCCTCGACAGCATCCGCTCCCTGATGCAGGCCCAGAGCCTCGACGTGGGATCCGTGGCGCCGATCGACAACGAGACGCCCCTCGTCAATCTCTTCGGCCGGCTCGATCTCCAGATTTCGCCGGTGCACCGCTTCGTGGTGCGCCAGATCATCAACCACGCCGACCAGGACGAGTTCTCCCGCAACGCCAACAACACGTTCACCACCGACCCGCTGACCCAGAACTCCGGGTTCCGTTTCAGCTCGAACGGATTCGTGACGCGGGCGCGGAACAACTCGACCACCGCGCAGCTCTACTCCAACTTCGCCAGCGGCCGGTCGAACGAGCTGATCGTGGGCTACAGCACGATCAACTACGAGCGCATCGTGCCGGTGCAGGCGCCCGAGGTCAGCGTCGGCGTCCTCGTGGGCGCCGTCCGGCGCTCGGTGACGTTCGGCACCGAGCAGTTCTCGCCCGGCAACCTGCTCGACCAGAAGATCTTCGAGGTGGTAGACAACTTCACGATCCCGATGGGCGCGCACACGATCACGCTGGGCGGCCGCCTCGATCGCACCCACATCTTCAACAACTTCGCGCAGGGTTCCTTCGGCGTGTGGAAGTTCTTCAACATCGACAGCCTCAGGCTGAACCGGCCGTCCGGCTACGCCGTCGGATACGCGAACAGCGGCCAGGCCTCGGACATTCCGGCGGATTTCCGCGTCGGCGTGTACAGCGCGTACGCGCAGGACCAGTGGGCCGTGACCGATCGCTTCACCGTGACCCTGGGGCTGCGCGCCGATATTCCCAACCTGCTGGACAAGCCGTCCCAGAACGACACGCTCACCGCCGCCCTCGCGGCCCGCGGCCTGACGGGGATTCGCACGGACGCCACCCCCAAGTCGCGGGCGCTGCTCTCACCCCGCCTCGGCTTCAACTACGATCCGACGGGGGAGCAGCGGAACCAGATCCGCGGCGGCATCGGGGTCTATACCGGCCCGCCGCCCTACATCCTGTTGGGCAACGCCTACGCCAACACCGGGCTGGGCCTCGTGCGGCTGAGCTGCGACAACTCGACGCCGACGAGGCAGGTCCCGGTCTTCACCCTCAACGTCGCCGCGCTGCCGACCGCGTGCGCCGGACAACTCCCGCCCGCTCCGGGGCAGGCGGGGACGCTCGGTGTCAACGTCAACGACGCGGATTTCAAGTTCCCGCAGTATTTCGGCGTGTCGCTCGGGTTCGACCGGCAGCTGGGGTACAACACAGTGCTCACGGTCGAAGGCCTGTACCGGAAAGCGATCAACAGCGTGCTGGTACGCGACCTGAACCTCAAGGGCCCGCGCCTCGTGAGCGGCGTGCCCTACACCGACCGCGACGGCCGCGTGCTCTACGCCGACACGGTCTTGGCGAGCGGCGCCGTCGTTGACACCCTCCAGCGCTGGCTTACGTCGCTGCGCGGCGTGGCCTTCAACGAGGGGATCATCCAGGCGACGAACGAGTCGAAAGACTTCAACTATTCGATCTCGGCGCAGCTGCACCGGACCTTCTCCGATCGGTTCGAGGCGACGGTCGCCTACACCTACATGAAATCGGAGGACGTCCAGAGCCTCACGTCGGACCGGGCGATCTCCAACTTCCGTTTCGGGCGTCAGCTCTCGACCGCGCACGACAATCTCGAGACCACCACGTCCAACTTCTCGCGGCCGCACCGGGTGCTCGCCTACGGCACCTACACGCTGCCGTGGCGTCTCACCGACGTGACCCTCTACTACGAGGGCACATCGGGCGTGCCGTTCGTCTACGTTGCGGGAGGTATTGGGACCAACGGCGACCTGAACGGCGACCTCGTCAACGGCAACGACCCGATCTACGTGCCGCGCGACGCGACGGACCCGAGCGAGATCCGGATCGGCACCGGCGTGGGGGCCGCGTTCTCCCAGAACCTGCCGGCGGCCCAGGCGTTCAACAAGTTCATCGAGAACCAGCCGTGCCTCGACCGGCAACGCGGCCGGATCATGGAGCGCAACAGCTGCCGGACGCCGTTCCAGCACCGCCTCGACCTGTCCATCCGGCAGTCGATCCCGCAGCTGCGCGGGCAGCAGCTCGCGCTGCAGCTCGACTTCTTCAACCTCCTCAATTTCCTGAACAAGGACTGGGGTCAGAACAAACTGCCCACGCTCAGCGCGACCAACAACAACCAGTCCGCGCTGGTCGTGACGGGCCGCAACCCCGGGCCGCTGAATCAGTCGATCCCGACGTTCACGTTCGACACCAGGCTGTACGACGCGACGACCGGGAACGCGAAGCCGTTTGCCAATCGGACCGGGAGCGTCTATCAGATCCAGCTGTCGCTGCGCTACTCGTTCTAGCCGTCTGCGGGAGGCGGCAGCGGCCACGGGGGTGCGGGAAGATCCGCACCCCCGTGGTCGCTGGCGCCATTAACGGTACCGCAACCAGGCGTAGTAGGCGGGAACCCCGCTCAGAATGATGCCGATGTCGACGGCGAACGCGGCGGTCTCGGAAACGAGATAGTTCCCCAGCAAGAGCACGGCGCCGAGCAGGAACACGAGGGGGACCACGGGGAATCCCCATGTGCGATACGGCCGCTCCAGCTCGGGCCGCCGTCCCCGCAGCACGAAGACGCCGGCGACCGCGAGCGCGTAAAACGGCCAGATCCCGATGATGAACTGATCCGCCAGCTGGGTAAAGGTCCGGATCAGAATGAAGATCACTCCCATCACCACCATCAGGACGACCGCCCCGGTCGGCGCCGAGGTGCGCGGGTCCACCCGGGAGATCGCGCTCGGCAGAAGGCCGTCCTCGGCCGCCGCGAAGAAGATCCGCGGCGCGGTCATCATCGAGCCGTTCAGCGTCCCGAACGTGCTGACCGCGATCGCCGCCGACACGACTACCACGCCCGCGGGCCCGATCACGAGCCGGGCCACGTCCGCCGCGACGAGCTCCGCGTGCTTCATTTCCTGGATCGGAATCAGATACAGGTACACCAGGTTCGCGGCGAGATACAGCACGACGATGGTCGCCGTGCCGATCAACAGCGCCCGCGGCAGGGTGCGCTGCGGGTCCTTCACTTCGCCGCCGACGAAGGCCAAATCAGCCCAGCCGTCGTAGGCCCACAGGATCGCCACCATCGCGAGCAGGAACGGCGAGAGTCCGACCGCGGCCCGCTGAGCGAAGAGGCTGCCCGAGGGGCCGGCTGCCGAGGTGCCGAGGGTGAAGCCGAGCAGGACGAGCAGCGCCAATGCGGCGACCTTGAGCGCGGTGCTCAGGTTCTGGAGGATCGCGCCCCGATGGATGCCGAGGTAGTTGACCCAGCCTACGATGACGATGTAGAAGGCGCCGAGGAGCTGTTCGGCCCGAATGTCCACGGGCCCCACCGCGGCGACGACCGCCGCGGGATCGAAGCCGAGCGTGCGCAGCGTATACGCTGATGCGGTGATGCCGATCGCGCCGAAGGCTCCGGGCCGGATGACCCACAGCTCCGCCCACACGAACAGGAACGCCGGGAGCGGGCCGAACGCCTCGCGCACGAACACGTAGACGCCGCCCGACCGCGGGAACGCCGCGGCAGCCGATCGTCGACCCGACGAGCACGGCGACGGCGCTCCACAGGCCCAGGCGGCGGACGAGACGCTCACCCCAGCGATCGACTTGAGGTGCAGTCATGAGGCTCGGGAATATACATTTCCCGACCCATGACGCGACGCTTTACGACACTCGCCTGGACCGCCGCCGTGTGCGCGTACCTGCTCATCGTGCTAGGCGCGATCGTCCGCATCACCGGATCGGGGATGGGCTGCGGCGATCACTGGCCCTTGTGCAACGGACATCTCTTCCCGCCCCTCAGCGACCTCGGCACGGTGATCGAGTGGAGCCACCGATTGGTCGCGCTGTTGGTCTCGGTCCTCGTCACCGCGCTGGCGGTCTACGCGTGGAGGCTGCGCGGGACCACCGCGGCATACGCCGCCCTCGCCCTGCTCGTGATACAGGTACTGCTCGGAGCCGTCACGGTGAAGCTGGCGCTGCCACCGTGGACGGTGGTGCTTCACCTCGGCACGGCGATGCTGCTGCTGGCGGCGCTGCTGGTGGCGGCCTCACCCCCTAACCCCCTCTCCATGTCGTGGAGCGGGGGGACGGCGGGATTGCTGGCGTTGACGTTCACTGTCGTGCTTTTCGGGGCGCTCACCGCCAACCTTGGGGCTGCCGCCGCGTGCACTGGGTTTCCGCTGTGCAACGGCCAGCTCATCCCCACCGGCGGCTCCCTGCAATACATCCACTGGACGCACCGGCTGCTCGCGTACGCGCTGGTTGGCTACGTGATCTGGTGGGCCACCCGATTTCGGGGGCGGACGGCATGGGCTGCCGCCGCGCTCGTCGGCGTGCAAGTCGCGGTTGCGGCCGCGATGGTGCTGCTCGGGCTCCCGCGCGGCCTTCAGGCGGCCCACGTCGCCGTGGGGGCGGGCGTATGGGCGGCTGTGGTCCTCGCCGCACGCTAGAAGCGCATCACATCCTCGACGGCGCCGGGGCCGAGGAGCTCCCGCCAATTGGGCCGCACCGGCTCACGGCGATCGTTCGTCCAGATCAACGCGTAGTTCCCGAACAGCGTCATGTCGAGAAAGACGTACTTCATCACGCGCACGTGCGTGTACTTCCAAACCTCGTAGGGGTTCGTGTTCCCGCTCTGAGGGCGCTGGAACACCTCATCCGGGGGCCCGTACTTGATGAAGGTCCGTCCTCGATCGGTTCGCCATCCCGGAATCGGCGCCGCCCCGCCCTCGCGGAATCGGCGATTGGCCTCCGCGATGCGGGCATAGACATCCTCCTGGGCTTCGTTGCGAGGCGTCCCCGGCGTCGGATCGCGCTTCGCCCAGAATTGCCGCAGGAAGCTGCGCTTCTGATCCGCCGTGAGGCCCGGGTAGATCCCCTGCTCTTCCGACGTCATGAGGTAGACGAGGGGCACGTAGAGTGTATCGAGCTGCGCCTCCGTCAGCGCCGCGAAGACGTCGCGTGCGGGCCCGATGTCGAACCCTGCCATCCCGAAGTCCGCACCCTGCACGGCGGTGTCTCCCCCCGCGGCCACCGTGACTTCCAACCGGTAGTCGCCTGGGGGCAGTGCCGCCAAATCCAGGAGGCCGCGCGTCGCGCCGCCGCCCGAGTCGAGCACAATCGGTTGCGGGTCGGTCGCCACGAGCTGGGCGCCGCGGGGCGATCGAACGCGCACCACGACGGTCGCGGTCTCCGGATGGGTCGGATAGAGCTCGAGGTAGTAGCCGAGACGCGGCTGCTCCGGCGTCAGGATGGGGCGGCCCGACGCCTGGAGGAGCAGCGGCCCCTTGCGGACCTCGCCGGGCCGCGCGGCGTCCTCCGGGGCGGCCTGGCGGAGCCCCGTCGCAAGCAGCAGATCCGACGCGCGGGGTGGCGTGGGAAACGCGGCGATATCGCCGCGCTGTCGGGTCACCCGACCGGTGGCCGAGTCGGTCAGGGCGACGTCGACGGTGTAGCGCCCCGGCTGCACGGCGAAGCTGAAATGCTCGATGGAGGAGCCGCCGGCCGGCCGAGCCCACGACTGTGCGAGCACCTCGGCACCTGCAGAATCGCGGACCGTGACGGTCATCCGATAGACCGCCGCAGACGATATGCGGCAGAACGCGTCGATGACCGTTTGCGAGCCTGCACCGCGGTAGAAGCGGACGGCGCGCAGCTCGAGCGCCCCCCTCTGCCCAGAGTCTCGGGGCGACTGCGGTTGCGCGCTGGCGTTCCCCAGGGCTGCGAGCACCCCGGTTGCCAGCGCCGTCCTCACCCAGCGGGTCAGATGAGCAGCAACTCCTGCTGTGGCTCGCGTGGCGTTACCTCGGGACCGGTCTCGTGCAGATACACGTTGACCTCGCTTCGTACCCCGAAGCGCTCGGGGAGGTAAATCCCCGGCTCGACCGAGAAGCCCACGCCCGCGAGGAGCGTCCGGTCGTCGACGGTCTCGAAGTTGTCGAGATGTGGTCCGGAGCCGTGCAGATCACGGTCGATGGAATGGCCGGTGCGGTGCACGAAGTGGTCGCCGTAGCCGGCGCCCTGGATCACGCCCCGGGCCGCGTCGTCGAGCTCCGCCCCGGAGACGGGGTGCTTCCCCCAGCGCTCCCGCAGGCGCGCCACGGCCGCGTCGCGCGCGGCGCGCACGGTCTCCCACACACGGCGCACTTCGGCGTCGGGGGAGCGGCCGGCGAACCCCATCCACGTTTGGTCGGCGAACACCGTGCCCCGCGCCGGACCCGCCCAAAGATCGAGGAGCATGACCTCGCCCTGGGCGAGCCGCCGGTCGGCGCCCACCTGCGGCTCGTAGTGTGGGTTCGCGGCGTTCGCTTGGAAGCCGACGATGGGCGGGTGGTCGGTGACGAGTCCGGCACGCGCGAAGCCGTCGAGCACGCGCTGCTGGACCGCCGTCTCCCGCACCTCGGCGCCGCGCGCGGTTTCGTTTCCCGCCCAGCGCAGGGCTTCCTGCGCGATCGCGGCGATCGCCTCGGCGGCGCGCCGGTGCCCCGCCAGCTCCTCCGCGGACCAGCGGGCCGCGAAGCGCGTGACCAACGGGGCGGACGGCACGACCCGCGCACCCAAGCCCTCGAGCAGCTCCACGACGCCGTGCGGCACGCGGTCCATGTAGGGCACGCCGTCGCCCGGCGACACCTCCATGGCGAGTGTCTTGCCGGCCACGACGGGGGCGAGCTGCGCATGCAGCTCGCGCCACGCGGCGTAGGGACGCACCTCCCCGGGGAATCCGGCGAACGACGCCAGCTCGATGCGGTGGGCCACGGCCACCGGGGCGCCGGCGGCCGGCAGGAGCACGAAGAAGCGCCGCGTGCCCATGCCCTGAATGCCGAGCACGCGCGTCGCCACCGGGTTGACCCCGTGGAAGTCGTACAGCAGCCAGCCGTCGGCACCGATCTCGCGGAGGATGGCGGCGAGCGCCGGGAAATCGAAGCCCTGGAGCGGGGGCGCGGTCGGGGCCATCAGTGGTGCCTGGGATCGGGCGGGGCGGCGCGCCACTCGCACGTTGCGCCCCCGGTGGCGCGGCAGGCCGTGTGCAGCATAGCCCCCTCATAACCGACGAGGAGGCGCAGCAGCTCCGCCAGGGCGGCGCCGTAGAAGCCGCAGGCCGCTCCGTCGGGCGTCGCGTTGATCGCGATGGGGTCCGAGACGCGGGCCACCGGCAGGTGCTGCTCGCGCCTCAAGTCCGCGCCCAGCACAGCGCGGGCGGCCCGCCGGGCGGCGAGGTACCCGAAGAGGCGCAGCGGGGGGAACGAGCGGCGCACGGCGCGCCGCGCCGCGCGCCGGCCCGCCTCGGCGAACACGAGGTCGGCGTCCGGCCGCCGCCCCACCAGGCGGAGCAACGCTTCGACGTGCCCGGGGTCCACCCGCGCGTCCCGGCGCACCAGCTGCTCGTACTCGGCGAGCTGCATGGCGACCGTCGGCGAGAGTCCGAGCCGCTTCACCAGCAGCTCTTCGGCGAACTCGCTGAGCCCGTCCTCGACGGGCGTGTCGAGATTGCGAACCGCCTCGAGGACGGCGAGCGGAACGATGCTGTGCACCACGGCGCGCGAAACCTAGCACCCCATTGCGGAAGTCGGGAGCCCGAGTGAGCCTTCTACCACAGCCATGAGCGCCTCGACGCCCCCACAGCCCCCACCTCCAGTCGACGAGAAGCGCGCCAGCTTCGAACGCGAGGCACTGGTGCACCTCGACGCGCTGTACCGGGTGGCCCTCCGCCTCACCGGAAACGCCTCCGACGCGGACGACCTGGTGCAGGAAACCATGCTCAAGGCCTACCGCGCCTGGGACCAGTACGAGAAGGGGACGAACGCCAAGGGGTGGCTCCTCACTATCCTGCGGCACGCGTTCATTAATGAATACCGCCGGCGCACCCGCCACCCGGAAACCGTGGACCTGGACACCATTGAGCCGTTCGCGGTGTTTGGGGAGATACAGGAAGAGGACCCCCAGGGCGCCTTTTTCGACCGCATCGTGGACGACGAGGTGCTCCGGGCCATCGACGCGTTGCCCGAGGCATTCCGGGAAACGCTCGTCCTGAGCGACGTCGAGGGGATGTCCTATCAGGAAATCGGCAAGATCCTGGAGATCCCGGTGGGGACGGTGAAGTCCCGCCTGTTCCGGGCTCGGCAGCTGCTCCAGGCGAAGCTCTACGACTACGCGGTGAACATGGGCTACATCAAGGGAAGTCGCGCATGAATTGTCGCGAGTGCGCCGAGCATCTGTACGAATTCCTCGATCGGGAGGTCACTCCCGAGCTCGAGCGGGACATTCGCCAGCACCTGGAGGAATGTCCCCCCTGCGGGGAGCAGTACGACTTCGAGGCGCTCTTCCTCAAGTTCCTCCGGGCCCGCTGCCGGGCCCAGGGGGCCCCCCCGGAGTTGAAGCGCCGCCTGCTGCGCGACCTGTTCGGCGAGTGAGTTGGCTGAGCCGCAGCGGCGCAATCGCCGCGCTGGCCGTGGGCGGGGCAACCGCGTGGGGTACGGGATGGCGAGGCTTCGGGCTGCTCCTCGCCTTTTTGGTTTCCGGAAGTCTGTTGACCCGCGGCGGCGGGCGGCGAACGGCGCGGCAAGTGCTCGCCAACGGCGGCGTGGCGGCGCTGGCGGCCCTCGCCAGCAGTTGGTCCGCGTTCGCCGGCGCGCTGGCCGCCGCCACGGCCGACACCTGGGCGACTGAAATCGGCGCCTTCTCCCCCACACCACCCCGAATGATCACGAGCGGCGTGCCGGTCCTCCGGGGAGCGTCGGGGGGTATCACGCCGCTGGGAACGGCGGGTGGCGTACTCGGCGCGGTCGTCATCGGCGCCCTGGCCTCGATGTTGGGACCGCACGAGGTGCGGTTGGCCACCGTGGTGGCGGTCGCCGGTGTAGTGGGCATGCTCGTTGATTCATTCCTGGGCGCGACGGTGCAGGGATCGTTCGGAGATGAACCGGTCCAACCGACTCGAGGATACGCGTGGCTGGACAACGACGCCGTGAACCTGGCGGCGACGCTGGCCGGCGCCGGGGTCGCGGCCGCCGGCTGGAGGCTCTGCTGCTAGCGTGACTCACTGGGACGCGGTGGTCGTCGGGGCAGGGCCGGCGGGGTCCGCCACCGCCCTGCTGCTTGCCCGTGCCGGCGCACACGTGCTGCTCCTAGACCGGGCGCGCTTTCCTCGCGACAAACCCTGCTCGGAGTATCTGAGCCCGGAATCGACACGCATCCTCGGCCGGCTCGGCGGCGGCGTGGCGGAAGCCGTGGAGGCCGCGGCGCCCGCCCGACTCCATGGGATGAAAGTCGTCGCGCCAAGCGGCGCGGCGATGGTAGGGCGGTTCGGCGAGCGCTTCAGCTACGCGCTGCCCCGCACCACCTTCGACACGATTCTGCGGCGCGCGGCGGAACGGGCGGGAGCGGTCGTGCGTGAAGGGGTGAAGGTCGAGGACTTGCTGTACCAACGCAGGGCGGTCGAGGGCGTGGTCACGCGGGAAGCGGGAAGCGGGAAACGGGAAACATGCCGCGCGCGCGTCGTAGTCGGGGCCGATGGCTTACGCTCCCTGGTGGCGCGGCGGCTCGGGTTCGTCCGCACATCGCCGCCCCGCCGAGTGGCGTTCGCCGCCCACGTCGCCGACGTGGCGGGAGTTGTGGACCTCGGTGAGATGCACGTTGGACGCAACGGTTATGTGGGGCTGGGGCCGATTGGCGACGGGGTGACGACCGTGGCGCTGGTGCTGCCCCTGCGCGCAGTGCGGCGGCATGGGCCGCCCCGGCTCTTCGAGGCGCTCGACCGTTTCCCCGGCCTGGCGGGGCGCTTCGACCCAGGACGCCTGGTGCGCCCTGTCCTGGCGACGGGGCCCTTCGCCCAGTGGTCGCGGCGCCCGGTGGCGGACGGAGGGGGCGCGCTCCTCGTCGGTGACGCCGCCGATTTCTTCGACCCGTTCACCGGCCAGGGGATTTACAGCGCGCTGCGCGGGGCGGAACTGGCCGCTGCCTGCCTCATGTCCGGCGCCCCATTACGCACCTATGCGCGCGCGCGTCGCCGTGAGTTCGCGGGGAAGTGGCTGCTCGAGCGGCTGATCGCTCTGGGCGTCGGCTGGCCGGCGCTGGTCGAGCGCGCGGTGGCGCGGCTGGCGCGCCGCCCCGATCTCGCGGATCTTCTGGTGAGCGCGACGGGCAATTGCGTCCCGGCGCGCGCGGTGTTGCGCCCCGGCGTCCTCACGCGACTGCTCTGGTAATCATGGCTCCCGTCGATCCTCCCCAGTTTCGCCAGCTGCTCGGCCGGTTTGCGACCGGTGTCACGGTACTCACGACGCGAACGTCCGGCCGCGGAGGGGGCGCGCCGATCGGGATGACGGCGAGCTCCGTGGCGTCGGTCTCGCTCGACCCGCCGCTGGTGCTCGTCGCCGTGGACCGTAGCCACGAGATGCACGCTGCGCTCGAGGCCGCGTCGCATTTCGTGCTCAACGTGCTCGCGGCGGATCAGGAGGCGCTGTCGCGCCGCTTCGCGGCCGAGGCGCCCAACCGCTTCGACGGCGTTGGCTACCGGGAAAACAAGCGAGGGATCCCCGTCCTGGACGGGGTGCTCGCGCACATCGAGTGCGAGAAGCGCACCGCGGTTCCGGCCGGCGACCACACCGTGTTCTTGGGCCTAGTGGTCGGGGGTAGCGTCACCGATCGGCGGCCGCTCCTGTACTATCGCGGTGGGTACGCGAGCCTCCACGGCGGCTAGATGCGTACCGTAGACCGTATTCAAGTGCACGCGCCGCTCGGGCGCGTCTTCGCCGCGGCCAGTGCCGTCGAACGGTGGCCCGCGATCCTGCCGCACTACCGGTGGGTGCGGCGGGGGGAGAGAAATCTCGTCGAGATGGCCGCGTGGCGGCCGTTCGGGGTGTTCCGCTATCCCGCTTGGTGGGTCTCGGAGATGACGGTGGACCGCGCGGCCGGGGAAATCCGTTACCGACACGTGCGGGGTATCACGCGGGGCATGAGCGTCGTGTGGAGGTTGGTGGAGGTTGGTGGAGGTTCTGGGGGAGGCGTGGACGTGGAGGTCGTGCACACCTGGGACGGTCCGGGGTGGCCGCTGGTCGGCCGCCTCGCGGCGGATCTCGTCATCGGTCCCGTGTTCATCCATGGGATCGCGTCGCGCACGCTCGCGGGGATCAAGCGAGCGGCGGAGACCGGTAACGCGACGTGAGGGCTTCGCGCCGAGTAGTGATCACTGGGATCGGAGCGGTGACGCCGATCGGCACCGGCGCAGCGGGGTTATGGACGGGGCTGGAGGCGCGGGCCTCGGCCGTGCGCGAGATCTCGCGGTTCGACCCCACGCCGTTTCGCAGCCGCATGGCGGCGGAGATCCCCGACTTCCGGCCCCAGGACCACCTCGACGCGAAGCGCGCGCGCCGGCTCGATCGCTTCTCCCAGCTCGCGGTGGCGAGCGCGCGCCTGGCGCTCGAGGACGCACACTGGGCCACGGCGGGCGAGAATCCCGACCGCGTGGGGGCGATGATGGGATCGGCACTGGGCGGGGTGGCGTTCGCGGAGTCCCAGGTGCCGAAGTACCTGGCCGAGGGCCCGCGGGGCCTCGACGCGTCCCTCGCGCTGGCGGTGTTCCCGGGCGCCGCGAGTTGCAACATCGCGATCGCGTTCGGGTTCACGGGCCCCAACGCCACCAACGCGATGAGCTGCGCCTCGGGGACGATGGCGGTCGGCGAGGCCTTCCACGTGGTGCGCGACGGCCGCGCCGACGTGATGTTGGCGGGAGGCGCCGAGGCGCCGCTGGCCCCGCTCACGTTCGCCGCCTTCAGCATCATTCGCGCGATGAGCACCCGCAACGGCGACCCGGCGCACGCATCCCGTCCCTTCGATGTGGAGCGCGACGGCTTCGTCATGGGCGAGGGGGCGGCGGTGCTGGTGCTGGAGGAGCGGGGCCGGGCCCTGGCCCGGGGTGCGCCGATCTACGCCGAGGTGGTGGGTCACGCGTACACGAACGACGCGTACCACATGACGGCGCCGCGCCCCGACGGGCGCCAGGCCGCCCGCGCCATGCGCCTCGCCCTCGCCGACGGCGACGTCGCGCCGGCGGAGGTGGGTTACATCAACGCGCACGGGTCTTCGACGCCGTTGAACGACTCGACCGAGACGGCGGCGATCAAGCAGGTGTTCGGCGACCACGCGTACCGCCTCATCCTGAGCGGCACGAAGGGGTACTACGGCCACGCGCTCGGCGCGAGCGGAGCGATCGAGGCGGCGATCTGCGCGCTGGCGCTCGCCCGGGGCTGGCTCCCCCCCACGATCAACCTGGAGCGGCCCGATCCCGCCTGCGATCTCGACTGCCTTCCCGGCACCGGCCGGGTGGCGCGGCCCGAGGCCGTCGTGTCGAACTCCTTCGGATTCGGCGGCATCAACGCGGCGCTGGTGTTGCGGCCCGACACCGGCGACCGGTAGATTGCCCCCGCCTTCACTTCCCGGAGCGCCCTCGTGAATCGCACGGTCCTGCGTCCGCTCGTCGCCGAATTCGTCGCGACCGCACTGTTCGTGTTCCTCGGTGCAGGCAGCGTCGTCCTGAACGCCGCCACCAACAATGCCCTCGGCGTAGTCGGCATCTCCCTCGCCCACGGCGTCGGCATCGGGGTGCTCATCACGATGGTGATGACGATTTCCGGCGCCCACCTGAACCCCGCGGTGAGCCTGGGGTTGTGGGTCGCGGAAAAGATCGACGCGGCCACGCTCGGCCGTTACGTGGCCGCGCAGCTGCTCGGCGCCATCCTCGCCGCGCTGCTGGTGAAGTGGCTCTTCCCGGCCGGGGCCGGGCGCGTCACGTCGCTCGGCACCCCGCAGCTGGCCACCAGCATCGGGTTGCTCGAAGGGATCGCCCTCGAAGCGCTGTTCACGTTCTTTCTCGTGAGCGCGGTGTTCGGCACCGCCGTGTCGCCGCAGGCGCCCAAGGTCGGAGGCTTCGGGATCGGGTTG
>WNFV01008659.1_pt1 | contig 24577 bp, 13 predicted proteins | sample 5400101 | NCBI WGS metagenome assembly WNFV01 (sample SAMN13153361, study PRJNA577476) | soil metagenome | isolation source: 115 cm soil or saprolite under grassland replicate 1 | place: USA:California | collected 2016-06-15 | reverse complement strand
ATCAAGATCATGTGGGACCGGCTGTACGACGCGGGGGCCGACGTCGTATTGAACGGGCAGCAGCACGATTACGAGCGCTTCGCCCCCCAGACGCCGGCCGGCGTCGTGGACCCGACGTACGGCATCCGGGAGTTCAACGCCGGCACCGGCGGTGAGGGCGTTACCATGCCTACCGTCATCGCGGCGAACAGCGAGGCCATCGGGGCGGATTTGGGCGTCCTGAAGCTGGCGCTATACGCCGGCCGCTACACCTGGCAGTTCGTTCCCGTGAGCGGAAGCACGTTCACCGACTCGGGGGAAGGCACGTGCCACGGGGCCCCGCCGGGCTTCAATCATGCGCCCACTGCGGCGCCCGGGGGCCCCTATTCGGGCGCCGAGGGCACGGCCGTGAGCTTCGACGGCAGTGGCTCGTCGGACCGGGATGGGGACGCCCTGACCTACGCCTGGAACTTCGGCGACGGGACCACCGGAATCGGCGCGCAGCCGGCTCACACCTACGCCGACAACGGCAGCTACACCGTGACGCTCACCGTCAGCGACGGGCGCGGCGCCTCGAGCTCGCCGGTCACGACCACGGCGACGATCGGCAACGCGGCGCCCGCGGTGAGCGCGGGAGGCGACCAGCCCGCGACCGTGGGCAGCCCATTCATTCTCAACGCCAGCTTCAGCGATTCGGGTGTGAACGATGCCACGTGGACCTACACCATCAACTGGGGCGACGGCTCGGCGGAGACCACGGGCACCACGGCCAACCAGTCGAATTCGATCACGGTCGCGCACGTGTACGCCGCGGGCGGGACCAACACCGTGACGGTGACCGTGACGGACAAGGACGGCGCGTTCGGTTCCGGCCAGGCTACCGTGACGGTCTCCGCGGACAACCGCGCGCCCACGGCAGCGACCGGGGGGCCGTACGTCGGCACGGAGGCTGCGGCCGTCAGCTTCGACGGCAGCGGCTCCTCTGATCCCGACGCCGACGCCCTGACCTACGCCTGGAGCTTCGGCGACGGGACCACCGGGACCGATGCGCAGCCGAGCCACACCTATGCCGACAACGGCAGCTATAGCGTGACGCTCACCGTCACCGACACGCATGGGGCGTCGAGCTCGGCGACCACGACCGCGACCGTCGCCAATGCGGCGCCGTCGGTGAGCGCGGGCGCCGACCAGACGTTGGGCGTGCGCAGCGCCATCACGGTCAGCGCCAGCTTCAGCGACGTCGGCGTGAACGACACGCCCTGGTCGTATTCGATCGAGTGGGGCGACGGCTCGACCGCGACCACCGGCACCAAGACCAGCCAGTCGAGCACGATCACCGCCACGCACCCCTATACCGCGGCCGGCACGCACACCGTGCGCGTCACCGTGACCGACAAGGACGGGGACGCGGGCTTCGGGACGCTGACCGCCACGGTCTTCGACGGCGTCACGCTCGCGGGCGCCGGCGACATCGCGCGCTCGCGCTCCGGCCACATCGATGCCGAGGCCACCGCCGCGCTGCTCGACGGGATTTCCGGCACGGTGTTCACCCTCGGCGACGCGGCCTACGACAGCGGCACCGTTGCTCAGTACAACACGCTCTACGATCCGACGTGGGGTCGCCACAAGGCTCGGACGTACCCGGTGCCCGGCGACAAGGACTACAAGACGGCCGGAGCCGCCGGCTATTTCGGCTACTTCGGCGCCGCCGCGGGTGATCCCACGAAGGGCTATTACAGCTACGACCTCGGCGCCTGGCACGTCGTCATGCTGAACAGCAGCACCACGAGCGTGGCGACGCCCGACAACGCGCAGCTGGCGTGGCTCGGGGCCGACCTCAGGGCGAACACCAAGCAGTGCGTGCTCGCGATGTGGCACGAGCCGCGCTTCTCTTCAAGCGCGTCCACCCCGAGTAACGCCGTGAAGCCGTTCTGGGACTCCCTGTATGCGGCCGGGACCGAGCTGGTAGTGAACGCTCACGCGAGGCGCTACGAGCGGTATGCCCCGCAGAACGTGAGCGGCCAAAGCGACCCGACCAACGGTATCCGCGAGTTCATCGCGGGCACGGGCGGCGAGGGCCTCGATGGCGCAGGCTCGTACACCAGTACGACGCGCGAGGTGAACATCAGCAACGTGTTCGGCGTGCTGAAGCTGACGCTGGGAGACGGCATCTACTCCTGGCAGTTCATCCCGGTGGCGGGCCAAACGGCTACCGACTCAGGGGTAGGCTCCTGCCACTAAGCGCGGCGTGCCACGCCCCGCGAGCGGCTTGCTGGAAGAGGTAGGGACGTATGGCGAATTCCAAGGAAAGGAGCGGCGGTAGTGACGAACCGCATTCGGCATCTCGTGACGGGTGAGCAGGGTGGAAGGCGGATGCCGAAATTGACCAGCATGCTCGAGCCATGTGAGGTCCACGTGCCGAGGGAGCATTTGATCTCGTTGCTGGAGATGAGCCTCGAGAAGATCGAGATGCAGCGCGGGCAGTCGGACACCACCCCCGCCCGCATCAAGGAGACCGAGATGGCCATCCGCCAGCGGCGGGAGCTGTTGGAGTGGACCCAGGAGCATCCGGACGAGATGATCTGCGTCGCGCTCTATCCGGAGTCGCAGAAGGCGCGCTGAACGGTGTGTAGGACCGCTCCCCCTCAGTCGTAGCGGTTGCGTTACAACATCACCAAGTGCCGGTGATGTAACAGCTTATGCAACACGCGGTTAGCGCGCGCACGCATCCTGCGGGCAGTTCCCCGCGCGGAGGGCCGGCCTAATCCCTGCGGAGCGAGAGCGCCATGCGACATCGCCATGCGCTGTGGTGGATGCTGTGCCTCGTCCTGGCCTGCAGCGAGGATCGGCCACCCGCCGGTCCGGTGGCCGACCTGATCGGGTCACCCGGTGCAGTCCTGATCGGCGTCGGCGACATCGCATCCTGCTCGAGAGAGAGCGACGCCGCGACGGGCGCGCTCGTCGACAGCCTGGCCGGCGACGTGCTGGTGCTGGGAGACGCGGCCGCGCCGAGCGGCGCAGTCGTGGATTACGCGACCTGCTACGACCCGACCTGGGGACGCCACAAGGCACGCACCTACCCCACGCCCGGAGACTTCGACTACCGGACGCCGGGCGCGGCCGGCTACTTCGACTACTTCGGCTCGCAGCTGGCCCGGTTCGGATCTCAGGCGCTCGATCCCGCCAGGGGCTACTACAGCTACGAGCTCAGCGCCTGGCACGTCGTGGCCCTCAATTCGAACGTCTCGATGGCGCCGGGCTCACCCCAGGAGCAGTGGCTCCGGGCCGATCTCGCCGCCCATCCGGCGGCGTGCACGCTGGCTTTCTGGCACCTCCCGCGGTTCTACTCGGGCGGCGGGGCTACGAATCACGCATCCGTCCAGCCGCTGTGGGACGCGCTGTACGACGGCGGGGCGGACGTCGTGCTCAACGCGCACACCCGCAACTACGAGCGGTTCACTCCGCAGGACCCGGGTGGCGGTCGCGACTCGCTGTACGGGATGCGGGAATTCATCGTCGGCACGGGCGGCCTCGGGCGCTGGGGCTTCGACACGGTCGCGTCGAACAGCGAGGTGCGGGCCCAGCCGCTCGGCATCCTGAAGCTTGCGCTGTACCCGGGCGGCTATACGTGGACCTTCGTCTCCGTTCCCGGCATCAGCTTCGCGGACTCGGGCTCAGCGACCTGCCATGGCCCCCCGCGCAACAACGTCCCGCCGTCCGTCGACGCGGGGCCCGATCTGCGGACCGAGCCGGGTGCCTCGATGCCGCTGACCTTCCGGGTCGCGGATCCCGATAGCGAGGTGTCGTGGAGTTACACCATCGACTGGGGAGACGGGACCAGCGAGCACGCGAGCGCCCAGTCGCTCGCGAGCTTGTTCACCGCGGGCCACGTGTACGGCCAGGCCGGCAGGTACGTCGTCGGGGTTCAGGCGGCCGACCCGAAGGGCGGGACCGCGACCGACACGCTGACGGTGTTCGTCGATCCGCCGGGCACGCCCCAGGTCTTCGTCGGCGCGGGGGACATCGCCAGTTGCAACACCGCAAACGACCAGGGGACGGCGACGCTGCTCGACAGCATCCCGGGCACCGTCTTCACCCTCGGCGACAACGCCTATCCCGACGGCTCGCTGGCAGCCTATCGGGACTGCTACGGGCCGACCTGGGGCCGCCTCAAGGCACGCACGCGCCCGGCACCCGGCAACCACGATTACAAGACTCCCGGCGCCGCCGGCTATTACGGCTACTTCGGCGTGGCAGCCGGCGATCCCGCCAAGGGCTACTACAGCTACGACCTCGGCGCCTGGCACATCCTGGTACTGAACTCGAAGGTCGGGAATCCGGGGTCCCCCCAGGTGCAGTGGCTCCGCGCCGACCTGGCGGCCCACCCCGCGCTGTGCACCCTCGCCTACTGGCACGCGCCGCGCTTCAGCTCGGGGACGACGCACGGCAATGAGCCCAAGACCCAGCCGCTGTGGCAGGCGCTCTACGAAGGAGGCGGGGACATCGTGCTCTCGGCCCACGAGCACAACTACGAGCGGTTCGCGCCGCAGGCGGCGAACGCGACGCTCGACTCCGCCCAAGGCATCCGCGAGTTCGTGGTGGGCACGGGCGGTGCGGGTTCCTATCCCTTCGGCACGCCCCTCCCGAACAGCGAGGTGCGCAGCAGGGACCACGGAGTGCTCAAGCTCACCCTCTCCGAAGGAGCCTACAGCTGGCAGTTCGTCCCCGTGGCGGGAGCGACACTCAGCGACTCGGGGAGCGGCACCTGCCACGGGGCGCCGCCACCGAATCGGGCGCCCACCGCCGCGGCCGGGGGACTCTATCGCGGCTCGGAGGGCGGCGCCATCCGCTTCGACGGCCGCGGCTCTTCGGACCCGGATGGGAACGCCCTCACCTACGCCTGGAGCTTCGGCGACGGCAGCACCGGCACCGGGCTCACCCCGAGCCACACCTACGCCGACAACGGCACCTACACCGTTACGCTCACCGTCAGCGACACCTACGCCGCGGCCGGCTCGCCGGCGACGACGACGGCGACGATCACCAACCTGCCGCCGTCGCTCGACGCCGGACCCGACCGCACCACCGGCGTGGGGAGCCCGGTGGGAGTCAGTGCGAGGTTCGGCGATCCGGGCCTCAAGGATGGGCCCTGGGCGTATCGGATCGACTGGGGCGACGGCACCGTCACGACCGACAGCGCGGCCATTCAGACGAACCCGATCAACGCCGCCCACGCTTATGCCGCCGCCGGCACGGACGTCGTGCGCGTGACGGTGACGGACAAGGACGGAGGCACCGTCACCGGAACCTTCACCGTCACCGTCGCCCCACCGCGGGAGACGACCGTGACGCTCGTCGGCGCCGGCAACATCGCGCGCTGCGACCGCACCAACGACGAGGCCACCGCGGCACTGCTCGACAGCATTCCCGGCACCGTGTTCACGCTCGGCGACGCCGCCTATCCCGGCGGAACGGCGGCGAGCTACACGAGCTGTTACGATCCCAGCTGGGGCCGCCACAAGGCTCGGACGTACCCGGTGCTGGGCAACAGGGACTACGACTCGACCACGACCACGGCCGCGTACTTCAGTTACTTCGGCGCTGCAGCGGGCGATCCGGCGAAGGGCTACTACAGCTTCGACCTCGGCGCGTGGCACATCGTCATGCTGAACAGCAACAACGCGTACGTCTCGACCGCCGCAGGCTCGCCACAGGAGACCTGGCTCAAGGCCGACCTCTCCGCCACAGCGAAGCGCTGCGTGCTCGCGATGTGGCATACCCCGCGCTTCGCCTCCACGACGTCGGCCACGCTCTCCACGAACGGCGCTAGGGCGTTCTGGGATGACCTGTACGCCGCCGGCGCCGAGCTGATCCTCAACGCCCACATGCGGGACTACGAGCGGTTCGCCCCCCAAACCTCGGGGGGCGTGGCCGATCCGGCGAACGGGATCCGCCAGTTCATCGTGGGCACGGGCGGCGAAGGCCTGGACGCTCCAAACACGCTCATCCATCCGAACAGCGAGGTGAACATCAGCCGCGTGTACGGCGTGCTGCGGCTGACGCTGGGCGACGGGACGTATGACTGGCAGTTCATCCCGGTGGAGGGCCAGGCGGCGACTGACGCGGGGAGCGGTTCCTGCCACTGAGCGCGGCGACCTGCGCGCCACGAGCGCGCGGGCCGCTCTGTCGCCGAAGCGCGCCTGTTATGTAGCACCCGTGCCACAAAGCGAGTGTTAGCCTCTCAGGTATGTAGCTAATTCCATACACCGGAGTGAGTTATGGTGCTGGGCTCGGGCATGCCTCGTGCTCCATAGCAGTGCCTTAGGCCGAATCCAGTGGATTCCCTGAGCCGAGGCGCCCGACATGACCGTGTTCCGCTGCGTCGTCGCTACAGCCGCCCTTCTCGTCCTCACGACCTGCCGCGACAATCAGGGGCCCATGCCCCCTCCGAGCTTCTCCACGACGTCAGCCCCCGTGACCCTGGTCGGCGCCGGGAATATCGCCAAGTGCAACAACACGAACGACGACGCCACGGCTGCGCTGCTCGACGGGATCCCGGGGACCGTGTTCACGCTCGGGGACGCCGCCTACGATAACGGTACGCTCACCCAGTACAACACCTGCTACAACCCGAACTGGGGACGGCACAAGGCCCGCACCCAGCCGGCGGCGGGCGACCGCGACTACAAGACCGCCAACGCGAGCGGCTACTTCGGCTACTTCGGCAGCGCCGCGGGCGACCCGACCAAGGGCTACTACAGCTACGACCTCGGCGCCTGGCACATCATCGTGCTCAACAGCGGCACCACCCAGATCTCCAGCGACGCGAACTCGCCCCAGGTGGCCTGGCTGCGCGCGGACCTGGCCGCCCATCCCGCGCGCTGCACCCTGGCCTACTGGCATCACCCCCTGTTCGACTCGAAGGACGCACCCAACACGAAGATCAAGCCGCTGTGGGACGCGCTGTACGCCGCCGGCGTGGACGTGGTGGTGAACGCGCACTACGCCTTCTACGAGCGGTTCGCGCCCCAGACACCGGCCGGCGCCGCCGATGCGGCGTACGGCATCCGGGAGTTCGTGGTGGGCACGGGTGGCGCCGAGAGCCAGAACCCAGACCACCTCCGGCCCAACAGCGAGGTCAGAAACGGCGGCACGCCGGGCGTCCTGAAGCTCACGCTCGACTCCGCGAGCTACGCGTGGGAGTTCACGCCGATCGCGGGGAAGACGTTCCGCGACGCGGGGAGCGCCGGCTGCCACGGCGTCCCCGCGCCGTCCGTGAACGCCGGCCCCGATCTCACGACCAGCCCGGGTGACGCGGTGAGCCTGGCGGTCACGTTCACCGATCCTGTGAACGCCGCCCCGTGGACCTACACGATCCTGTGGGGGGACGGCGGCTCGACCAGCGGAACCACCCAAGCCTCGCCGATCACCGCGTCACACGTGTACGCGGCGTCCGGCCTGGACAGCGTGCGCGTCGCGGTCACGAACAACGCGGGAGCGTCGGGCTCGGACTCGCTCGCCGTCCAGGTCGGGCCGCCCACCGCCGTCGTGCTGCTCGCGGCCGGGGACATCTCGAGCTGCGGCAGCAACCAGGACGAGCTGACCGCCCGGATCCTCGACACGATCCCGGGCACCGTAGTCCCGCTCGGCGACAACGCGTTCCCCAACGGCACGCTGACCGACTACCAGAACTGCTACGGACCCACGTGGGGCCGCCACAAAGCGCGCACCTACGCCACGCTCGGCAACCACGAGTACGACACCGGCACCGCCAACGGAGCATTCGACTACTTCGGGGACCGCGCCGGACCCCGGGGCCTCGGCTACTACAGCTTCGACCTCGGCGCCTGGCACATCATCGTACTCAATTCCAACGGGAACTTCGTTCCGTTCAGCGCCGGCTCGGCGCAGGATCAATGGCTCCAGGCCGACCTCGCCGCCAACTCTAAGAAGTGCACCCTCGCGACCTGGCACCAGGGGCGTTTCTTCTCGTCGTTCGACGTCGGATATACGTCATCGGGACCCATCAAGATCCTGTGGGATCGCCTCTATGCCGCCGGCGCCGACGTCGTGCTCAACGCGCAGATGCACCACTACGAGCGTTTCCCCCCGATGACGCCGAGTGGTGCCGTGGACAGCACGCACGGTATCAAGGAATTCAACGTCGGCACCGGCGGCGAGAGCGTCGGGATGCCCACGGTGATCGCGCCGAACAGCGAGGTCGTGGCCGCGGCCTTCGGAGTGTTGAAGCTCACGCTGTACGCCGATCGCTACACCTGGGCGTTCCGCCCCGTGGAGGGGGAGACCTTCACGGACGCCGGGAGTGGAACGTGCCACGACGCCCAGTCGGGCACGAATCGTCCCCCGACCGCGGCGCCCGGCGGCCCCTATTCCGGCGCGGAGGGTGTGGCGGTGAGCTTTGATGGCAGCGCCTCGTCGGATCCCGACGGGGACGCGCTCACGTATGCCTGGAGCTTCGGCGACGGCGGCACCGGCACCGGGGTCAGGCCGAGCCACGCCTACGCCAACAACGGCAGCTACACCGTCTCGCTCACCGTGACCGACGCCCGCGGCGCGTCCAGCTCGCCCGCCGCCACGACCGCGACGATCGCGAACGCGGCTCCCACGGTGAGCGCCGGACCGAATCAGACGGCCACCGTCGGCAGCCCCTTTTCGTTCAGCGCTACGTTCAGCGATCCGGGCGTGAACGCCGCGCCCTGGGCGTACGCGATCGATTGGGGCGACGGGTCTTCCCCGACGACCGGCAGCACCACGAGTCAGTCGAGCGCGATCACGGCCACGCACACCTACGCCGCGGCCGGCGCCGACACCGTGCGCGTGACCGTGACGGACAAGGACGGCGGACCAGGTTCTGGCAGGGCTGCGGTGACGGTGACCGCGACGAACCTTCCTCCCACGGCGAGGCCCGGCGGACCGTACTCCGGCCCTGAGGGCACCGCGGTGAGTTTCGACGGCAGCGGCTCGACGGACCCCGACGGGGACGCGCTCACCCATGCCTGGAGCTTCGGCGACGGCAGCACCGGCACCGGCGTCAGGCCGAGCCACGCCTACGCCAACAACGGCAGCTATACCGTCTCGCTCACCGTCACCGACGCCCGCGGGGCGTCCAGCTCGCCCGCCACCGCGACCGCGACGATCGCGAACGCGGCTCCCACGGTGAACGCTGGACCGAATCAAACGGCGACCGCGGCCAGCCCCGTCACGCTCAACGCCACGTTCAGCGATCCGGGCGCGAACGACGCGCCCTGGGCGTACGTGATCGACTGGGGCGACGGGTCCTCCCCGACGACCGGCAGCACGACGAGTCAGTCGAGCGCAATCACAGCCACGCACACCTACGCAGCGGTCGGCACGAACACCGTCCGCGTGACCGTGACGGACAAAGACGGCGCAGCAGGTTCGGGACAACTCACCGTGTCGGTGACGCAGCAGACGAGCGTCACGCTGGTGGGGGCGGGGAACATCGCGCGCTGCGACCGCACGAACGACGAAGCCACGGCGGCTCTCCTCGACGGGATTCCGGGCGCCGTGTTCATGCTCGGCGACGGCGCCTACCCCGGCGGAAGGCTTGGCGACTACCAGAACTGCTACGATCCGACCTGGGGGCGCCACAAGGCCCGCACGTACCCCGTCGCGGGGCATCGCGATTACGACTCGAGCGCGACCGCCGTCGGCTACTTCACCTACTTCGGCGCCGCGGCCGGCGACCCGACCAAGGGCTACTACAGCTACGACCTCGGCGCCTGGCACGTCATCGTGCTGAACAGCAACAACACGTACGTTTCGACCCTCGCGGGCTCGCCCCAGGAGACATGGCTCAAGGCGGACCTCGCCGCGACGACGAAGCGCTGCGTGGTGGCGCTGTGGCACAGGCCGCGCTTCTACTCCACCACGGACACCGTGCTCTATCAGACCAGCTCGGTGAAGCCGTTCTGGGACGATCTCTACGCCGCCGGCGCCGAGCTGATCCTCAACGCTCACGCGCGCGACTACGAGCGGTTCGCGCCCCAGACGCCGGCGGGCGCGGCGGACCTCGTGAACGGGGTCCGTGAGATCATCGTGGGGACGGGCGGGGAGGGCCTCGACGCCCCCAACACCCTCATGAGCCCGAACAGCCAGGTGAACATCAGCAGCGTGTACGGCGTGCTGAAGCTCACGTTGGGAGACGGGACGTACTCCTGGCAGTTCATTCCGGTGGCGGGCCAGACGGCGACCGACTCGGGCAGCGGCTCCTGCCACTGAGCACGGCGTCCGCTCCGGTATCGGCCTGCCGGAGCGTGGTGAACATCGGCGGGGTGCGGGGGGTACTCAACCTCACCTTGGTGGGCGGGGTATAACTCAGGTTGCGTTAGTTGCTCGAGCCCGTCAGCCTGTACCAACGCGAACCGAGTCACACTCCGCTAACCGAGGCAGTCATGGTTCCGGCCACTCCGCCCCCGAGAGAACCTGTCCGAGACGGCCTAGCCGATGCGCCCCCGGATCGCTTCGCGGGCGTGAGCGCTGCCGGGTTCGGGGAGCCTCGGCCCGCCGAACCCGCATCGCTGGCCGAGCAGCTGGCGCGGGACTTGGAGCGCGAGCAGGTCCTGTACTGTCAGTGGACAGGGCACCGGCGGCCGGCGCGCCTGCCCACGGGCGACGGTGACATCGATCTGCTGGTCGACCAGGCCTCGCGCCCCCGCTTTGCCCGGGTGCTCGTCCGCCTCGGCTTCACGCGGGCGGTGGCGCGGCCCGCCCGGCGACTCCGTGCGGTCGACAGCTACTTCGGCCACGACCCACTCACCGGTCGTCTGGTCCGCGTCCACGCGCACCATGCGGTTGTCGTGCGCGGCCCGTGGCGAACGACCTACCGCCTGCCGATCGACGCGCCGTGCCTCGCCTCCGCCGAGCGGCGTGGGGTGTTCCGCGCACCGGCGCCGGAGTACGAGCTGATCGCCTTCGTCGTCCGCATGGTGCAGCGCTATTCCGTGCGGGATGCGCTGCGGGGACGCGAGCCGACGTGGCTGCCTCACATCCAGGACGAGCTCGCCTCCCTCCGAGCGCGGACCAATCGCGCTCCCCTCGCCGCGATCCTGGCGCGGTCGCTTCCGACCGTCACCCCGGCGTTCCTGGACCGGTGCCTGCAATCGCTCGAGCCGGGATGGTCCCCCCTGCGGCGCGTGGCCCTGCGCCACGAGCTCCGGCGCCGGCTCGCGCGGTACGCCCGCCGGGAGGGCGTGTCCGCCGCCTTCGCCGCGCTGTTGGGGCGGGAAGGGGCGCACCGACGCCGTCCCGGCGGGATGGTCATCGCGGTGAACGGGCACGACGGGGTCGAGACGTCGACGTGCGTGCAAGAACTCGAGGCGTGGCTCTCCCCGAACTTTGTGGTGCGGCGGGCGCACTTCAGCGCTGCGGGTCGCAGGACGGCTCGGGCTGCGTGCCCATCTCCAGCCGCTCCGCGACCTGTGCCGTGCGCGGGACCGCTACCGCCTGTGCATCGCCGTCCGCCGGTTCGCCGCCGCCGGGGGAGTCGCCCTGTGCGAGCGGTACCCGATTCCCGAGGCGCGACCGCTCCCGGGAGCGAGCGTCGCCCGGGGCCCAGGCACCGCGGCCGGCGCGCTGCGCACCCTGCTCGCGCGGCGGGAGCGGCGCTACGACACCCGCATCGCGCGGCCCGACCTGGGTATAGTGCTGCGGCTCGAGCCGGAGCTCGCGGCGCCCCTTCGGCGGACAGAGCCGGGCGCCGTGTCGGCCCGAGCACAGACCGGCGCGGAGAACGACTGGACGCAGGCCGGCGCGCGCGTCGTGGACGCCAGCCGGCCCCTGCCGGAGGTGATCGCCGATCTCCAGTCGCTCATCTGGTCCGCGCTCTGAGGCAGGGAGCCAGGCACCGCTCCGGGGGGTGTAACAAAGCTCCTCCAGAGCTGTAGCCTGGGCGCCACACCCTGCCGATTGTCAATCGTCTAACTCACTCCACGACAATCGCTTAACTCTCGCACGCGCCCTGCAGGCAGGTGTCCGCTCAGGGTCTCACGCTCAGCGCATCCAACTCCGGCGATCGCGGGTTCCGCGGTTGCGGTCGCCGCCCGGCACCCGGAGTCGAGCGACCATGTGTGGCCTTGCAGGACGGTTCCACCCCATGGCGCTGCCCGCCGAGCCGGGCTGGCAGAGCCGCGCCGCGGCGCTGCTTGCGCACCGCGGGCCGGACGGGTGCGGCTCCTACCGTGACGAGCACTGCGAGCTCGTGCATCGCCGCCTTGCGCTCATCGACCTCTCGCCCGCCGGCCGACAGCCGCTGGCCAACGAAGACGAGAGCGTCTTCGTCGTGCACAACGGCGAGATCTACAATCACTCCGAGCTGCGGGCGCGGCTCGTCCAGCGAGGCCACCGGTTCCGCAGCACGTCGGACACCGAGGTGCTCGTTCATTTGTACGAGGAGCTGGGCGAGCGGCTGGTGGCCGAGCTCCGTGGAATCTTCGCCTTCGCGATCTACGACCGGCGCCGACGACGCCTCGTGCTCGGGCGAGACCGGTTCGGGGTGAAGCCGCTGTTCTATGCCAGGCTGGATGGACAGTGGGTGTTCGCGAGCGAGCTCAAGGCGATCACGGCCGTCGCGCACTTCCGCCCGGAGCTCGATCGCCAGGCCTGCTACGACTTCCTCGGCCTCGGCTACATCCCGGAGCCCACCACGGGATTCGCGAACGCGCAGGCGCTGCCCAAGGCGACGACCCTCACGATCGCGCCGGAGGGTGAGCACGTCCACCGCTATTACCAGCTCGTCGTGCAGCCCGACGGGGACCACGATCTCGCCACCGCCGCCGCAGCCACCGAGGCCCGAGTGCTCGCAGCCGTTCAGCGGCAATCGTTCGCGGACGTCCCCGTTGCCGCGCTGCTCTCCGGAGGCATCGATTCATCGCTCGTCGTCGCGGCCCACAACCGAGTGGCGGGGGCGGCGGGGGCGGGGGCGCCCACGACCACGTTCAACGTGCGCTTTCCCGACCCGCTCTACGACGAGACCGACGCGGCGCATGCGGTCGCCCGCCACTACGGCACGCATCACCACACCATCGATCTCGGCGATTGGGCCATGACGCCGGAGGCGCTGCTCGAGCTGTTCCGGCACTTCGACCAGCCCTTTGCGGACACGAGCCTCGTCCCCATGTACTGGATCTCCCGGGCGGTACGGGAGCACGGGATCATCTGCACCCTCTCCGGCGACGGCGGCGACGAGGTGTTCGGTGGCTATGCGCACTTCTGGCGCGCGAACCACCTCGTCCGGTTGATGCGCTTCCCCGACTGGCTGCTCGGACTCGGGGCGGCAGCCGGCGGCCGAGCCGCGCGGTGGACGCAGGACTGGGGACGCCAGATGGCCAGGGCCGTCCAGCTCGCCCAGGCCGGGCGCGTGACCGCCGCCCCCATGTTGGCGGGGCTCGCCAGCTACGTGAGCGAAGCGCAAAAACAGAACCTGGTGCTGGCCGAGGCCCGCGCCGGGCTCGCGCCGGCATACCGTCACTTCGACGGGTACCCCACCGCCCCCCTGGCCACAGCGACCGGAGGCGCCGACCTCGAGGAGCTCTCCCGGCGACTCACGGAAACATTCTTCGGCGTCAGCCTGCCGTCGGACATGTTGCGCAAGGTCGACATGATGAGCATGCGGGCGGGAATCGAAGTCCGCGTGCCGCTGCTCGACGACGATGTCGTGGCGCTCGGGGTCGCGCTGCCGCACCGCCTGAAGACCGACGGTCGCACGGGCAAGCGCGTGCTGCGGGCGCTCGCGCGGCGCTGGCTGCCCAGGGCCGTCGCCGTCCGCCCGAAGCAGGGGTTCGGCATCCCCCTGGACGTCATGCTGCCGCACGGCTTCCACGGGGTGCTCGACGCGCTGCTGCTCGGGGGAGACGCGACGACCCACCGTCTGCTCAACGCGGCGTTGGTCCGCCGGTGGCTCGCGGATTTCCGGGAAGCCGGCAATGGCCGGCACGGCGGCGCGATCAGCCGGGGAGGACTGTGTCAACGCGTGTTCACCGTACTCGCGCTCGAGCTCTGGTTGCGCGACCACCGGCTCACCTGGTGATCGGGGGGGCTCGGTGAGGCTCGCGGTCTTCACGAACAAGTACCCGGCGCGCGTCGCCACGTTCTTCGAGCGGGACATGCGCGGGCTGCTCGAGAGCGGGGTCGAGATCGACGTGTTCCCGATCCATCCGCTCGACGCGGGCCTGTGGCGCTATTCGCTCGACCTGCTGGGAGAGCACATCCTGCCCCGGAACCGGGTCCATCACTTGGGACTCGGCCAGAGCCTGCGACAGGCCTGGGGCGGCCTGCGCCGCGGCCCGGCGAGGGGCATCCACGATGCGGCGGCCGTCGCCCTGCATGCGGCCCGCAGCGGCCCGGCGCCGCTGGCCAAGAGCGCGTATGTGCTGCCGCAAGCGTGGGCCTGGGCCGCCTCGCACGCCGACCGGTTCGACCACGTCCTCGCGTACTGGGGCAACTACGCGGGGACTTGTGCGTACGTGTTCCACCGGCTCGCCGGCCGCCCGATTCCCTTCTCCCTCTTGCTGCACGCCGGCACCGACCTGTACTACCAGCCGGTCTTCCTGCGGCCCAAGCTCCTCTATGCCGACCGCATCATCACGTGCTGCGAGTTCAACCGCGCCTACCTGCTGGACCACTACGCGGACGTGGCCGACCGGATCGCCGACAAGATCCACGTCTCCTACCACGGTCTCGACCTGTCGGCCTTCCCCTACCGTCCCACCGGCCGCCCGCCACACACGGTCGTCGCCGTCGGGCGCTTCGCGCGCGACAAGGGGTTCGACTTTCTCCTCCGGGCGGCGCACGAGTTGGCGCGCTGGGGAATCGCAATCGAGGTCGAGCTGGTCGGCGACGGCGCGGAGCGCGGCGCGCTCGAGCGGCTCGCGCGGCAGCTCGGGCTAGCGAACCGCGTCAAGTTCCGCGGGTGGCTCCCGTTCCACGGCGCCCGAGCGGCCATGGCCGGGGCGACCGTCCTGGTCCATCCTTCCGACGGCCTGGGCGACGGCCTCCCCAACGTGGTGCGGGAGGCGATGGCGCTCGGCACGCCGGTCATCGCCTCGCGCGTCGCCGGCATCCCGGAAGCGCTCGACGACGGGCGCTGTGGCATCCTCGTGCCGCCGCGCGATGTCCCGGCACTCGCACAGGCGATTGCGACATTGCTCGCCGACGCCGACCTGCGGCGCCGCCTCGCCGCGGGCGGCCGGTTGCGTACGGAGACGCACTTCGACATGTGGCGCAACGGCGCCCGCCTGGCGGAGGTGCTCCGCGCCGCCCGCCGGTCGGGTGACACACCCGGACTGCGGCCGAATCCTCTGCCGGCAGAGGTTGCCGGATGACTCGGCCCGCGCCCATCCGTTTTCCGGCCGCACCCGAGCCGGCGAGGCCACTCCGGTTGGAATGGCGCGGGGACGCATGACGCCCCTGAATGGCGCAGAGCGGCACGCGCAGCTCGTCCTGAAGCTGCTCCTGGGCGAGGCGGTGCCACCGGCGGCGCTCGCCGCCGTGGACTGGGCGCGGCTCGCCCAGCTCGCGGAACGGAACGCAGTCGCGATCCGTGTCGCCGAGCAGCTCGCCGCACTGGGGCTGCACCCGCCGGCGGCGCTCGCGCAGGCCGTGGAGCGGGAGCGGGGGCGCGCACGCGCGGCGCTCGACCTCCTGCCACGCCCGCGCCAGCTCGCCCGGGCGGTCGGGGAGCGGGACTGGGACGCCGTCGCCCGGTTGGGCGCGTGGCCGGCTGCCGCGCTCCTGAGACGGCTGACGCGATTCCTGGCGCAGCTGGGCCGACCCGCAGCCTCGGGGCGACCGGCCTTCTGGCCCGCCACACCGGAGGGGCGGACGCCATGAGCGACCTGTTGCGGCGGCTGTACCACCACCTCCCGGCCCCCGCCCGTTCGGCCGCCGCCACCCTGCGCGGCCTGTACCTGCGCTCGTGGCGCTACGGCGCGGAGACGGAGCGGCTGGTCGAGCAGGCGCTCGAGCGGGAGCACTGGAGCGCCGCGCAGTGGCACGGCTGGCAGCAAGAACGATTAGCGCAGGTGCTGCACCGAGCGGCCACGCAGGTGCCCTATTACCGAGCGCTGTGGAGCGCGCGCCGGCGGCGGGGTGACCGGCGGAGCTGGGATGTGCTCGAGCACTGGCCGATCCTCGAGAAAGAACCCCTGCGCCGCGATCCCCGCGCGTTCGTCGCCCAAGACTGCGACGTTCGGCAGATGTGGCACGCCAACACCAGCGGCACCACGGGCACGCCACTTCACGTGTGGCGGAGCCGCAGCGCAATGCGGGCGCTCTTCGCCCTAGCGTTGCTGCGCAGCCGCCACTGGCACGGCGTGTCGCGCCGCGATCGCTGGGCCATGCTCGGCGGCCAGCTCGTGACGCCGGTCCGGTCTCGGCGGCCCCCATTCTGGGTGTGGAACGCGGCGCTGCGCCAACTCTACATGTCGTCGTATCACCTGGCGCCCGACCTCATCCCGCACTACCTCGACGCCTTGGCGCAGTACCGTATTGTCTACCTGTTCGGCTACCCGTCCTCGATCTACGAGTTGGCACGGGAAGTGCTGCGCTCCGGGCGGAAGGATCTGGAAATGGCGGTGGTCCTGACGTCGGGCGAGCCGCTGCGCGACCAGCGCGCAGTCATCGCCGCAGCCTTTCACTGTCCGGTGCGGGAGACGTACGGGGCGACGGAAGGGGTGGTGGCGGCCAGCGAGTGTGAAGCCGGCGGGCTCCACCTCTGGCCCGAAGTCGGTATGGTTGAGTTCATGGAGGACGCCGAGCTCGTCTGCACCGGGCTCCTGAACCCCGACAGTCCGCTGATCCGTTACCGTATCGGGGACCGGGCGCAGTTGCCCACAAACGGAGCGTCCTGCTCTTGCGGCCGGACACTGCCATGGCTCCCCGGCATCGACGGGCGAAGCAGCGACTCACTCGTCACCCACGACGGCCGACGCGTCGTCTGGCTGAATCCGGTCTTTTACGGGCTTCCGATCCGCCTCGCACAGATCATTCAGGAAACCGCGGACCGCCTCCGCGTGCGCTATGTGCCGGCCGATGACTTCACGACGGACACCCCGCAGCAGCTCGTCGAGCGGCTGCGGTCGCGGATGGGTCCGGTCGAGGTCGTTCTGGAGGGAGTCGCGGATCTACCGCGCGGCGCCGGCGGGAAGCTGCGGCCGGTCGTCTCCCTCCTCGCTACCGCGCCATCCAACGGCGGCGCCGCGTCCCATGCGGTTTGAGTTCGCCCCGGTTCCGGATTGGCCGCCGCTCGCGTGGCTCGCGAGCTGTTCGCCTGGAGGCCAGTCTGTCGCGGTCTTCCACGGCAGCATGGTCGAATGCACCCCTGACTGGTTCTGCGAGGCGGTCTGGCCCGGCCGCTTCGGCGCGGGCGACTTCGACCGCACCGACCTCGTGTTCGGGTCGGGGGGACGCCTGCGCCCAGACGGCGTGACCTTCGTGTCGTCCGGGTCGACGGTCGACCGGTTGCAGACGTTGGAGACCGCGCAGGGGGTTTGCGTGTCGAACTCGCTCGCGTGCCTGCTCGCTGCCGTCGGCGGGCGCCCGGACCCGACCGATCCGCGATACTTCCAGTTCTTCAGGTCGAGCATCCGCGGCCTCCGGAAGTACAAGCGCATCCTCCCCACCTCGGCCGGCCCCGTGCGCCTCGCCTATTTCCATAATCTGGCTTGGGACGGTCGGTCCCTGCGTGAGGAGACGAAGCCCGCGCCGGTGCGGGACTTCAGCTCGTTCAGCCGATACCGGGACTTCCTCACGACGTCGCTCTGCGAGATCGCCGCGAACATGTCGTCCGGCGAGCGGACGCATCGCTGGGCGTGGCTGGGCACGATCTCTTCGGGCTATGACTCGGCCACGATCGCCGCGCTGGCACGGGCGGCCGGGCTGCGGGACGTCATCTCCTTCGATCGCGCGCGCAGCGGAAGCGACGACACGGGCTCGCAGATCGCTGCCCTGCTGGGGCTCTCGGTGTCCGTCGTGCGGCGTGAGGCATGGCGCCTGCTGGACATGCCGGAGATCCCGTTCCTGGCCGCCGACGCCAAAGGCGAAGAAGTCCACTACACGGCCGCCCAGTCCGCGCTGGCGGGCCGGGTGCTGCTGACGGGGTTTCACGGGGACACGATGTGGGACCGTCACATGGCGCCCCTGAGCGACGACCTCGGGCGCGGCGACCAGTGCGGGCTGTCCCTGACCGAGTACCGGCTCTGGACCGGCTTCATCCATTGTCCCGTCCCCTTCTTTGGCGCCCAGCAGATCCGCGCCGTCAACGCCATCAGCCGGTCGCGGGAAATGGCTCCGTGGAGTGTCGGCGGCGCGTACAACCGTCCCATCTGTCGCCGCATCCTCGAGGAAGCGGGCGTGCCGAGAGGCCTCTTCGGCGTCGCCAAGAAGTACACGTCCGTGTTGTTGTTCGACCGGCGCGCGTTCCTGTCGGCCCGATCATGGCGGGACTACTCGCACTGGCTGGTAGAGCATGCAAGCGAGTGGTGGAGGCGAGGGCACGCTCCTCCCCCTCCGGCGCGCCAGCGGGTGACCCCTCTGCGATCCGTGAGCCGGGGACGCCGGAGGCCGGGACAATCGAGCGGCGCCCGTTCGTCTCCGTGGTCGTTCCCTGCCGGAACGAGGGGCGCTTCATCGAGAAGTGCCTGGACTCGATCGTCACCTCCGACTATCCCAGGGAGCGGCTCGAGGTACTGGTGGTGGACGGCATGAGCGACGACGGGACGCGGGAGATCGTGGCCCGCTGCGCCGCACGCCATCCGGCGATCCGGCTGGTTGACAACCCGAACCGGATCACGCCGAGCGCCCTCAACATCGGCATCCGGGCGGCGCGGGGCGACGCGATCGTGCGGATGGACGCCCACGGGACGTACCCCCCCGACTACATCTCCCGCTCCGTTGCAACGCTCGAGCAGACGGGCGCCGACAACGTGGGGGGCGTGATCGTGACGCTGCCGGCCGATGACACTCCCGTCGCGCGCGCCATCGCGGTCGCGGTCTCCCACCCCTTCGGCGTCGGCGACTCGCACTTCCGCATCGGCAGCAGCGAGCGCCGCTGGGTCCACACGCTCGCCTTCGGTTGCTTCCGCCGCGAGGTCTTCGCCCGCGTGGGACTGTTCGACGAAGAACTGGCCCGCAATCAGGACGACGAATTCAACTTCCGGCTGGTGACGCGCGGGGGCCGCGTGCTGCTCGACCCGCGCATCGTCGCCTCCTACTACGCCCGCAGGACGCTGGGGCAGGCCGCGCGCATGTTCTACCAGTACGGCTACTTCAAGCCGCTCGTGGCCAGAAAGGTGGGACGGGTGATGAGCGCGCGGCACCTGCTGCCGGCGCTGTTCGTGCTCAGCCTCGCCACCAGCGCGCTCCTGGCCCCGTGGGTCGCCGCCGCGCGACCGCTCGTCGCCGCGATCGTCGGCACCTATCTCGCCGGCGCCGCTGCGTCTGCGGCGCTGTCCATCCGGAGGCTCAGGCTGGCCGGCGCGCTCGTGCTGCCGGCGGTGTTCGCGCTGGTCCACTTCGGCTACGGCCTTGGGTTCCTTCGGGGCGTCGCGGTCCACATGCTCGGCCTCGGACGCCGCGCCGAGAACCAGAGGGCCGTTGCCTCCTCGCGCTAGCACACCCATCCGGGGAGCCAGCGCGGCACGTGGCCTCACTGCCACGCCCGATGCGGCCGCGCCTCGACGCAGCCACACCCATCGATCACGTAACCACAGGCGCGATGGGCAGTTAGCCAGTAGCCCTCCAGTGCACGGGTCCTGCACAAAGTGGAGCACCTGACGCACCGACTCGCCCACGATGGCTTCACGCGCCGCCCGAGCGGACGGCAGGGCGGTTGAGCGTCGCCACGAACCCGGAATCGAGCCCTATGCGCCCGGCAACCCGCGAAGAGCGCTACGCCCACCTCGTCCTGAAGCTGCTGCTCGGCGAGGCCGTGCCGACGGCGGCGCTCGCCGCTGTGGATTGGAGCCTGCTCGCCAGACTCGCGGAACGGAATACGGTCCTCATCCGTCTGGCCGAGCTGCTGGCGGCGCTCGGCCTGCGGCCGCCGCTGGCGTTCACGCAGGCCGCCGCGCACGAGCGGGCGCGCGCCCGCGCCGCGCTGGACGTCTTGCAACGCATCGGCGCGGCCTGCGCGCAGCACGGCGTCGAGTGGCTGGTGCCGAAGGCGCTTCAGCGGTACCCCGACGTGGGCGATGACCTGGATCTGCTGGTCCGCGCGCGCTCCCCGGCGGTCGATCGGCTCATGCTGGAGCACTTGGCCGTCACGCCCCGGCCGCGGCGCCTCGCCCACCTGCTCGCGGGGACCACGGTCTACACCGCCGGGGCGGGACTCGAGCTCGACATCCATCACGGCTGCGTGGGCAGCGCCGGCCAGCATACCCGCTACGCGACGGCCCTGTTCGCGCACCGGCAGCCGGCGGCCGTCGGCGGCATGGCGGTCTTCGTGCCGTTGCCGGAGCACCAGCTGGTGCTGCAGGGCCTCGAAAAGGTGGCTGGGCGGCGCTCGTTCCAGCTGTGCGACGTGCTGTACACCATCGTCACGATCCGGCGCGGCGGCCTCGACTGGGACCGCGTCACCCGCACGGCCCGGACGCACGGCGGCGCGGCCGGGCTGTCCTGCTACCTCCATTACGTGGACGGCATCCACACGCGGCTCACCGGTCGGGCGCTGGTGCCGCCCGAAACGCAGCGGGCCCTAGGGGGGCGTGGCTGGGGCCGCGCCCGATTCCGGGAAGCCGGCTTCGGCTTCCCCGCCCTCTGGGTGACGGGCCGGATCTACGTGCGGCAACTCGCGCTGGCCGTCGGGAACCACGACTGGGAGACCGTCGCCCGGCTCAGCCTCTGGCCCCTCGCGGTGATCGGGACGAACCTGGGGTGATGATACGCCGGCGCGGCCTGATATTCGGCGCTGGCGTCGCGACCGGGCACTAGCGACTCACGCGGAGTACAACGAACGCGTCGAACTCGGGCGCCGTCCTGCCGAACCGGGGAGCGATCCTATTGCTGCCCGGCGCGGGGACCGGAGGGTCCACGCCATCCATCGGGAAGTTGACGCTGCCCCCGCCGTACGTGCCCTGCAGCACCGGTGGGCCGAATACCTGCTGCACGTTGCGCACTTCGAAGTTGTCGCCAGGTTGGAGCACGCTGGACAGGTCCACCGGCACCGCCGGGGCGCGGCCCCAGTTGTACACCACGACGTGCGCCCGCCCCCGCTCGTACCTGTTGGGGCGAACGAAGATGCGCGGCGCGCCGGGATTCGTCCCCGTCACGCTGTCGCTGCCTCCCAGCCCCGTCACCTCTCTCCAGTCGTCCCATAGGTACCAGTGCTCGGCGTACCGCCAACCCCACGATCCCGCAGCCCGGAGGTGGGTGTTCGACGTCCACTGGTATCCGCTCAGCGGCTGTTGCGCCAGGCGGACGATGACGTCGGTGCCCGCAAAGGTGTTGCCCTCCACGGTGGCCTGCGACCAGCTCCCCAGCCGCAACACCGTCGCCCCTCCCTGAACGTAGTTCGCGCGCACCACCGCGTCCGCATTCTGGACGCCGGTGTCGTAGCCCACTCGCATGTTCTCCAGCGAGACGCCCGTGGCAGCGCTGTCGAAGTACAGCAGATTGCCGATCACCTGGATCCCCGCGTAGGGCACCACGCCCCCGATCAGGAGGTTCGGGTTGGCTTCATACGCGCTGTCCGCGATCGTTCCATTGTTGAAGGACACGTTGTCGATGATGCGAATGTTGCTTTGCGGGTTGTTGCCGGGGCCGGCGTACGCGTGGATCCCATGCGAGAGGTTGGTGAAAAAGATGTTGTTCTCGACGGTCTTCGTCGCGCCGGCATTGGGGCTGTGCACGTAGATGCCGTGGTCGAGGTTCTGGTGCGTCCCGTTGTTGTAGACCACACAGCCGTACACTTCGGCATCATCCGCCTCGTCCCACAGCGTGACCCCCTGACCGGCGGCGTCATGAATGACGAGGTTGACGAACTGCGTCCGCGCGCCGTGTACCTCGAGCCCGTTCAGCGCGTCGTTCGGGCTGGAGCGCGTGATCTCGAAGCCCCAGAACACCACGTCCGGTCCGTCCACGCGGAGGTTACCGTCGACGATGGCCCGTTCCCCCGGTTGCTGACGGACCACGATCGGCTGTCCGGGTGCCCCCGCCAGGGAGGTTCGGAAGGCACCCGAATACACCCCCCCCCTCAGCCACACGGTGTCGCCCGGTTGAATCGCGCCGTTGCCGCCGGCCAGCGCCGTGGTCAGGTTCCATGGATTGGTCGAGGTGCCGTCGCCGCTCGTCGCCCCGGCGGGTGAGACGTAGTAGGAAACCGCTATCGTGAACTTCAGCCCCAGCCCTTCACTGAGGTCTCTACACGCGGCGACCAGCAGCAGCGAGCCAGTAGCCGTCACGAGCGCGTGGAGGCGGTGAGGAGCCATGGTGGGACCTGCGCGGCGACTGTGCAATTATCGTGCAGCGACTTGCATGTCCCTTGCGGCGGCGCGGAGAGCGGCCCTTCGCCGCCGCGAGGCCGGTCCCGGCGGCCGTGGCCGACGCGCGACAACAGGTGTCGAGGGCCTGTCGTGCGCCCGCGCCACGCCCCCTGCGGGACCGGGTCGCCCACGGCACTCCGGGGACGACCTTCGGACAAGCGCCCAGCGGGGAGTCAGTTGCCGATCGTGACCGTCACCCCCGCAGAGGTTTTCACGTTGCCCGCAGCATCCCGCGCCGTCGCCGTGAGCGAATACGTCCCGTTCGGCTTGCCGCGCGAATCCCACGCGGCCGTGAACTTCGTGAGCGGCGACTCCGTCTTAGCTTCCACGCCGATGTTCTGGCCGTCCAGCTTGAACTGCACGCCGGCCACATCCCGATCGTCCACGGCCGTCGCCGTCAGACTGACGGTGCCACTCAGGGTCGTGCTCCCCGATGGCGACCACAGGGACACGACGGGTGGGCCGATGTCGGCCCACGGCGCCGGGTGCGCCGCCTTCCACCGCGCCACCGCATTGCTCCAGTACGCGAGCCCCGCGGCGCCCGTCAGCAGCGTGAAGCAGCTCGGCACGGGCTCCGGGAACGTCCCGCTCCCCAGCCAGATCATGACGTTGCCCGAGCAGTTCCGCAGCTTGTCCGGCGGCGGCATGATGACGTCGTTCTCGATGGACCGGGCGTCCGTCAGGAAGACGGTGTTGTAGAGGTCGATCCTGGGCGAGTTGCTGCCCCACTTCCAGAACCCGCCGTGCCCCGGCCGGATATACCCCAGGTCCATCGTCTGCATCCGGAACAGCGAGTTCCGCACCGTCACGACGTTGCTGCTGCCATCGAGCACGGTCGTGTACGCGCGCGCGCTGAACCCGCTGTAGCATCCGTCGAAGAACGAGTTCTCGATCGTGGCGTTGTTCAGGAAGTCGTTCTCGATGCAGTCGTCCCGCATGTACTTCGCGTACACGTCCCGCCAGGTCCACGTGACGTCCCCTTGCAGGTCCATCGTCACGCCGTCCCCCATGTCGAAAATGCGGAGGTTCTCGAGCTGGAAGCTCGCCCCGTGCACGTTCATGCCGTAGCTGTCGTGCATCGTGGCCCACGGGGTGGAGGGCGGCAGCTGGCCGATGATCTGGCCGCCGCGCCAGCACAGCTTCGAGCCACCGCCGACGAAGACCACGACGTCGGCAGCCGACGTGAGCCACTGGGCGGCGGTCGGACCGTCACCCTCGCCGTCCCGCTCTTCCCCTCGCTGGTGCCCGTGATCACCGCCGTCCCGGCCGCGACCCCGCGCGCGAGCCCGCTCCCCGACACCGTCGCGACCCCGGGTGCGCTCGTCGCCCAGCTCACGCTCCGCCCCGTCAGGGAAGTCCCGCTCGTATCCTTCGGCGTCGCCGTGAGCTGCACCGTCTGCCCCACGGCCACGCTCGCCGTCGCCGGGCTCACCGCCACCGACGCCACCGGCGCCGGCGAGGGCCCCGACGTCGTGAGACTGAAGTTGCACACGGTGTGGGTCCCCTGTTCCGCGTGCACCGCCACGTTGGCGAGCGCCGTCACCCCGCTCTGCTCGGTCCGGAACGCCAGCCCGGTGCCGATCGTCTGTTCCGCGCTCCCGGGCGGCGTGACGTAGGCCGAGTAGGTGTGCGTGCGTACGTCGACCACCAGCCGGAAGTGGTAGCGCATGCCTGCCGCATACGGGATGACCTTCCCGGCCACGTACGCCGGCCCGCTGCGCGCGTCGATGGTGCCGGCGGGACCGAAGCGCGCGATGGCAGCCAGCGCCGCATACGCCGTGGCGGAGCCCTGCGACAGCCCGACGGCGGCATCGATGGGCGCCCCGCCGGGCGTGGCGTCGAACTGCACCGTCAACGCCCCGGTTTGCGCGGCGAAGGGCGTGTTCGACCACCCCGTCGACGAGGTCTGGCAGGTTCCCACGGGCGGCGGGAGCGGGAGCGCGACCGTCACCCTCGCCGTCCCGCTCTTCCCCTCGCTGGTGCCCGTGATCACCGCCGTCCCGGCCGCGACCCCGCGCGCGAGCCCGCTCCCCGACACCGTCGCGACCCCGGGTGCGCTCGTCGCCCAGCTCACGCTCCGC
>WNFV01003947.1_pt1 | contig 24581 bp, 27 predicted proteins | sample 5400101 | NCBI WGS metagenome assembly WNFV01 (sample SAMN13153361, study PRJNA577476) | soil metagenome | isolation source: 115 cm soil or saprolite under grassland replicate 1 | place: USA:California | collected 2016-06-15 | reverse complement strand
TTGGGAAGGTCGAGGACGTGCTTGAGACGCGAGAAACTGGTGCGCGCGCTAGGCGCAGCGACCTTGGTGGTCAAGAGATGAAGCCTCCCTTAGAGATACGGTGCGAAAACTGGAACGGCGGGCAGACGGGCGTGGACAGGCGGAACAGCGGCGCAACCCGCCAGGGTACCCGAGAACCCCGCATCTGCGCAAGGGTAGCCCTGCGGAATCCGCCGATTACTGGTCGCCAGTGTAGCGAACCGTGCCTGGGGATGCCAGGAGGAGCGCCGGGGGCGCCCCTCCTGGTAAAGGTTCTTACGGGGTGGTCGTGGTCGTCGTCTCGCCTGCGGACTCGGCGGGATTCGCCGGGCGTCCGACGACCCGCTTCGCCAACATGGGCGGCGCGGCCTGGTTGCCTGCAGGCTGCTGAGACGTCTTCTGCTTCTTGCAGGCGCGAGCCTGCACGTTCAGCCGGTCGCCGTCCTCGAAGTCCGAGAGCTCGGCATGGCCGTGGCGGACGAACTTCGTCTTGTCGTCGACCATGAGCGTCAGCGGCTTGCCGACGAGATCGCGTCCGTGGAAGTTCGACTGCTTCACGTCCATCGTGAGCGAGTCGCCGCCGGCTGAGGTGAACGTGCCTTTCAGGATCACCGAGATCTTCGGGTGGCAGGTCGCCGGGTCGGTCGACGTCGACGAAGTCGTGGTCTTCTTGCCTTTTCCGTCCGGCTTGCCCTTGCCGGGCGGCGCCTTGGCGACCGCAAGCGAGGCGGTCACGAGACCGAGGCAGAACAGGGCGAGCAGAGTTGCGATGCGTTTCATTTGGAGGTGCCTCCTGGGGGAGTCGGCGTTGTCGTCCATAAGACGCATCGGCAAAAGCAGCCTTGCCCCTTGCCCTCGGAAACCCCTCGAAAGGGGGAAGGCCGCCTTGCGGCGGCCTTCCTTCTAGCACCCTCTCGACCGAGATCCTAGTTGACTTCGACCGTGGCGCCGGCCTCCTCGAGCTGCGCCTTGATCGAATCGGCCTCGTCCTGCGGCACGCCCTCCTTGACCGGCTTGGGAGCCGAGTCGACGAGGTCCTTGGCCTCCTTCAGGCCGAGGCCCGTGATTGCGCGGACGACCTTGATCACCTGGATCTTCTGGCCGCCGGCCGCGGTGAGGACGACGTCGAATGCCGTCTTCTCCTCGGCTGCAGCCGCACCGTCACCTGCGGCGGCGCCCGGGGCCGCGACCGCAACCGGAGCCGCGGCTGTGATGCCCCACTCGTCCTCGATCTTCTTCTTCAGCTCGACCAGATCGAGAACCGACATCTTCCCGAGCTCGTCGAACACCTTGTCGACCGCACTTGCAGCCATCTACTGCTCCTCCTCTTGAGTCTGCGTTTCCGTTTCCGTAGCTGTTTCTTCTTCACCGAGCTGCTCGATGCGCGCATCGAGCAGGCCGTACAGGTTCTGCAGCGGCGCGGCGAACAAGCCGACGATCGCGGTCAGCGGCGCTGTCACGGCGCCGAGCACCTGGCCGCGCAGGATGTCGAGCGGCGGCAGCTTCGCAAGCGACTCGATCTCGACGGCCTCGATCGGCCGGCCCTCGAAGATCCCGCCGCGCACCTCGAGCACCCGCGTGGTTCGCGCCGCATCGACGAGCGCCTTTGCGACCGCGACCGGATCGCCGTCCGATTCCAGGAAAGCGATCGCGGTCGGTCCGTCGAGGAGCGCAAGCAACGTGTCCGCGCCGGCGAGCTCGGCCGCGCGCCGCGTGAGCGTGTTCTTCACGACGGCGAACCGCGCTCCGTGCTCGATCAGCTTGGTGCGCAGCTCGTCGATCTGCGGCATGGTCAGCCCGCGGTAGTCCGCGACGAGCAGCGTCTCCGTCGTGCGCAGCCGCTCCGTCAGCTCGGCGACGACGCGTTCCTTGTCCTCTTTCTTCACGTACTCACCTCCTCGAACGATTCGAGCCCGCACACAGGCGGGCTCGCTGAAGGAGGTCAAACCTCTTCACCGATCCGCCTCGACTGGGCTTCTGCCTTGCGGCTGCCAGTGGTCTCAGGCGACGGGCTTGTGACTAAGCCGGAACTGCTTCCTGCGCTTCCTCCAACTCTTCGACGATGCCTCGTGTCTTCTGCGGATCGATGTGGATCCCTGGGCCCATCGTACTTGTGAGCGTGATCTGCCGAATGTAGCGGCCCTTCGCCGCGGCGGGCTTCGCGCGCACGATCTCCTCGACGAGCGCCGCGTAGTTCTCCACCAGCTGGCGCGCGTCAAAGCTCTTCTTCCCGATGGAGACGTGGACGTTGGCGCCGCGGTCGGTTCGGTACTCGAGCTTGCCGGCCTTTGCTTCCCGGACCGCCTTCGCGACGTCCACCGTCACCGTGCCCGTCTTCGGGTTCGGCATCAGGCCGCGCGGGCCGAGGATGCGACCGAGCTTGCCGACGTTGCCCATCTGGTCCGGAGTGGCCACTGCGACGTCGAAGTCCGTAAAGCCTTCCTCGACGCGCTTGGCGAGATCGGCGGAGCCGACGATGTCCGCGCCCGCCTCCTGTGCCTCCTTCGCCTTGTCGCCCTCCGCGAAGACGACGACGCGCGCCTCCTTGCCGGTGCCGTGGGGAAGCATGAGCGTCCCGCGCAGCTGCTCGTCTGCGTGGCGCACGTTGAGACCGAGGCGGAAGTGAACCTCCACGGTCTCGTCGAACTTCGCGGTCTGCATCTCCTTGAGCAGGCGGATCGCCTCGACGGGCGTGTACTCCTGCTCGCGGTCGAAGGCCGCGCGCGCATTTCTGTAGTTCTTGCCGTGCTGCATCAGAGGACGTCCGTCTCTACGCCCATGGACTGCGCGGTCCCCGCGACGATGCGCATCGCCTGATCGACGTCGCGTGCGTTCAGGTCCGGCATCTTCGTCTCTGCGATCTGGCGTACCTGCTCGCGGCTGAGACGCCCCACCTTCTCCCGGTTCGGCTCACCGGAACCCTTCTCGATCCGCAGTGCCTCCTTGATCAGGACGGCGGCTGGCGGCGTCTTCGTGATGAAGTCGTACGAGCGGTCCTCGTAGACCGTGATCTCCACCGGGATGATGCGGCCGTTCTCCTGTGCGGTCTGCGCGTTGAAGGCCTTGCAGAACTCCATGATGTTCACGCCGTGCTGGCCGAGCGCGGGACCGACCGGCGGCGCGGGGTTCGCCTGCCCGCCCGGGATCTGGAGCTTGATCAGTGTCAGAACCTTCTTGGCCATCTCAGTCCAGCTTCTTGACCTGGTCGAAGGTGAGCTCCACGGGAACCTGGCGCTCGAAGATGTCGACGAGCACCTTCAGCTTCTGCTGGTCGGCGTTGACGTCGACGACCTCGCCGTCGAAGTCGGAGAGCGGGCCTGAGGTTACTTTCACCGATTCGCCGAGCGAGAACTCCACCTGCGCCCGCGGACGCTCGCCGTCGCCTCGGCCCGTGTGCAGGATGCGGTCGACCTCGGTCTGCGCGAGCGGAACGGGCTTCGCGCCGGCGCCGACGAACCCTGTCACGCCCGGCGTGTTCTTGACGACGGTCCAGGCCTCGTCCGTCATGTCCATGTTCACGAGCACGTAGCCCGGCAGCACGCGCTTCTCGATCTGGACCTTCTGGCCCTCCTTGGTCTCGATCACCTGCTCGGTCGGGACGACGACCCGGCGGAAACGCGGCGCCTGGTTCATGGACATGATCCGGTGCTCGAGATTGGTCTTCACCTTGTTCTCGTGGCCGGAGTAGGTGTTGATGACGTACCAGCGGAACATGACTAGATAAAGATCTCCTCGACGAGTCTCTTGAAGATGAGGTCGGAGGCGTAGAGGAACACGCCGACGATCAGGCACGCGATCAGGACGACGACGATGCCCTGGATGAGCTGATTCTGCGTCGGCCACTCGACCTTCTTGAGCTCGCCCCACGACTCGGAGACGAAGCGGCGCGTGCCTCCACCGGGAAACGCGCGTGGCTCGCGGGAGGGCTCCGGACGAGCTCCCGCACGCGCCGTCGGCCTTCGCGGCGGCGCGGGCGGCCGGCCCGGGAGTGCGGCCTCGCTGCCGGGATTCATCTGCGCGCGCCGCGCGCGGCGCTGTGCTCTGGTCTGGCGGGCCATCAGCGAGTCTCTCGATGGGGAGTGTGGTGCCCGCACCAGCGGCAGTACTTGCGTACCTCGAGCCGGTCGGGCGTGTTCCGCTTCGACTTGGTGCTCATATAGTTCCGCCGCTTGCACTCGGTGCAGGCGAGCGTGATCTTGTCTCGTACTCCAGTAGCCATTTTCCCGTTACGTCGTTAGAGGAAAGCGCACGCCGAGACAAGGCCCCGTGCCTGCGCGGATCCGAAAGTGTAGCGGGGCGGGGGCGCCACTGGGGCGCCCGCCCCGGACCCCCTACCTCGTCCTGTTGATGAGCTCGTCGAGCCGCGCCGACAGCTTGTCGAGTTTGGCCTGCGCCTGGGCGGACGTGATTCGTCCGGACGCGACGGCCTTCTCCAGCCTTGCCTTGAACGGCTTGAGCAGCGCCTCCTTCAGGCCGGCGACGGTCTTGCCGTGAGCGGTCGCGACCTGGGCCAGGGACTTGCCCTTCAGCTCTGCGCCGAGCGCCTTGGGCGTCACGCCGATGTAGGTCGCGGCGAGCCTCAGCAGGCGCGCTTTCCCGTGGCGTCCCGTCCTACCGGCCAGCTTGGCATTGACGAGGCGGTCGACGAGCCTTTGCACCCGGGCCAGCTTCGTCTGCTCCTGCGCGGCGGTGATCTTCCCGGCCGCGACGGCCGCATCCAGCTTCGTCTTCACCGCAGCGACCATCGCCGCCTCGAGCCCGTCGACGGACTTCCCGCGGGCGGTGGCGATCTGCGCGAGGGTCTGCCCGGCCCGGACGTCCTCGGCGAGCTCGGCCCGATCGAGACCCAGGTACTGCGCAGCCGCCTTGAACAGAACTCCCGGCGCGTGCCGCTTCGCTCCGGTCGCCGCACCGACGCCGATGCCGGCCGCGAGCGCCGCCGCCGCGAGGACCGCGGCAATCTTCCGAGACCCCATCATCGTTCTCCTCCCAGTGGAATGACCGGCCCCAATGAGACCACGCGGATTTGAGGAAAGGATTAAGGGACCCTCCGCCGCAAGGCGGAGCGCCCTCGCAGGTGAGAGCCGCACGGGCTCCGCCCGTGCGGCGTTAACCCAGAAATCGACCGACGCTTCGGCACCGAAGCGCCCAGGACGGCCCGCCGCAAGGCGGAGCGCCCTCGCAGGTGAGAGCCGCACGGGCTCCGCCCGTGCGGCGTTAACCCAGAAGTCGACCGACGCTTCGGCACCGAAGCGCCCAGGACGGCTCAAGGTAGCGGCGGCAGGACTCGAACCTGCGACACGCGGATTATGATTCCGCTGCTCTAACCAACTGAGCTACGCCGCCAAGCAACACGGATTTTAGCGGTGGATTTGGCTCAGGAGCTGCCCATCTTTCGAACGGCCAGACCCTTGAAACCGAGAAGGCCTGCGGTTAAGGCACGCGAAAGCGGCCTTAACGGCAGGCGAACTGACGCGGGCGGGGATGCTGAGCACCACCGCCCGCGCGGGACGACGAAAACGCCCAGATCGTTCTAGGGCGAGCCGGCTCACGCGCGCGGAGGCGAGACCGCGTCTCGCCGGGAGCGCTAACCAACCCTTGCGTTGCCGAGCCAAGAAGGAGGGGCTCGTGGGGGAACCATGGGTTCCCCCACGGTTACTTGACGAGGCTGAGCATCTTGAACATCGGGAGGTACATCGCGATCACGATGACGCCGACCATCATGCCGACGAGGATCATCATCAGCGGCTCGACGATCGACGTGAGCGACTGGATGGCCGCGTCGACCTCGTCCTCGTAGAAGTCGGCGATCTTCCCGAGCATCTTCTCGAGCTCTCCCGTCTCCTCGCCGATCTTCACCATCTGACTCACCATCGGCGGGAAGATGTCGTTGTCGACCAGCGGCTGGGCGATCGGGACGCCCTCGTGCACCTTGGCGCGCACGTCGGCGAGAGCCTCCTCCACCATCCAGTTGCCGGCCGTCTGCCCGGTGATCTCCAGCGCCTTGATGATGTCGACGCCCGCGGAGACGAGGGTCGAAAGCGTGCGCGAGAAGCGGGCCATCGTCACCTTGAGCACGACGGGACCGATCTTCGGAACCTTCAGCTTGAACCGGTCCCACTGCTTGCGGCCCGGATCCGTCTTCTTGTACTTCCGGAAGCCGAAGATGAGCCCGCCCACGAGCGGGAAGATGATGTACCACTTGTGACGCAGGAGGTCCGACATGGTCACGACGTACTGCGTCAGCGTCGGAAGCTCGCCGCCGAGCTGCCCGAAGATCTTCACGAAGACGGGCACGAGGAACATGAGCAGACCGGCGAGGACGAGCGACGCGAACGTCAGCACCATCAGCGGGTAGAGCATCGCGCCCTTCACGCGCCGCTTGATCTGGGTCGCCTTCTCGATGTGGAGCGCGACGCGGTCGAGGACCTCGTCCAGGATGCCCGCCGCCTCGCCGGCCTCGACCATGGAGACGAACAGGCGCTCGAAGATCTTGGGATGGCGCTGCATCGCCTGGGAGAGCAGGAGACCGCCCTCGACATCCGCTCGGAGCTCCCTGACCACCTGTGCGAAGTACTTGTCCTCGGTTTGCTGCTCGAGGATGACGAGCGCCGCGACGATGTTCAGGCCGGCCTCGATCATCGTCGCGAACTGGCGCGAGAAGATCTGGAGCGTCTTGGGCTTGACCTTCTTGAAGAAGTTGCGCGCGCCTTCGTCGCCCGCGGACGGGAGCTCGTCGAGCTTGCTCGCCAGCAGGCCGCGGATGCGCAGCTGCTCTCGCGCTCCGAAGAGATCGGGAGCGTGGAGCTCGCCGGAGAGCTCTAGGCCCTCGGCATTGATCGCGGAATAGGAGAACGCAGCCACAAGCGCTCCGCGCCCTAGTTACTTGGAAATGCCATCAGGAAGAGGGACAACAGGTCGAGGGCCATCGACTGAGCTATCGGCAGGGGGGTTGAGCCTCTAAAGAGGGATGCCGATAGCTGTTACGTGAACACGCGCGCGCGTGACGAGAGCGGCTTCGGCCTGCTCGAGCTCCTGATGGCAATGGTGATGCTGAACGTCGGCATCCTGGCCATCGTCGGCGCGTTCTCCTCCGGGAACGTCGCCCTGGCCCGCGCGAACCGGATCTCGACGGGCGCGGCTCTCGCGAACAAGCAGATGGAGGTCTACCGCGGTCTCAAGTACGACAACATCCTCTTCGTCACCTCCGAGTGGAACTCGGCGATCGCGGACTCGACGTACACGTCGGACGAGGTCTACCAGCAGAACATGGCGAGCCCCGTCCTGCCGAAGGCCCTCGTTTCCACGGTCACGACCTGCCCAACGAACGTCCCGGCGAGCGCGTGCGATCCGAGCTACACGACGACGGGCGCCGATCACCGCTCCTACCGCGTCGACACGTATCTCTACTTCGACACGCCGACCCTCGGGAACCGGCTGAAGATTGTCGCGGTGGTCGTCCGCAAGGCGGACAGCCTGACCACCACCTACGCCCGCGTCAGCTCGACGTTCGATCCGTCGACGGGCCAGTGCACGACCCCTCCCTGCTAGCGACGGCTAAGGAGTGGCGGGCGGAAGCGTGACCGTCGTCGACGTCGTGGCCGTCGGGGTGCTGGGCGCCTGGACGTCTGTGCCCGCCGGCTTGAGGATCAGCTTGTACCGGGTTCCGTCGGCGGTGTTCATCAGCGTGACCGGCCTGTTCTCCGTCAGCGTCACCGCCGAGGAGCCGCTCGAGTAGGAGCCGCCGACGATGGAGATCTTCGCCGTGTGGGCGGTGAGCGAGACGAGGTGGAAGAGGGGGACGAGCGAGGCGTCGGTCGGGCTCGCCTGCGGGAAGTCGGTTCCGACGGCAACGGCATACAGCGTCCCGTTGACGGAGATCACCGCGCTGCCCGGAGCGGGCTTGGTTCCGGACGCCACCGGCGTCGCCGCCGTCGACGACCCCGTCGACGACCCCGAGCCTGACGAGCTGCCCGACGACGAGGACGACGACCCGTCCTTCTCGTCGCTGAGCTGCTGCGCGAAGGGGTCCTTGCTCGCAAAGCGGCTGAAGGACGCCAACTGACCGTCCTGAAGCGTCGGCGTGCCCGACGCCAGCGACTCACTGCCGCCGGTCGCGCCCGAGCTCTCCCCCGTGCCCCCAAGAGTCGGCGCGGCCAGCGTCGGCGTACCCGCGGGGGGTGCGGCCGTCGTCGTCGGTGCGCTCGCCTGGACGGGCGCGGCCGGGGGGTGGAGGCGCTTCCAGGTCTTCGGGCCCTGGAATCCGAGCAGGCCGATGAAGAGCACGCCGAGTACGGCGAGGAGGATCTTCTGCTTCTTCTCTTTTTCCTTGAGCGGGTCGACGTGCTTCTTCGCCATTACGGTGCTCCTGTCGCCGACGCGCCGCTCGGGGCGGTTTCCGTCGGGGTCGTGGTCGTCGTCGAGGTGGACGTCGTCGAGGTCGTCGTGGTGGCGGTCGCCGGCGGTGTGGCGGCCGGAGCCGGGGCCGGGACGCCGCTGCCGTAGACGAAGGCGTCGATGACGAGAGTGGCTTGGATCTGCGGGAACTTGAGGTCGCCCTCGTTGAACGTCAGCGTGTCGACCTCGAACAGCCGACCGGTCGCGTCGAGCCGGCCGGCATGCACGGACACGAGTGAGCGGAGCCGGTAGAGGAAGTCCGCCAGGTTGTAGAAGTTGCCGTTGAACGTCACGGTGATCGGCAGCACCGCGTAGCTTCCGATCGGGGTCAGCGATTGCGGCGAGATCGAGTCGAAGCGGATGCCCGTGTCCCGGGCGAGCTGGCCGAGCTCGAGCACGAGGTCGGGCATGTCGGTCTTGTCCGGCATCGCCTTGGCGAGCCGGTACACGTCCGCGACCTCGATCTTCGGCGCCGATCGGGCCGCGGCGACCTGCTGGTTGTACGCGGCGATCTTCTGCTCGACGTCCGTTGCCTGGCGCTTGAGGTCCTTCAGCTTCGTTCCCTGGGGGCGCACGAGCAGGAACCAGCCGGCGAGCCCGACGACCAGAACGCCGCCGAGGATGATTGCGATCAGCGCGGCGGGATTGAGAGGCTTGCGCTCTTTCACGAGCTCGGCCCTCCCAGGACCTTGATGTCGGCGGCGATCGAGAAGTCGACCACTTCCTGGCCCGCGACCTCAGACCGCGACGAGCTGAGCAGCTGCACGTTGGTCAGGTCCGGTACGACCTGGAGGCGGGAAAGCAGTCTGGCGACGGCGTCGTGCGAATACGTGCGGCCGCTGATCGTGAACTGGGACGGCGCAGTGCTGCTGCTACTCGACTCGCCCGTGGACGGCGAGATCGGAGACTTGGCGCTGAGCATCGTCAGCCAGACGTCGTCGGGGAGCACCAGTGAGAACTCCCGGAACACCCGGTCCCAGGCGACACGGGTCGAAAGCGCGGTGCTGAGTGCGCTGAGACGGGGGCTCTGCACTCCGGCGAGCTGCTCTTCGGCGGCGGTCGGGCCCGGAGGCGCGGGCGGGAGGGCCTGGAAGCGGCGATTGAGGTCGTCGAGCTTTCGCTGCTCGCCGGCGATCTTGCCGCTGCCCATCAAGAACATGGCGCCGAGCAGCGCGAAGACGAGGACGCCCGCGCACGCGCCGACGAGGACCGGCACGCTCTCTTTCTTGACGGTCCTCTGCTTGGTCTCGCGCGGGAGAAGGTTGACGGCACGCATGAGCTCTCAGTCCTCGATCCCGAGGCCGATGGCGACGGCCAGGGAGCCGACCTGCTCGGGCTCGCCGACCTTCTTCGACACCTTCATGCGCGCGAGCGGATCGCCGACCCTGACGCGTACGCCGATCAAGCGCTCCAGCTCGCCCGAGATCCCGGGAAGGTGCGCGGTGCCGCCGGTCAGGACGATCTCGCCGATCCCCAGCGAGTTCGGCTGGTTCTGGTAGTACTGCAACGAGGAGACGAGTTCGCGCGCGAAGGTCTGAATCGCCCGCCGCATTGCCTCTCGCGCCTTCTTCGCCTGTTCCGCGGTCAGACCCTGCGGAACCATCTCGTCCGTGAGGGCGAGCGCGCGCTTGGCGCCCTCGACCTCGGACGGCGCGGCATCGACGGCGCGGGCAATCGCGACGTTCAGGGCAGAGCCGCCCCACTCGAGAACACGCGTGAACTCGCAAACCTGTCCGTCCGAAACGGCGAACGTGGATCGCTCGTGCCCGATCGACACGGCGACCAGCGCCGCGCTCGGATCGCTGCCGACACCGGCCTGTGGCGCCTGAAGCGCACGCAACAGCGCGAAGGCCTCGAGGTCGATCCCGACGAGAGCGATACCGGCTTTCTTGCATGCATCGACGTAGCGATCGATCAGCTCGCGGTACGCGACGACGAGGAGGATGCGGCGTGTCGGCTGACCTTCCTCGTCGACGCTCTCTCCGAGGATCTGGTAGTCGAGGACGGCCTCGTCGATCGGGATCGGCAGGGCTTCTTGCGCCCGGAAGCGGATCGCGTTCGCGAGCTGCTTTTGGTCCTGGATCCCGGCGATCTCGAAGGTGCGGACGCCGATCCTGTTGTTGGCGAGCCCGAGGCGGACACCCCGCTTTGGCAGGTTGTGCTTGCTGAAGAAGTCCTTGAGCGCCGCGGCGAGCGCGTCCGGATCGCGGAGCTCTCCGCCGACGACGATCCCGGAGGCGAGCGGCTCTCGGGCCACCTGTTGCAGCTCGGCGCTGCCGTTGTTCGAAACGCGTGCTGCGGCGAGCTGCGAGGCGCCGATCTTGAGACCGACGAGACGCTTCCCTCCCTTGACGCCGCGCTCGGCCTTGATCTTCGGCTGCTTTTGCTTGCGCTCTTTCGGCTGCTTCGCTTTCTTCGGCTGCTTCGCTTCCTTCGGCTGCTTCGGAGCTCGCTCGGCCTGCGGCGCCTTGTCGCCCTTCTTGCCTCCGAAGGAGATGTCCTTCTTCCAGAACGGAACCTTCTGCTCGGCCAGCGGCGGCAGCTCCGCGGCCGGAACGGGCGGATGAACGACGGATGCCGCCGCAGCGGTCGGTGCCTCGTTCACGGGCTCGGGCGGCAGCGACGGCTTCGCGCTCCACGTTTTGGTCGCGGCGGGTTGCTCGGCGACCGGCTCTGCGGCGACGGGCTCTTCCGCGGCAGGCTCCTCGGCGACGGGCTCTTCTGCCACGGGCTCTTCCGCGCTGGGCTCTTCCGCGACGGGCTCTGCCGGCGAATCGTCCTGCGGAGCCTCGGGCTCGACCTTGCGACTGAACGAGACCTCCTTCTTCCACACCTGCTCTTCCGGCTCGATCTCGGGAGGACTCGGCTCGGGCTCCGGCACCGGGACGTGGCTCGAAGTTTCGGCAACCGGCTTGGCCGCCTTCGTCGCCGGCGGGTCCGCTTTCTTGCCCTTACGTCCGAAGCTGATCTCCTTCTTCCAGATCGACGTGGGCTCTGCCGGAGTCGATTCGTCCTCGGAGTCCGGTGATGCTTCGGGTTCTCTCGACTTCCGCCGGAACGAGATCTCCTTCTTCCACAGCGACTGGTCGTCCACGGCTAGCTCCCTGCGACGCGCAGGCCGCTCGCGAGCGGCGCCTCGGCCGACCCGACGTCATCGTCATCCGGCGCCACCTCGACCGGAAAGCCGGCGCGCTCGAGCAACCCGATCAGCTGTGCGGGGCGGCTCGAGCGGGAAAGGCCGAGCTCGAGGTCGACGATGCGGCGCTGGATGAGGTCGGCGAGCGACTGCTCCATCGTCAGCATTCCGCGCCCGGTGTTCGTCTGCATCACCGAATAGATCTGCTCGACCTTGCCCTGGCGGATGAGGTTCCGGACGGCGTCGTCCGGGAGCAGGATCTCGAGCGCCGGGATGCGGCCCATCCCGTCCGCCGTCGGCAGCAGTGCCTGCGTTACCACGCCCTGCAAGGAGCTCGCGATCTGGATCCGCACCTGCTCCTGCTGCTCGGCGGGAAAGACGTCGATGATGCGGTCGATCGTGGAAGGCGCGCTCTGCGTGTGCAGCGTGCCGAACACGAGGTGGCCGGTCTCCGCCGCGGTCAGCGCCGTGGCAATCGTCTCGAGGTCGCGCATCTCGCCGACGAGGATCACGTCGGGGTCCTGGCGGAGGGCCGCGCGCAACGCGTCGGCGAAGCTCGTCGCGTCGGGGCCGATCTCGCGCTGGTTCACGATGCAGCGCTTGTGGCGGTGGAGGAACTCGATCGGGTCCTCGATCGTGAGGATGTGCTCGGAACGGTTTCGGTTGATCTCGTCGATCAGCGCCGCGAGCGTCGTCGACTTACCTGAGCCGGTCGGCCCCGTCACGAGCACGAGCCCGCGCGGCTTCTCGGCGAGCTGGTGCAGCGAGGCCGGGATGCCGAGCTCCTCCAGCGTCTTGAGCTCGGTGGGGATGAGGCGGAAGGCGGCGCCGAGGGACTCCCGCTGGAAGTAGACGTTGACGCGGAAGCGGGCGAGACCGGGGATCGAATGGGAGAAGTCGAGCTGCCGCTTGAGCTCGAGCTGCTTCTGCTGCTCGCTCGAGAGGATCCGGTAGAGGAGGCCCTGGGTCTCCTCCGGGGTGAGCGGGTCGTAGCCGTCCAGCCGCTCTACTTCTCCACGCACGCGAACGACGGGGGGTGTCCCCGTCGTCACATGGAGGTCTGAGGCATTTCGCTCCACCATGTGCTCGAGCAGCTCGTCTATGGAGTTGGCCGGCGGCATAACTCGATCGAGTCATCGGCATGCCGTAGCGCTTCCTTTACATGCTTCGCGGGCCGGTTTTCAAAAGGCAGGGATCACCCGTTCGAGGGTTACCCACGATGGGTGATTTCGCCGATGCAGGTGCGGCCACTCAGTTCGTTCCCCATGGAAGGAGCACCTGCATGACCAGCAAGATCCGGCAGCGGCTGGCCGGTGAGGAAAGCGGTTTCACCCTCATCGAACTTCTCGTTGTCATCATCATTCTGGGCATCCTGCTCGCGATCGCGATCCCCTCGTACCTGAGCTTCAGGGATCGTGCGAACAACTCGGCCGCCAAGGCCAACGTTCGCGCCGCGATTCCGGCAGTCGAGGCCTACAACGCAGACAACACCGGCACCGGCGCGTCCGCTGGTTACACGGGCATGACCGTGTCGCTGTTGCAGGCGTATGACTCGGCCATCGTGCCGACGAAGCTGACGATCGCGTCGGCCGACTCGGTCACGTACTGCGTGTCGAGCACCGTCGGCGGCAAGGTCTGGAACAAGAACGGCCCAGGCGCCGACATTGTCACCGGACCCTGCGCGTAAGAGTCCGTTCGACATGAGGGATCGAAGGGCGCGGGAGACCGCGCCCTTCGTCTTTCAAGTCACTCATTTGGGATGCCGATAGGACTCCCGTGACCTTTACGCTCTCGCCCCCGGTCCGCTACGCCGCCCTGCTCGGGCTCCTCGCAGCCGTCCTCGTTGGAGGCGGAACGAAGATGCTCGGAGGAGGCGAGGCATCCCTGGCCACGCCGCACCGGATCAATCACCACCCGTTCGGCTCCGGCGCGAAGGCGAAGCACGCTTCCTTGGCACCGACTGTTGCTGCGAAGAAGCACGCGGTTACGGCGAACGCGACCGCGGCGAAGCCGAAGTCCAAGCCCAAGGCTGCGAGCAAGCCGGTTGCGACCGTGCCGACGCCGATCGTGAACCACCCGGCGGTCACGGCTGCGTTGAAGGCCGGTCTCCCTGCCCCGGTCGCCAATGCCCTCGGGCAGAACGCGACGGTGGTCGTCGGACTCTACGATCCGTATTCCAAGGTGGACGCGATCGCCTTTGCCGAGGCGAGGGCGGGCGCCAAGCTCGCGGGAGTCGGGTTCTTGCCGCTGAACGTCCTCAGCAAGGCGCAGGTGGGCAAGCTGACCGAGCTGCTGGGCCTGCTTCCCGATCCAGGCCTGCTCGTCTACGTCCGGCCCGGGAGCCTGGTCGCCAAGATCAGCGGCTTCGCGGACAAGGAAACCGTGGCGCAGGCCGCCCAGAACGCCGCCCACGGGTCGTGACCGACGCAGCGCAAGCTGCTTCAGCGGCCGCCCAGCCAGCTGCGCGGGAGTTGTTCGTGCGGCACGCCCGCCGCGACGGCCGCTCCGTCGCGGTGCTCCGAGCCGTCGACTACGGCGACTCGTGCGTGGTCGAGGCCGAGGTCTATCCGGCCGGAGCTCGGAACGCCGAACCCGCCCGGCCCGGGCCGTACACCTTCGCCGACGTCCACCAAGCGACGGCGTTCATGACCGAAGCGGTCGAGGCCCTGATGGTCCTCGGCTGCGACGTCCACGCCCAGTAACGTCGCGAAATCCGGCCCGCTCTGCGGGCCATGATGATTTCGCGCCGATGTTCTGACGGAGAGCCCTTTGTGGCGAAGGCGGGCAAAGCCCGGCTTCGCGGCGACTGAGGCTCAACGGCTAAGGAATGCAGCCCGTCGTCACGGGCTCGCTCTGGACGAGCTGGCCGTTGACCTCCTCCACCATCACGGACGAGGCGCCCCAGGTGCAGTCATCGGCGCGCTTCGAAGGCGCCGCGCCGGCTGCAAGAACGAAGATCGCAAACAGGCAGACGACCAGGGCCGCAAGAGCTCGCCGCATACCCCCTCAACGGCATACGTCTTGAAACGGATACGGCCCTAAATTGAAACTCTGGCGAGCTCTTCGATCGACGTCAGGCCCGCGGCCACCTTGGCGAGGCCGTCGTCCCAGAGGGTGCGCATCCCTTCGCCGATCGCGGCCCGCTCGATGTCCTCGCGCGACGCCTTCGTGACCGCGAGGCTCTCGAGCTGCTCGCTCATCGTCAGCAGCTGGTAGATGCCGATCCGGCCCTTGTAGCCGGTCTGGTTGCAGCGGGGGCAGCCTTTCTTGCGGTAGAAGACCATGCCGTCGCTCGCCGCGGCGATGTCCGGCGAGACCCGAGCCTTCAGCAGCTCGTCGACTCCCGGCGTGTACATCTCGCAGCAGTGCGTGCAGAGCTTGCGGGCGAGGCGCTGGGCGAGCACCGCCGAGACCGCGGCCCCGACCAGAAACGGTTCCACGCCCATCTCGCTCAGCCGCGTCAGCGCCTGCGGGGCGTCGTTCGTGTGCAGGGTCGAGAGGACGAGGTGGCCCGTGAGCGCGGCCTCGATCGAGATCTTGGCCGTCTCGCCGTCTCGGATCTCGCCGACCATCACCACGTCCGGGTCGGAACGCAGGATCGACCGGAGCGCGGTGGCGAAGGTGAGCCCGGCCTTGGTGTTGATCTGGACCTGGTTGACCCCCTGGAGCCGGTACTCGACCGGGTCCTCGACGGTGATGATGTTGATCTCCGGCCGGTTGATCTCCGTCAGGCCCGCGTACAGCGTCGTCGACTTACCTGAACCGGTCGGTCCACAGACGAGGAGGGCGCCGGTCGGCTTTCGGATCAAGATCTCGAGCTGTGCCCGCATCTCGTCGGACATGCCCAGCTCCTGCAGCGTCGGGGCGCGCTTGGACTTGTCCAGCAGCCGCATCACAATCGACTCGCCTTCGACGGTCGGGAGCGTCGCGACACGGACGTCCAGCAGGCGTCCGGCCGCGGCCGCGTTCAGCGAGATGCGCCCGTCCTGCGGCTTGCGGCGCTCGGCGATGTCGAGCTTCGCCAGCACCTTCAGGCGCGTGACGACGCCGGGAGTCATCCGCTTGGGGATCCTTTGGACTTCCTGGAGCACGCCGTCGATGCGGAAGCGAACGAGCAGGGAGTCCTCCTGGGGCTCGAAGTGGACGTCGGACGCCCCGTCCTCGGCGGCCTGGAAGATGACGGAGTTGACGAGGCGGACGAGCGGTGCGTCGGAGATGCCGTCCTCGACCTCGAGGTCGTCGGCCTCCTCTTCCTCCTCCAGCGACTCGAGCTCCTCCTGGACGGCCGCGCGGGCGCCGAACGCCTCGGACGCGCGCGCGAGCCGGCGAATCTCCGTGAGAATGTCGTCTCGCGCGGCGACGCCGATGTCGAGGGGGTAGCGAGTCGCCAGTCGCAGCTCGTCGATCCCCTGGATGTTGCCGGGGTCCGCGACCGCGACCCTGAGCGTGCCGTCCTCGATCGCGTACGGCATCGCGACCAGGCGCTCGAGGACGTGCAGCGCAATCTCGCCACTCGCCTCATCTGTCACACCCGTCAGCGCGAGGTCGACGAGGGGCAGCTGGTAGCGGGCGGCGAGCGTGCGGGCCAGCCCCTCGCTCGAGGCGACGTTCTGCTCTACGAGCGCATGCGCGAACGAGCCCATGCCCGCAGCGCTTCGGACCATCGCCAGCTTGTCCGCCGGGACAAGGCCGGTGGCGGAGATGAGATCGGCGACGAGCTCGGCGAGCGCGTTGATCGGCGGCGGCGTGCCACCGAGTCCGGCCCCACCAGGCGACGTCGCGCTACCGGGCTCGGTGCCCGGTGTGCGCAGATTTGGTGGACGCTCGATGTCCATGTATCCCTCGTTCGAGGTATCGGCAGGGGAGGCCCGATGCTTGATCCCGACGGGAGGGGCACCGCTCAACCTCGCCCCTCCGGAAGCCGATATCGCCCGTGATGAGGGACGTCCTCCGCTCGCCGCTCACCCGTGTCTGGGCACCGGTTCTGGCCGCCGCCGCGGGCCGCGCGTACCTCGATCGAGGGACGGACCCCGGCGACCTCGTCTACTTCGTCCACCGGGGCGAGCAGCTCCTCTCCGGCCGCTGGGCGGACACCTTTGCCGACCCCATGCTCCAGTCCGGGCCGCTTCAGCTCGTCGTCTTCGGCGCCGTGCGGAACCTGACGGCCCTCGCGTTCCTGATCGAGCTGAGCGTCGTGGGGCTGCTCCTCTACGTCCTGAGCAGGTTGGGCGCGAGCGACCGGATGCGACTGGCGGTCGGACTGGGGGCCGTAGCGACGGGGCTGACGCATCTGGCGTTCGCCGACGGCCATCCGGCCGAGGCGATCGTCCCGCTGGTCTGGGTTCTCGCCGGCCTGTCCGCTCGTGAGGATCGCGTCTTCGCGGCCGGCGCGCTGATCGGCCTGTCGGCCGGCTTCGAGCTGTGGGGAGTGCTCGGGGCGCCGGTGTTGCTGCTCGCGCCGCGTCTACGCCGTTCCCTCGCCGGCGGGCTCGTGGAGGCCCTGGTCGTGCTCGCCCAGCTGGCGCCGTTCGCGCTGTCGGGCAACTTCCGCATGTTCGAGCACGAATGGCGTGTCGCCTCGGGGACCTTCCTCGACCTCGTGCTCCAATCGGGTACGCACTTCGGCTGGCCGCTCAGGCTGATTCAGGCTTCGCTGGCGCTCGGAGCCGGGACCCTGGCCGCAGTTGCGTTGCGTCGCAGCCTCCACGCCGTCTGGCTCGCGCCGCTCGCCGTCGTGATCGTCCGGATCGTGCTCGATCCGCTCTCCTTCGGCTGGTACTGGCTGGAGGCCGAGGCGCTCGTGCTCGCCGGCGCCGCGCTGTTGCTCACGGAGCTGCCGGCACGATTTCCCGCAGCCCGCCGCATGCGGCGCTGGCGACCCGTCTAGTCAAACGTCGACAGGTAGGCGTCGAGGATGCCATGGCCCCAGAAGAGGGCGACGATCGAGCCGACCGCGAGGAACGGGCCGAAGGGGATGCCCATCTTCCGTCCCTTCGCGCCGTGCCGCGCGATCAGGATCAGGCCCGGGATCATCGCCGCCAGCATCCCGGCCATCAGCGCGACCGAGACGGTCTTCCCGAGTGCCACGCCCATCAGCAGGGCGAGCTTCACGTCGCCCATGCCCATTCCCGCGGGATAGACGAGCGCCGCTGCGAAGAGAAAGCCTGACGCCGCGAGGCCGGCGGCGATCCACTCCGGGCTGAGGTCCCGGGCCGTGTTCGCCACGAGGACGATCGCCGTGGCCGGCACGACGATTCGGTTCGGGATGATCCGGTGCTCGAGATCGATCGCCGAGACGGCGACGAGCACGGCACAGAAGAAGGCGGCGATCGCAGCCTTGGCCGTCAGCCCGAACGCAAGGACGCAGCCGGCGAGCAGCAGCGCCGTGACCAGCTCGACGGCGGGATACACCAGCGGGATCCGCACGCGGCAGTGCCGGCAGCGGCCGCGCAGAAGGACATACGAAAGCAAAGGCACGTTGTCGAACCGCCGAATCTCCCGGCCACACGACATGCAGGCTGACGGCGGGCGCACGATCGAGCGCCGCAGCGGCACACGCGCTGCGACGACGTTCAGGAAGCTCCCGAGCGCAAGCCCGGGCGCGAAGACGGCGGCGGCGAGTGCAAAGTCCACGGTGTCGCTATCGGCAGCCCGTGTCCCTGAGTTGAGGGACTGGGGCCACAGGTGCGTTCGCTAGCCGCCCGTTACCTGAGGCAGCTGCGCCAGCGCGTAGATGGTGGGGTTCCCGGGCATTCCCACCGGCACGAACGTGAAGCCGTTGAACGTCGAGGTCGACGACTGACCGAGGATGACGGTCGAGCCGTCGAGCGGCCCATCCACGGTTGAAGTCGTGCCGATGTCGACGATGTTCGTGGCGTAGACGGCGCCCTGGAAGTAGGCGCTGACGAACTGGACGCCGTCCCCGCTCGGCACCTGGTTGTCGGCGGCGACTGAGCCGTTGCCGTTGACGACGCGACGCTCCCGCGCTGTAGCCGCAGAGCTGCGTGTTCTTCACCAGCACGGTGCCGGATGTGTAGATCGTCGCTTGCCCCTTGTAGCGGACGATCCCGCCGATGTCGACCTTCGCGCTGCCGTCCAGAAAGATCGTGCCGGCCACGGTGAGGACCTTGTTCGGGTAGTCCCACGAGATCTCCCCGTTGACGGTCTTGCACTGGTAGGAGCTCGCCGGGGTGAGGTTCGCTATGCCCTGGTTGTCGTTCTTGTAGGACAGCTTGTTCGCCTCCGTGTCGCTCGCGACTCCCACCGGGCTGTCGAAGAGGAAGGAAGGGTTAGGCGGATCGCCCGTCTGCGGCGCGGCACACGGGTAATAGGGTCCCGGGCTCGCGTTCAGATACCAGTCGTTCCACTGGACGGTCGGTGGGCTGACGGCAGGCGGCGACGCATCGAGGATCGTCGCCCAGACGTTGTCCCGAGCCGGCGTCGTGCCGCCCTGCCCGTAGATGCACGGGTTGTGCAGCGACTGGCTCAGATAACGGCAACCGCGGCCGATGTGGGCCTCGTTGAGGTCGGCGCCGGCGGCACCGACCTGATTCTGGCTCTGCTGGAGATCCATCGAGCCCATCACGATCAGCGGGCCCTTGCTGATCTTGGCGGTGTTCTTGACACAGAGGTTGCCCATGACGTACAGCGGCGAGGTCACGTTGACGCTGTTCTGCAGCGACATGTCGCACCCGCTCAACGCCACGCCGCTGCCGGTCGCGCGCGAGAAGATGTAGTTCCACGACGGGTTGTTCAGCGGCTGCGTGGTAACGGGAACGACGGGAATGGTCGCCCGAATCGTCTTCTGGTAGTCGGCGCCGCCATACGGGTTGCGGACATAGCCGGTCGAGAAGAGATCCCAGTACGCGGTTCCGGCCGCAGCGTTCTGGTACAGGGTGCCGTACCAGATCACCTTCCCGGAGGAGTAGGTGTTGGTGCGCGTGCACGGAAGCGTCGGAAGCTGGCCGGTGTCCGTGCAGAAGACGTATTTGTCGAGTGCGTTGTTCGTCGGTACCCGCAGGACTGACATCGCGTTGTTGACCCCGGCCTCCGCGAGGTCGTAGGCGGACGCTCGTCCGCCGCTCATGGTCGCGCTGCGCGAATTGGATCGCGCCGACTCGATGACGGTGACGACGGTCATGCTCAGCACGACCGTCACGCCGAGCGCTATGACGAGCGCGAATCCTCGCTCTTCTCCGAACAGTCGCCGTAGTGATCGCATCTCAGATCCTCGTGCTGTTCCGCAGGTAGATGGTGTCCGTCAGCTCGTACTGGTCGATCGTGCTGCCCTTGAGGCTGACGGGGAAGTCGACTTCGAGGGATGCAAGGCAGCCGCAGCCGCTCGCGTGTGCGAAGACAGGAAAGACGTTGGCCGTCGTCAGGTAGTCGGCGAACTTGATTCCGGTCGAGCCACAACTCGCGCCGCTCTGCCGGTACAGCGCGTAGCGATTCGTGAAGCCGCTGACTGCGACGGTGCACCAACTGGTATCTCCGCCGCACCCGGATGGAAGCTTGATCGTCACCGAGTTGGTTGCGAACGGCGTGACGTCGGTCGCGCAGTGGACGTCCTTCCGGATCTTGTCGAGGGCGAGACGGGTGTTCAGCTGCGCCCGGAAACGACGGTCCTGTTCGTTCTGAGCCTTGGAGCCTGCGACGAACACCGTCGTGATCCCGGCGAAGACGACGCTCATGATCGCCATCACGGTGATCATCTCGACGATGCTGTAACCCGCTTCTCCCCTGAGGCGCTCGATCACTTCACCCTCGCTTCGACCTCCGCGAGCGCTTTGCGGGCGACGAGCTCGCTCCTCCGGCCGATGCCCCACCGCTTCTGCGCGAGACGGTCGGCGACGATCAGCTCACGGAGCGCTGCCGCTCCGTGCCACCAGCCGAACTCCGCGCCGGTGACGATCCAGCTGTGCTGATAGAGGAAGTACTTGACGTTCGCTTTGGTCTTCGGGCGAGCTGCGATCCAGCCCGAGAGCCGATGCGCACGCTCGGTCAGGGGCATCTCCTTGAGCGGCTCCTTCGGCGCGTTCGCCACCACGAACGCCGGCGGGCGCTTGGACGCCCCGGCAGCCGTCGGCTTTGTCTTCGTCACGGTCTTCGGAGCGACAGCGGTCTTCTTCTGCGCGGCCTGTGGAGCAGCGGGAACCGGCGCCACGGGATGGACGCCGATCTGCTGGACGGAGGTTCCCGCGTAGGGCGAGACGTCCTCGGGCTCCCCCTTCTCCGGATAGCCGGTGCGCTCGAGCGTGACAGTGATCGTCGGCGCTCCGGTGTCCCTCAGCCTCGTCCCGGCGGTCGGAGTCTGGCTCGAGACCTTGTTCGCCGCGTAGCCGTGGACGGCGCCGGCCACCTTCCAGGCGAGACCCGTGTCCTCCAGGGTCCCCTTGGCGAAGACGAATGCCTGGCCGGTGACGTCCGGCACGACCACGGTCGCGGCCGTGAGCGGCGCCGACGCACCTTTCGGCACGGCGGTGAGCCGCTTGGCGGCGCCGACCGCGAGCGTGGCGCTCGCGAGCAGCAGGACAGCGCCGACGACGGCAAGGCGCGGCAAGCGTGAGGCTATCCGCAGAGCCATGGCCCTGGAATCGGCAGAAATCGGCTTGAACTCAAGCCCCACCGCGGGTGAACCCGACTACCCGATCCCTCGAAACGGGGACGACCGAGAAGACCCGCGGGGCTGCCGGCGTTCCCGGTAGCTCCAGCTCGGTCGGGGCGTCCTGCCAGCGGAAGGCTTTCCCGGCGAAGCCCTCGAACCAAGCCTGGCTCTGGGGGTACGACGTCGCGGGCTGAAGCTGGAGATGGAGGTGCGGTCCGGTCGCGTGGCCGGTCGAGCCGACGAGGCCGATCTGGGTGCCCGCCGAGAGCGAGACGCCGTCCGTCACGGACGGCTCCAGGAAGGCGAGGTGGCAGTACGTCCAGACCTGTTCGTCCTCGGTGCGAATCGTCATGCCGATGCCGCAGCGCGGATCCGAGGCGTGCCAGGCGTTGAGGACGACGGCGTTCGAGATGGCATAGACGGGAGAACCGGCCGGCGCCGCGATGTCCGCGGCCGGATAGTCGTGATGCGTGTGGCCGACGGACACGAGCTGCGGGCCGCCGCCGACCGGAAAGACGTAGTCGCCCTGGTATGACGGCGCGCCCATGAGCGTTCCGACGCCCTGGGCGAACGACGGTGCCTGGGCGCTCTGGCGGGCGCTCTCGAGCGCGGACTGCACCTGCTCGAGTCGCACGCGCGCCGCGTCGGTCGCGGCGTGCGCTGCGTCGACCCTGACGTCGTAGAGGACGGCGTGTCGCTCGGCGGCAAGACGATCCGAGAGGAGGTCGGTTGCAGCCACGTTTGCATGCAGCTTCTGCGAGACCCCGCGCAGGCGATCCTCGCGCGACTGCGCGGCGAGGAGCTCCGCGTTCGCGCTCACGAGCTGGGCGCGCGCTGCGTCGAGCCGGGTTTGCATCTGCTCCAGATCGACGGTCTGCGTCATCCCGCCCTGGCCGTAGACCCGCGCGAGGTCGAGCACCTCGCGGACGTACCAGTCGGCGTGGTTGTAGCTGAAGATGCCGCGCGAGATGTCGGTCTGGCCTCCCGATGCCGCGAGATAGCGCGCCGCGGCGTAGATCGCGTCGGTCGCGTTCCAGGGGTCGGCGAGCCCGTCGCCGTCCGCGTCCACTCCCCAGCGCAGCCAGGTCGACGGCATGAACTGCATCCAGCCGATCGCACCGGCGGAGCTCGGCCCCATATTCTGGCCGAAGTTGGACTCGATCTTGTTGATCGCGGCCAGCACGTTCCACGAGATGCCGTAGGCGTAGCCAGCGCGCTGCCAGAGCTGGTGGAGCGCCGGGAGCGAGAGCTGCTGCGGATTCGCCGGCGGCGTCGTGAAGGACACCGGGATCGAGATCGCACCTGGAGCGTTCGGCGTCGAGGCGCTCGGCAGCGACACACGCGCCGGTGCCCGGCTGCCCTGCGAGACGGAGAAACCGAGAACGGGCGGGCCGGCGGCGCGCGCCGAGCCTGCGAGCAGTGCGAGCCCGACGGCGGCAACGACGAGGGGGCGCATCACTCTCCGGCTTGCGCGAGGCGGAGCGTCGGGATCTCCGGTTCGGAGTTGCGCTCCTCTTCCTCGACCCTCTGCTTTTCCTCGGCGGCGACGTTGGCCTTCTTCTGCTTCAGCGCGCGCTCGAGAGCGACGAGGAAGTCGTGGCGGTTGGTGGCCGCGTTGGCGGCAACCTCCTGGTCGACCTTTTCGTCGACGACCAGGTCGATGAGGGCTTTCGTGAACGACTGCATGTCGAAGAAGGAGCCTTCCTCGAGTGCGTCGGTGATCGACTCGGGCTTGTTCTCGCGGATGAGGTCCTCGATCCGCGCGTTCGTGACCATCACCTCGACCGCGGCGATCCGGCCGCCGTCGATCCGGGGAAGCAGGCGCTGGCTGACGACGCCCCTGAGGACGCCGGCCATGATCGAGCGGATCATCTGCTGCTTCCCCTCTGGGAAGAACTCGACCATGCGGCCGATCGTCTCCGCAGCGTCCACCGTATGAAGTGTCGAGAGCACGAGGTGGCCGGACTCGGCGGCCTGGAGCGCGGTCTGCGCGGTCTCGGCGTCGCGGAGCTCGCCGATGAGGATCACGTCGGGGTCCTGGCGAAGCGCCCGCCGGAGTGCCTGCATGAAGTCGCTCGTGTCGAGACCGATCTCGCGCTGGTTGACGATGCACGAGTGGTCGCTGTGGAGGATCTCGATCGGATCTTCGATCGTGACGATGTGCTGCTGCCGCGACCGGTTGATGTGGTCGATCATCGCGGCGAGCGTCGTCGTCTTTCCGGAGCCGGTCGCGCCCGTCACGAGCACCAGACCGCGATGCTCGTCGGCGAGACGGCGGATTCCGGGCGGAAGGCCGAGCATCTCGAAGTTGGGGACGTTCTTCGGGATGACGCGGAAGGCGACGGAGATGTGCCCGCGCTGCCTGAAGGCGTTGACGCGGAACCGCGGCAGGTCCTGCTCCTGGTAGGCGATGTCGAGGTCGCCGGTGTCCTTGAAGGCAGCCAGTCGCTCCGGGGAACGTTTTCCGACGATCTGGAGGACCGCCTCCGTGTCACGGTCCGTGACGAGGGGCGACTCCTCCAGCGGGCCGAGGGCGCCGTCGCGCCGCAGGATCGGCGGGACACCGACCTTCAGATGGATGTCGCTGGCGCCGAGCTCGACGGCGCGCCTGAGCAGGGGATTGAGTTCCATGGCGGACACCTCTGCCATCGGCAGTGCGCCGCCGGGTCTTTAGGCAGCGTGGGCCAGGGCCTGGATCAGCCTCATCGCCGTGCGTCCGGCCCCGCGGGCCTCCCCCGGATGGGCGACCTCGCCGAGCATGAGCTTCTCGAGCACGCGCCAGGTGACCGGGAGCCGCATGATTGCGAAGACGGCGCGCGGAAAGCGGTCGAGCGCGAGCTTTGCGCCCCAGCCCGCCGACGAGAGCGGATCGAGCTCCCGGCGGAGGGCGTCGGCGTAGGCCTCAAGCCTTTCCTGAACGACGTGCTCCGCGGCCAGCCGTGCCGTGACAAAAGCCTCGTAGATCCCGTCGCCCGAGACCGGGTCGAGCACGCCGGCGGCATCTCCGACGAGCAGCGCGCGGCCGCGCGCGAGCACCGTCTCCCGGCGACGCATCGGCAAACGGTGGCCGCGCAGGTCGCTGAGGTCGCCGAGCTCGATCCCGTAGTGCTCGCAGAGCACACGGAGGTGCTCGCGCAGTCGCGGACCTTCCGAGCCCCACCCGCCGACGCCGAGGTTCACGTGATCGGCCTTGGGAAAGATCCAGCCGTAGCCACCCGGCACCGTCGCGAGCTCGAGCACGAGCAGCCCGTGCCAGCCGTTCGCGGGCAACCGCTCGTAGGGAAGGTTCCCTTCGAGGGCGACGCCGTTGACGATGCCGCCGCCGAGACCGAGGGTCTTCGCGGTGACCCCGTTCGCGCCGTCGGCACCGATGAGCGCGTCGACGCGGACCGGCGCGCCGTCGACCCGGATCTCGGTGTCCGAATC